>Ga0209550_10001591_pt1 | contig 21768 bp, 25 predicted proteins | sample LauGreSuBDMM15SN_2_FD_187567 | JGI IMG/M metagenome (GOLD analysis project Ga0209550, IMG submission 187567) | Freshwater lake microbial communities from Lake Michigan, USA - Su13.BD.MM15.SN (SPAdes) (version 5) | ecosystem: Environmental > Aquatic > Freshwater > Lake | place: Lake Michigan... | reverse complement strand
CGACCATTATGTTTTCAAATTTCGTCTTTCACTTCTTCAAGAATAAAACCAGAAGAAGAAAAAGTAAGACCATCGTAGGTGAAATTCCTACTATTGATTTTACGCTTTTTTATTTTTTTGCCGTTAAAAACGGCGTTTGAAATGTAAAAAGGTGTAAAAGTATTTTATTTAATAATAAATGAAGTGTTTTTATTTATTATTAACTATAGTTTCTAATGAACCAATTATTCGTAATATTAATTTTCCTTCTTGTAAAAAATGTATTTATTATCAACCTAATTTTTATGAATCTGATTTTACATCAACTTTTAGTAAATGTCAATATTTTGGAAGTAAAGATATTATTAATGGAGATATTAATTATGATTTTGCTAATTTAGTAAGAAGAGATCAAGATAAATGTGGCGAAATTGGAAAATATTTTAAAGAAGAACCTAATTTAAAATTAAAAATATGGAAACATAATGCATTGAATAATTTATCTATGAAAATATTATTAATAAGTACTATAGGGTTGTGGGTTATTACGATTTATAATTATACTAAATAATAAATTGAATATTTTAAATATATAAAAATATTATATATATAAATATTATACAATGCTTATAGTAGTTGCAAAATATAATGAAAATGTTGAATGGACAAAAGATTTTTCAAATGTATTAATTTATAATAAAGGATGCAAATTAAATGAAGAATATAATGAAATTATATTAGATAATATAGGAAGAGAAGGTCACACTTATTATAAATATATTTGTGATAATTATGACAATTTAAATGATTATACTATTTTTTTACAAGGGAATCCATTTGATCATTCACCAAATATAATAAATAATTTGCACAATTATTTAAATAATAAAGAATTAAATATAGATTTTGAGTTTTTAAGCGAATATATACATAATATTAATTTATCTGGTTGTCCTCATCATAGCAATTTACCACTAATTGAAGTTTATGAAAAAATTTTTAATGAAAAAAAAGAAGAAATGGATTTTAAATTTGGTGTTGGAGCACAATTCATAGTTTCTAAAAATAGTATATTAAAAAGATCAAAAAGTTTTTATTTAAAAATTGTTGAATTATTAGAGTATGATGTAAATCCTATAGAAGGATATGTTATTGAAAGATTCCACAATCTTTTTTTTGAATAATTAAATCTTTTTACATTCCAAAGGTAGAAAAGTCGTTTAATACAGGTACTGGTAATAAATAATCATTTGAACCGTCAGGTCCATTTATTGTATTGTAGTTAGGCACTTTTTTACATTCAAAACTTGGTTCAGGACAACGTGCACAAGCAGGACAAGGAGGACATTTTTTTCCTTTAGATGATGCTGATATTGCAGGACATACTGGACAAACAGGTGGAACAATAGAACTTTTTAATATATATAAATCTTCTGATCCTGGCGGAACTTGATTTGCTGGAATTCCTGGAGGTAATGAGTTACTATAAGGATTGTTTGTAGAATTATTATTTGTTGTACCATATACACCATTTCCATTAGGTCCTGTTGCACTATAAGCGGTATTTCCATAAGGTCCTGTTACTGAATTCACATTAACATTTGGATATTGATAAGAATTATTATTTGTTGTTCCATATACACTATTTCCATAAGGTCCTGATGCAGAATAAGCAGTATTTCCATAAGGTCCTGTTAATGTATTAACAGAAGTTCCTGTATATGGATTACTATATTGACTGTAATAAGCAGTATTAGTTGAAGAAGGTATTGTTGTACCAGTGCTTCCATAGTATGTAGTAGGATTATTGTTATTATAATAATTAGAATTTGTAGTTGTATAAATAACTGTAGTTCCATTTGATTCTGTTACTTCAATTCCCTGTTGTCCATTACTTAACGTAACAATGGTTGCGCTGCTACCATTTGGCTCATAATAAATTATTCCAGAAGTCGCAGTAACAGTATATTGACTACTTGTATTTGAGTTATTATTTCCAGATATATCACTAGTATACATAATAGTAGTACCATTTGTGTTAGTAATAATTAAATTTCCATTAACATCAATATAGGCAATTTCTCCATTAGGACCATAATATTGAACATTTCCAGAAGAACCTGAAAAATGATTATAGTTATCATATGTGGTTGAAGGAGTAGAATTAGAATTAGAATTAGAGTTATTATTGAATATATTACTACTTCCGTCTTGATATCCTTCTTTGTGATTGTAACAATTACCTCCTAAAAAAGAACAAAGAACAAGACCCAATAATAATATTAGAAAAAGAAATAATCCTTCTGTATTCATTGTATATTTTATATAGTGAAAAAAGTTTAAAAAAATAATTGATTTAAAAAGGATATAAATTATTATTTATATCCTTTTGATAGATGACTACAAAAACAAAAACTACATCTTATTCATTAAATATTTTTCACAATGAAAGTGAAAATGTAATTGAAATAGGGGTTGATGAAGCAGGACGTGGTCCTTTATTTGGGAGAGTATACACTGCAGCTGTGATTTTACCTAAAGATGATAGTTTTAATCATTCAAAAATGAAAGATAGTAAGAAATTTCATTCACATAAAAAATTAATAGAAACTGCAGAATATATTAAGAAAAATGCTATTGCATGGCACATAAGTTATAAAGATGAAAATGATGTTGATAATTTAAATATATTACAAGCAACACAACAGTCTATGCATGAATCTATTTTAGAAGTTATGAGTAAATACTCTTTATTAAAAAAAGAAAAAGATACTAATTCAACTTATAATTACAATTTACTTATTGATGGAAATTATTTTAATACTATTACAACGTTTAATAAACAAACAAAACGGTTAGATATTATACCTCATATATGCATTGAAGGTGGTGATAATAAATATACTTGTATTGCAGCAGCCTCTATTTTAGCCAAAGTATCAAGAGATGAATATATAAATGATTTATGTTTACAATATCCAAAATTATCTGAGTATTATTCCATAGATACAAATAAAGGTTATGGAGCAAAAAAACATTTAGATGGTATTAAAACTTATGGAATTACCAAATGGCATCGTAAAAGTTTTGGAATATGTAAAACATCTTCATGTATTGATTTATAATTTATACATTTCAGATAAATTTCTTGCATTGTAACAAAAGATACATTTTTTATCTTTATTATACGTGTTTATATCATCATTACATTTACTACACAATGTATGTTTACATTGAATATTCATTAAAACATCATTAGAATAACACATTTTACATATTTTTAATTCATCTTCAGTAATAATAGTTGTTTTATTTTTGTTACTTCTCTCTATTTCATTATTTGAATGCATTGTTTTATTGTCTTTTTTATTTTTAGAAAGTAAAAAACTTAATAGAAATATACACATTATATATTAAGATAATAATATATATTTTAACAATAAATTAACTCATAAAGTATATAAAAATATTTATACAATTTATTTATATAATATATTAATGGATAATAAAGAAGAATTAGAAAAAGAATTGAATATTGTTATAGTTTGTCCTCATTGTTCCGAATATGTTATTATTGAAAAATTACAATGTGGAATTTTTCGTCATGGAGTATTAATTCGTAGTGGTAAACAAATAGATCCACATTCCAATAAAGATCTGTGTGAATATTACATTAATAATAAAAAAATATATGGATGTGGTAAACCTTATCAAGTGATAAAAGAAGGACAAGAATATAAAGCAGTTATATGTGACTATATATAATATAATTTATATAACTAATTTAAATAATTTCATATAATTAACGTAACGTAAAATATGGAATTATCAGAAGAACTTTATAACTCTCTAGAAGAATTTATTTATAAAAATGAACCAAAAAAGAGTATACCATATGCATTGTCTATTTTAGATTTAGATAATGGAAAAATACTTTATAATAAAATGAAAACGCTTGATAAAACTCCATTATATGAAACATTTGCATCTATTGGATTTGGATATACACATTTTGCATTATATAAATGCCCTTTAGAAATTATATATATAATAGTTATTCAATTGCAGACATTTACTAGTTATGCAATTATTGAAGATGAAACAATATTTTCTTATAGTCTTAAAATTAAATAAATAAAATTGATATATAACTAATGTATTTAAACATATAGTATGATTAAAATAATAGCATTATGAATGTTTTAGTTTTTGATACAGAAACAACTGGTTTATTTCCAAAAAAAGCAAATATAGAAAATGACGATCTTTCAAAATTTCCTTATATTGTTCAATTTAGTTACATTATTTATGATATAAGTAATTGTAATCAGTTAGCAATTTGTGATTATATTGTAAAGTTACCTGAGAATGTAAAAATGGAACAAGAATGTATTTCTATACATGGAATAACAAATGAAATATCACAATTAAAAGGATTATCTATTCAAAATGTGATATATAAATTTGTAGAAGATTGTAAAACATTTAATGTAGAATTAATAATAGCTCATAATTTGGAATTTGATATGAATATGTTGAAACTAGAAAGTAAACGAAATAATATTGATATTAGAAATGTATTACATTCAAATAAATATTGTACTATGCAGTCTTCTATTGAGTTATGTAATTTGGAACAGACAAATAGATTTGGTAAATATAAAAAATATCCAAAATTAAGTGAACTTTACAACAAGTTATTTGGAAGCATTCCTAATAATCTACATAATGCATTAAATGATGTAATTGTTTGTTTAAATTGTTATTATAAATTGGTTTTAAATATAGAGTTAATAGAGAGAGATGATAAAATGAAATTATTAATGAATAAAGTTTTGTAATAATAAATAAGAATAGAATTGTTTTATTATTTTGTATTTGTATTTAATTTTTTATATTTTTTTAATTATATAAAAATATAAAGAATTTATTAGTATAGATTGTAAATTATAAGTATGACAGATAAAGATGAATTTGACAATGCAATTAAATATTTTCAAAATATCATTTCTAATAATTTATTAAAATATTCACAACATAAATTGGGAGCTACCTTTGTAGGAATAAAAACAAATATTAGTGGAACATTCAAATTACACATATATATTATTCTATTTCCTTTTATAAAAAAAGAAGAAATACAACCATATTCAAGCGTTTATCCAAATATTTATTTAAAAGATATTTATTTTAATGTTGATGAAAACTTTTATTTATGGATATACGAAGAAATGCGAAAAAAACAAAGTATTATTATAATGACATTAGAAAATAACATATGGAAAATGATTGAAGGATTTGGAGATGCATTAATTAGTATTGATAAAAGATGTAATGAAAAAAAAGAATGGATGGAACTAGAATTTAATGAATGGTATGAAAAAAATGTATTTAATAATGTATTTATATTAAAAATTACAAATCCTTATCTTTATATTGTACCTTTTCCAGTAAAACATATTTTATTAAAAACAGAAAAAAGTAATTATAACTATTGTAAACTTTATCAGGAATAATTATATAATATGTAGTCATATTATTAACATTTTATATATTTGATTATTCTTTTTATTGTTAAACTTTTACATTTAAAATAATATATTAATTTTCATATATATATATATAAATTTATGAAATTTTGTGTATACACTCGGGCATTTTATGAAGTTCCATATTTAAATTTTTTTATAGAACACTATATTTATTTAGGATTTTGTAAAATAATTATTTTAAAATCAGATAATATACATTATGATTTACCTCCTTTATATTCTCACATTGTTGATATTCACTTAGTATCAAATGAAGGCAATGAATTATTACCTAATTATCAACATTTAATAAAAAACAGTGATTATGACTGGATTTTATCTGTTGATATAGATGAATTTTTAATGTTAAACGCAAAATATAAAAATATTACAGATTTTACTTTATCTAAGTTAGCAGAAAATAATAATATTAACATGTTTTATTTTCGTTGGGGAATGATTGAAAAATATGATACACATTATAATTATAAATTTATTAATATTTTAAAAACTTATAAAATATATGCAAATCAACACGTAAAAACAATGTTTAAAAGAAAAGATTTGTTAAATATATCATCTCCCCATTATTGTGATTTAAATACTAAAAAACACATTTATTTTGAAAATAATATATTATATGAAAATAAAGCAGTAGGACATCCTTACACAGATAATACATACAATGAATGTATATTAATTCATCTTCATACCAGAAGTATAGAGAATATAATTATTAAATCTATTCATACAGAATTAACAACAAAAAAAATAATTTCAAGAGAATTATTTATTGATTTTATCAATAATATAGATCTATATTCTGAACTTGAAAATGCATTAGAAACGTTTAAAAAAAATATAGGATTAAAATCAATATTACCATTTTTTCATTGTGATGCTCCTGATAATATTTATATATATAATTATGGTCTATTTGAATACATATATGAAGTAACAGATACTAATATAGAACAACAATTAATATCGTTCTTGTTGTATAAAAATAATATAGATAAAAATAAATATTATTATTTTATTAATGCATTAAACAATCAAATTACTAAAGAATGTAAACATTTATTTTATAAATAATTAAGAACTACACATTTCACAAATTTCATCTTCATTATTTTTATTTTCTTTTTTATCTGGTTCAATTGTAAATTGTTGAGGTTGATGTTTGGCTTTTCTTCTTAAATAATAAATTCCAGTTTTTAATCCTTTTTTCCAAGAATAAAAATGCATAGAAGTAAGTGTATTGTAATTAGGATCTTCTACCCATAAATTTAAACTTTGACTTTGACATATAAATGCACCTCTATCTGCAGACATGTCAATTAGATGTTTCATTGGTATTTCCCAAACAATTTTATATTTATTTCGTATATGTTCTGGAATAATAGTTAATTGTTGTATACTACCTTTATTTGCTATAATATTATTCTTTATTTTTTCATTCCACAGTCCAAGTTTTATTAAATCTTTCATTAAATACTTATTAGCTACTATAAATTCACCTGCTAATGTTCTACGTGTGTACATATTACTAGTAATGGGCTCAAAGCATTCATTGAAACCTAATATTTGTGAAGTGCTTGCTGTAGGCATTGGTGCAACTAATAAAGAATTTCTTAATCCATAATTAATTATAGACTTCTTTAATTTTGTCCAATCGTATCTATCAGATGGTTTTACATTCCACATATCAAATTGTAAAATGCCTTGAGAAGTAGGAGAACCTTTAAATGAAGAATAAGCACCAAAATAAGAATAAACATCTTCATCAATATTTAAATAATTTTGACTTTGAGTTTGTATTTCTATTGCGATTTCATTACTTCTCTCTAAAGCAGCGTGATAGATAGTTTCAAATATTAATTTATTGATAACAATTGCTTCTTCACTATGAAAAGGAATATCCATTAAAATAAAGGCATCTGCTAATCCTTGAACCCCAATACCAATAGGACGATTACGAAAATTACTTATTTTTGTTTTTTCAGTTGGATAGAAATTGATATCTATTACTTTATTTAAATTGCTTGTAACTACTTTTGTAACATAATGTAATTTTTCATAATCAAATTTTTTTGTTTCATCATTTACAAAACTAGGCAATGCAATGCTAGCTAAATTGCATACAGCTGTTTCTTTATCATCAGAATATTCAATAATTTCTGTACATAAATTAGAACTTTTAATAGTTCCTAAATTTTTTTGATTAGATTTTATATTTGCAGCATCTTTATATAAAATATAAGGCGTTCCTGTTTCCATTTGTGAATCTAATACTTTAAACCAAAATTCACGAGCGTTTAATATTTTTTTTGATTTTCCTTCTGATTCATATTTTTCATAAAGATCTTTAAATTTTTCACCATATACATCATACAATCCAGGACACTCGTCTGGACAAAATAAACACCAATTACCATTATCTCTTACTCTTTCCATAAATAAATCAGGCGTCCACAATGCATAAAATAAATCACGACCTTTCATTTCTTCATCTCCATGATTTTTTTTCATTTCTAAGAAGTCTTCAATATCCGGATGCCATGGTTCTAAATAAACCGCAAAAGAGCCATTTCTTTTTCCAGATTGGTTTACATATCTAGCAGTATTATTAAATACACGTAACATTGGAACAATACCATCTGTTTTTCCATTAGTTCCTCTTATTAATGCATTTTTACCTCTAATATTATGAATATGTAAACCAATACCTCCTGACCATTTAGATATCATTGCACAATCTTTTAATGTATTATATATACCTTCTAAACTATCATCTTCCATTGCAATTAAATAACAAGAACTTAATTGAGGTCTTGGAGATCCAGCATTAAATAAAGTGGGGGTTGCATGTGTAAAATATTTTTGTGACATTAAATCATACGTTTCTTTAATAGCAATAAAATCATTTCCGTGAATACATATAGCAACTCTTAACCACATATGTTGTGGACGTTCTACAATGACATTACCTACTTTTAATAAATATGCTCTTTCCAAAGTTTTAAAACCAAAAAAGTCAATTAAATAATCACGATTGTAATCAACAATAGATTCCCATGTTTCACTAGAAACGTTTTGAACATTTTTCCAAAAATCTTCTGATAATAGTGGAGTATGATTATTATGAATATCTTTAAATTCGTATAGTTTTTGCATAGCTTGAAAAAAACTATATTCTGTATTTTTTTGATGATTAGAAACAACAATTCTAGCTGCAAGAATACCATATTCTGGATTATTTGTAGAAAGTGATGCACATTGTTCGGCAGTCAAGTCATCTATTTTAGATGTATGAATTTTATCATATAACTGATCTATAACTTTCATAACTAATTGAGAATAATTTATATTAATATTGACTTCTTGACCTAATTTTTTCACACGATTTAAAATTTTATCAAATGCAATATCTTGTAGTTCTCCATTTCTTTTTGTAACACGCATATCTATTGATGTATCCATATTATTCTATTCTATTGAGTTAATTTTAAATCAATATATATTATATTTTATTGTTATTATATATAATATATTTATGATGAATAAATTAATAATTTTATTGTTGATAATATTATTTTGTTTGATATTTGGGTTCTATTATAATAAAGCAATTAAAACATATAGTAATTTAGGCGTTAAATCAGATGCAGATGTATTATTAAGTGATTTTTATCCAATAAAAAAAAATAATCAGTTAACAAATAATAATTCATATAATATTTGGTGGCATTATCCACAATTTACAATAGGTTCATATAATCAATATACTAATAATATTAAGCATCAAAATAATCCAGATAATGGTACGTGTACACCTGCTGAGTTTTGTGGATCATTATATAAAAATAAATATATAAAATCTAATAATATAGTTCCATTAAAACCTACACCTATTACATCTGGAGCGCGCGTTAATTATTATAATACAAACGAACAAGATAATCTTTTTCCATTTACAAGCGGATTAACTAATATTTTATACTAATTATTCATTTTTTTCAAAACTATAAATAATATTGTTTTCTTTTTTATTATTTACAATTACTTTTTTATTGTCTTTATCAATAGTTAATAAACATTTATTACTTTCTTCTACAGTTCCTGATTTATTTCTATTTTGTCTGTTTGGTTCTCTATGTGAAAAACCAGTTATTCTCTCTTTTTCAATTATATTCCATATTTCTTCTAATTGATTCACATTATTTTTAAACCATATTTTATTTCTTAATACAAGAACACAACTAATAACTTGTAATTTCCAATAAATATTTTTTATCCAAGTAATTTCTGAATTTTCATTCATTTTTTCTTCTTCCCATTTTTCAAATTCTTCTTTATTCATATGAATTGGTTTATAATTATAAATAGGTTTGCCATCATTATTTGAAAAATACATAATAATTCCTTTTGTTTCATTATTATTTGAATAAATAAAATTACCATCTTGTAAAAAATCTTCTTCATTTTCATATTCAACAAATTTTGTCTCTAGAAAATCACATTCGTCTAAGTCCCATATTTCCATTTGTAATTGCATTTGTATCCAGTATTCTTTTTTAGGAACGCCGTCAATTTCACGATTTACAATATTTTTAATTTCAAGCATTCTACCATATCTTTCTGATTTTTCGTCAGTATTTATACCATCTGGAGAAGCACCTAAAAATGAATAATAATCGTGTTGTATACATCCAAAGTCACTTATTTTTGTATTATATTTATCTTCATAAAACATAACAGAGACTGGTTCATATTTTTGTCCCCAATGAAGTGTTGAATTTACATTTGTAAAATTATTGTTTTCTTGTATAGGTTGACATTTTTCATAAATTAATTGATTTTTCATTGATTGATTCTCAAATGCTTTATATGCATTACTAGCCGTTATTAAGTTATATCTAAATTCATACCATTCTTTTGTTCTTTGTACTGGTTGTGGTTTTTTAGATAATATATTTAGTTTTTCTTTTATTTTATTATAATTAGGTTTTTGTATTATAATAGATTCATTCAATGATCTACAAGGAAATATAGTTTCATAGAATATTTCTATTGCTTCATCTAACATATCATCAAGGTCTTCTTCATTTTCTTCATTTAGAAAAATAAAATCTTCGTACTGTAATAAAATAAGATCACGTACATCATTATAAAATTCATTTTCAAAATCAGGATCTGTTATTATTTTTGGATTATCATAAATGTAAAGTTCCATTAATTGTAATGTTGTTTCAAGAAAATATAATGCGTTTGTTTCATTAAAAAAAGGTTCTTCTTTTTTAGGTTTTATTTCATTAATAATATTTGTTAACTGTGGTAAATCATTTATTAGCATTTATTAAAATATATTTATATAATGATATACATAATTATGTTTATATTATTATGTAAAATATTGTAATTTGTTTTATTATATATATATATTATGCATGATAATGATGATTTAGAATCAAATAATATTGATTGTAATAAAGAAAAAATGTATAGTGCTGCTGCATCTGCTAAGGCTAGTATAACTACTTCTTCTGGTGATATGATTACTGCTACAGCAAGTGCAACTGCCTCTGCAAAAACGTTACAACAAGCTAAAGAAACAGCAATATTATTGGCTAAAAAATTGGCATTAGACAATGCAAAAAAAGCAGAACAAATTCATAAAAAGGTTGGTCCAACTGGTCCAACTGGTCCAACAGGACATTGTAGTTTACATCGTTTTTATGATAATGATGAAAATGTTATTATGAAAACATTAATTTCTAAAAAAGAAGAAGAAAATAAATATAACTCTAATGAAGAAAAAAGTTGCAATGAGGATAAAAGTTATAAAAGCGATAAAAGTAAAAAAGAATATTGCAGTGATGATAAAGAAAATAAAAAATGTGAATGTGAAAAGGATACTTGTAATTGCAGTGATAATAAAGACGATAAAAAATGTGAATGTGAAAAGGATACATGTAATTGCAGTGATAATAAACACGATAAAAAATGTGAATGTGAAAAGGATACATGTAATTGTAATGATAATAAAGACGATAAAGGAGATAAAGGCAATAAAGGAGATAAAGGCAATAAAGGTGATAAAGGTGATAAAGGAGATAAAGGAGATAAAGGTGATAAAGGTTTAGATGGAATAACAGGGCCTTCTGGATTAATAGGTCAAGAAGGTCCGCAAGGACCACAAGGTCCAGAAGGTCCACAAGGTCTTCAAGGCCTACAAGGTCTTCAAGGCCTACAAGGTTTGCAAGGCCTACAAGGTTTGCAAGGATTACAAGGTCCGCAAGGCCTACAAGGATTACGTGGCAGAGTTGGTCCACAAGGTGAACAAGGATATAGAGGTCTAATAGGACCTATCGGCAACAATGGTGATGTTGGAGATACTGGATATACTGGATATACAGGTTATACTGGATCAACAGGATATACAGGACCTTGTGGAATAACTACATGTAATTTAATTAATCTTTTTGATTCATCATCTGTTATGTTTGATTCGTCGGTAATTGGTAATATGTTTATTATAATAAACGCGGATAATACTGATCACAAATTAAGAATATATAATTCACCTTCATTAATTTCTAATGATTGTATATTTATAAAAAATGCTACTACTCATGATGTATATATGACAAATAATAATAATAGTGATATACCTGGAAATAATATAATACATAAAAATAGTAATACTATGAACGGAGGAATTGTTATTATCTATTATAATGGCATAAACTTAATATCATATTAAATATATTTATATAAAATACAATAAATCATATTATAAATCTTCATTTTATAAAATGATTATATATCTTCTTCTTCAATTATTTTATTCTTTAAACTATTTTGTAGTTTTTTAGGAGGTAAACTTTTAAGTGTAGATACACGTTTATCTATATTTTTTAAAGTAAAATGTTTGTTAGACTTATTATAAGATAATGCAGGAATGTCTTTAATAGTTCCAGTTGTCTTATCATACACGACATCTTTTACTCTTTGCAATTTTTTTCTATCTAAACAACTTTTTAAAAAAGAAAGCATTAATTCCTTCTCTTCTTCATTTAATTCTTTTTCACTTTGATATTTATCTACAAATGCAGTCATTTTTTGAGTTTTCACTGTTTTATCTAATTTGCTCCATGTTTCATTCTTATTATTATTTTTATCATTTTCTAAAAATTTTTCCAAATTAGATAAATCATTGGATGATTTTGTTTCTGTTAATGGGTTACCGTTAAGTAACATTGTTTTATATTTGATATTTTTTAATTCTATACATTCTTCTTGTTGTTTTTGTGGTTCTTCCATTATACTATAATAATAAAATAAGTTTAACTCTATTTTTATAAATATATATTTATATTATTTTACAATCATATGAAAAGTTTTGAAAATAATAATATAAATGAATATAAAGAAAATCCTCAGGAAATAATATCTGAAGAAAATACAAAATCTATAAACATTACTGGCATTAATAATAGGTATGAAATGAAAAAATTAATAAATAAAAAAAAAATTATTAAAAATAGAAAAGAAGTTGAATGTTGGAATTTGGATGACATTTATTACACAAACGTAAAACAATTAGAATTAATAAATGATATTTTAAAAAATGATGTAAAATATGTAAAAGAATCGGATGTTATAAAAAAACAAATAGAGAGAAAAATATCCGGTTATAAACATCAAGATATAGATAAAAAATTATTAGATGTGCTGAAATTGGTGGATTTTAAAACTATTTTAAAGAAAATGTCTGAATGTGAATTATTATGTTATTATTGTCATTGTTCTATGTTTGTGTTATATGAAAAAGTTAGAGAAAATAAACAATGGACTATTGATCGTATTGATAATAATATTGGACATAATTTAGATAATTTTGTAATTTCATGTTTAGAATGTAATTTAAAAAGAAGATGTAGATCTAGTGATAAGTATTTGTTTACAAAAAATTTAAATATTGTTAAAAAGGAAGATGAAGAAATAAAAAAGATATAGTCGTCTAAAAAGAGAAAGAATATTAATTATTTATAGTATATTTATGAATAATATTGAATGGAAATGGAGTAATGGTGAGAAATATGAACGTAGTTCAAGAGTAGAAAATAAAAATAGACAACAAGAAATCCAACACATACAATATAGTAAAGAAACTGAAAACTCTGCTTATATTCAGTCTTTACATTATGATGAAAATAATTGGGAAACTAATTCATCCTTTTTAATTAATAATGAAACTTTTGTAAGAGGATCAAATAAAAGAGAAGATACAGATAATAAATTATCTGAAAGACAAATGTTTGCTCAAGTAAATATGAATCCATATTTATCTAATAATAATTATTTGGAAGATCTTAATGTTCGTGATACTTATCTAAAACCTAAATCTACTATTGCAGAAAAAGAAATAGAACATAAATAATATTTTATTTATGATTAATATATTTATCATATAAGTATTTAAAAGATTTCATATTATTTCTAATATGTCAATAAACACAATGTACACTTCTCAAAATGATTTATTATTAAATAATTTAATGACTTTTTATAAAGATGAAATTCAACTAACTAGAATGTTGAAGATTATTACAGGTGAATGTAAGATTTCTTTAAGAATTGTAGATTGGTTTGCTACAAATTATGCGAAAAAATATTATACATTATATGATATTGATGATATAAGGAGATTTAAAGTTTATGTAGATTACAAGTTAAAATTAAAAGCTTATAGTAAAAAAAGATTTGATCCTTTTTGTAGATGGGATAGAATAAGCATTCCATATAAAGGTGATACAAGTATTGAAACTACTATAGGACAATTGAATTTTTTTAAATGGGCATTAGAAAATAAAGTTATTGATTATATTGAAGAAAATTATGATGCTATTGAAAAGGATATGAATTGTCGTAATAGTACTTCTAAAAGAAAAGAATTAATTATAGACAATTCTAAAACACGTAAAAAGAGGGAAGAGTTATCTATTTCTGCTACAAAAAGTATAAAAAAAGAAAAGGTTGAAATTGTTGTTCAATTTCATTAATTTATTTTTTATTTTACACTAAATAATATTTATGATTATGAAAAGTATTTATTTAAATATATTTATATAAATACTTTTAATTAATTGATGGGATTGACACAATCTATGGAAAAAATAGGGTTTGAAGATATGCAAAGCGTTATAAAAAAACCAGAATTATATATATTAATTAATACATTGACTGAGACTGAACAGAATTGTTTGATACCTAATACAGTAAATTTTGATCAAGAAGAAATAATTATTAATAGTCATTTGAAAAATGGAAATAAAAATGTAAGAATTATTATTTATGGAAAAAACTGTAATGATGATAAAATTATAAAAAAATATCAACAACTTTCTTCTTTCGGATTTTATAATATATTTATTTACACAGGTGGAATGTTTGAATGGTTATTATTGCAAGATATTTATGGTTCAAATGAATTTCCAACCACAGCCAAACAGTTAGATCTATTGAAATATAAACCTCCTCAAAAATTTAATATATGTTTATTACAATATTCATAGCTTTTATTCCATTTTTTTCAATATTATAAATATCAAACTTTGTATTATTATTTTGTGTGTGTTTCTTCCTCTTTAATACTGGGTAAAAAAATAGAATTATTTTTTATATTTTTTTGTTTATTTCTATTATTTTGTATTTTTAATACATTTTCGTGTTCTTTATTAGAGTTAATTATATTTTTTTCTTCATAATCGCAGTCATATACATTAAAATAAATATTACTTTCAATCTCTCCTAAAGCACTTATAGCATCTTTTTCATAAACACTAAAATAAATATTACTTTCAATGTCTCCTAAAGCACTTATAGCATCTTTTTCATAAACACTAAAATGAATATTTGTTTCATCTTCTTCTATTGCATTACAATCATTATTATCATTATTATCATTATTTTTATTTTTTAAATAATCATATATATTTAATTTACTTATATCTTCTTCATTTATATTTGATATTTTTAAAGTAACAGAATGATTAATGAAAGAAGATTTATATATAATAGAAGAAGCATTGACAGCATTATCTATATTTTTCATAGACAACTCATTTGATAAATTATTCGCTTTTAAAATAGAGAGAAATGGAGACTTTTCAGTTGCAGTTGCGGAAGCTTGAAAATTATAATTACTTATTTGTCCATTATTCTTTTTTAATGAAATTAATGCTTTAGAATTAGATATGGTGTAGTATTTAATATTTATTTCACTTTCCGAGTTTATGTTTTTAATAGGATGTTCTTTAGATATATAAAAATTATTTTTTGAAAAAGAATAATATAATCCATCATCTGAAAAATTATGGAAAAATTTTACTTTATATGATTTTGGTGAGTCTAAATTATTATTTGAAATATATTGTAATTCATAATCTTTATAATAATAGAAATTTAGTTGATTTGTAAATAAATTTGAATGATTCTTTATTTGATTTTCATTAGAAATAATGTTTTCATAATTTAATGTATTCAATAAAACGTTAATATTTTTTTTATTATTTTTTAAACGAATGTAAATAGTACTATCTGAACCATATATTATTTGAATGTAAAAAAAATTTATTAAAGGATGATTTTTATAAACATTAGATTTAATAAAAGTATTATTATAAAAAATAGGAATATAATCGCACATATTTTATATAAATATATATTTTTAAAAATTAAAATATTTTAAATTTAATTTATTATTTATTAATATAAATATTTATATTTTCAATCCATTTTTGCAATTCAGCATTATTTTCATAAATATCTACATTTCCATTTATTTCTAATCTTTCTTTATTAGGATCTATGGTTTGAAACATAGATATATGATATTTTTCTAGTTCTTCAAGATAATCTATAGATACATTAGACTCTCCATTTCTAGATCGTTTCTTTATTCTATCAAAACATAATTGAGGTTTAGTATTTACATAAATAATTTTAGATACTGGAAAGTCTTCTATAAAATGATTAAACCACATTAAATATATATCATAATTTACTTTTTCTATTTTACCTGAGTCATAAAGCATTTTTGCAAATACCATTTTATCTGTATGTAAACATCTTTCTGTAATAATAATAGAATTTGTATTTTCTTTTAAAGCATTTTTTAGAATTACTAATCTAGAGATAAATGCCATCATTTGAAAAGGAAAAGAATATTTTTCTTGATTTTCATAAAACTTTTCTAACATAGTTATTCCATTTTCATCTTTAATACGATCCCATTCATCCACAGGTTCTTTTAAGAATATAATTTGTTTATTATCATTCATTTCTTTTTTCAATTCTTCAAATAAACTAGTTTTACCAGATCCAATATTTCCATCTAAACTGACTAATTGATTATTGTTTAAAGACAAAGACATTTTAATTAATTGTTTATATTTTTGATATTGTCTTATATTTTTGTTTCAATTTTTTAATATAATAAAAAATTGATACGAAAATAAGTTTAAATAGTAAGTGTAAATTAAATATAATATAATGGATCTTAATCAACGTAAATTAACTAAATCTGAATGGGAATCTATTGAAGTTCCTGTTTCATCAGATGAAATTGAAATATTGAAATTAATTAATCAAGGATATAGTAATGTTAATTATAAATATAATAAATCTTTATCTACTATGAGCTTTTTAAAAATAGATAATAGTCAACCATTGGAAGATTATTTATTTAATAAATATTTTAATGTAAAAATTTGCAATATTGCTAAAAAATATAATTCTGATTGCATACGTATTATTGTAAATGCAAATCCAAAAATAAAAACAGCAGATAAAATCAGGATGGATAAAAATACAGTGGAATATCTTGAAGAACAAAATGTATTTGAGTATACGTTAATTGATTTTATTGAAAAAATAATTAAATATAAATCTAAAAACAATTTAAAATGGGAATATTACTATTTTACGTTACATAAATTAATAAGTTATTCTATTACTAATTTGAATCGTCACATTTTAAATATTGCAAAAATAATTTTAATTAAATTTGAAGAAGAAATTAACATTCCTAATGTTATTAAAAATGCAGTAGATTTTATTGAAAAAAATGATAATTTATTAAAATACAGTGATATTGCCTTATATGAACATCAAAAAACAATCTTTACGATAAGTAAAAAACAAGAGTCTAAATTAATTTTATATATTGCTCCAACTGGAACAGGAAAAACATTAACACCAATTGGTTTGTCAGAAGGATATAAGATTATATTTGTTTGTGCTGCTAGACACGTTGGTTTAGCTTTAGCAAGAGCTGCTATTTCTGTTCATAAAAAAATAGCATTTGCGTTTGGTTGTTCTAGTGCAGATGATATTCGTTTGCATTACTTTTCCGCAAAAGAATATAGTGTTAATAGAAAAAGTGGTGGAATATGGAAAGTAGATAATAGTATTGGTGATAAAGTAGAAATAATGATATGTGACATTAAGTCTTATTTGCCTGCAATGTACTATATGCTTGCATTTAACAAAAAAGAACAATTATTAACTTATTGGGATGAACCAACGATTACTATGGATTATGAAACTCACGAATTTCACGAAATTATTAAACAAAATTGGAAAGAAAATACTATCCCCAATATGGTACTTTCTTCTGCAACATTACCACAACAACACGAAATAACAGAAACTATTAATGACTTTAAAACAAAATTTCCTGAAGCAGAAGTCTATAATATTGTTAGTCACGATTGTAAAAAATCTATTTCTTTAATTGATAAAAGTGGATATGTAGTATTACCTCATTATTTAACAAGAGATCATGATGAATTAAAAAATATTGTTAGTCATTGTGAAAGTTATTTAACTATATTAAGATATTTTGATTTGAAAGAAGTTGTTAAATTTATATCCTATATGGAAACAACTAATTATATTCCATCTAGTATAAAAATTGCACGTCAGTTTGGTTCTATTCAAGATATAGATATGATAAGTATTAAAATGTATTATTTAAAAATATTGAATAATATTATTAGTGGTTCTTTTGGAGCAATTGCTTTACATTTTACTATTAATAGAGAACGTAGAATTCTAGATAATAATTCTATAGACATTTATGGAAATTATATTCATAAATCTAGTAGTCTTGATATTAATTTATCTAAAACAAATACATTATCAGGAAATCCTATATCTAGAATTGCAAGTGAACAAACAATACCTCCTGTAGTTTCTTCGGAAGGAAATGCAGGAATATATGTAACTACTAAAGACTCGCATACTTTAACGGATGGTCCTAGTATGTTTCTTACAAATAATGTTGAAAAAGTAGCAAAATTTTGCATTCAACAAGCAAATATACCTTCTAAAATGATGGAAGAAATTTTAGAAAAGATTCATTTTAATAATACTGTAAATGATAAAATCAGTAAAATTGAAAAAGATTTAGAAGATATTTTAGAAAGAAAAAATGGTTCTAATTCCGACGCTACATCTGGTAATAAAAATCACAAGTTTAATCGTACTTCTGAGAATGAAACTGAAAAAGATGTAAATGTTAATAAATTAACAACTGAAGTAAATATGCTAAGAACTCTTATTAAAACTGCTAATTTAAATGAAACATTTGTTCCAAATAAGTTATTACATATAAAAAAATGGGCAGAAAATATGAATGTTAAAAATGCGTTTACTAGTAATATTGATGATGATACTATTCAAAAAATAATGTTGTTGAATAAAATGGAAGATAGTTGGAAAGTTTTATTGCTTATGGGAATTGGAGTATTTACCAATCATGAAAATATTGCTTATACTGAAATAATGAAAAAATTAGCAGATGAACAAAAATTATATATGATTATTGCTTGTAGTGACTTTGTTTATGGTACAAATTATCAATGTTGCCACGGTTATTTAAGCAAAGATTTGAATCTTACACAAGAAAAAATTATTCAGTCTATGGGACGTATTGGTAGAAATAATTTACAACAAGAATATACTATTCGTTTTAGAGATAATGATCAAATATATAAATTATTTACAAAAGAATTAGATAAACCAGAAGTGAGAAATATGAATTTATTGTTTAATAGTAACTAGAATATTTACATTGGATAAATATAAGGATAAATATCAAATAAATCATCTCCTATAAATACATCATTTCTATAAAATATTGGTCTGTTATTATATGCATATTCTTGATCTTCGTCGTAGAAATAATAATCTAAATTTATATATTCAAATGGAATATTCATTGTTTTCATATCATTTAACAATTCTTTACATTTTATACAATCATACCAAATAATAGTATATATTGGATTCATTTCTATAAAAATTTCTTTATTATATATTTTTTTACGACGATTGTCATTTTCATCATTGTCTTCATAACAACAAACTAATGTAGACATTTTTATATTTTTTATTTTTCTTGTTATTATTTTTGAAAAACGTATAAATCCAGCTACTAAACATAAGTTAATAATCAATAATAAATTCATTCTATTTATTTCTATATTGTATTTAAGTAGATGAATATGAATATAAAATTAATATCAATTTTTTTCTAAATATTCTTCCATTTCTTTTTTTAACTTTTCTCTCTTTTCATTAAAATATATCTTAGTACTTTCTCTAATTCTTGAATCATTCATTATTTTATATAGTTGTAACCTTTCATATTCTGAAATATTAATACTATTTTTTGGAAAAGCATATTCTTTTGTTTTGCTATATTTACCAGAAATAAAATCATGTCCATCTGACCAATAGTTCAAATTACGTTTAACTCCCCATTTTAATGCATAATCAGGACATTTACCTTGAACTATATTTAATTCATCATTTGGACAAGTAATAACATAAGTCCTGTAAAGTTTTTGATCCATTTTTTATATAATATAAATTATATATAAAAAATTTTTAATATTTTATTATAATACTATGAATAATTCTCTACAACTACAAGTTGTTATTCTAGCAGGTGGAGAAGGAAAACGAATGCGTTCTTCTTTACCAAAAGTATTACATAAAATAAAAAATAAAAGTATGCTTCAATTAGTTGTTGAAAAAGTTCTTGAATTAAATCCTCTACAAGTATTAATTGTATCTGGAAATAATGTAGAAAGATTTCAAAAAGAATTATCTGATATAATTTCAACATCTAAATGTCCTATTCATTTTATGTATCAACTAAATCCACAAGGAACTGGACACGCTGTTTTAATGAGTCTACCTTTTTTGAAAAATTATAAAACATTGATTGTGAATAGTGACACGCCTTTAATAGATAGTTGTTTGCACGAGATTATATTGAAAGAACCGCCTTGTATTATGGTAACGCAACTAGATAACCCGTCTGGACAAGGAAGAATTATTATGAAAATGAACGAGGACGGAAATTTTATTTTTTCAAAAATAGTTGAAGAAAAAGATGCTACGAAAGAAGAAAAAAAAATAAAGTTTGTAAATTGTGGAATTTATTTTTTAGAAAGTAAACATTTGAAGGAAACGATTCCATTTCTTACAAATAATAATGCACAAAAAGAATATTATTTGACAGACATTTTTGAAAAATTAAATGAAAAATTTCATTTATATTTTCTTCCAAGAGAGAAACAATATCAAATTTTAAATGTAAATACTCCTGAAGATTTGGAAAAAGCAATTGAATATTCAATATGTTATGATATATAATAAATAAAATATTTTAAATATTACACCTTTCTCATTTAGAGAAACTTATATTTTAAAGCCGATTATAAATTTATATTTAACCGGAGTATTGTTCTATAATAAAAACAATTGTATATTTTTCTATTTCTTTGTATTTTTCTATATCTAGAGATGGCGATAGATAATCTATTGGACAATAACTACCATTTCTTCCATATCTATCATATCCCCATCTTTCGGTTTCCAATATGTTTTTTATAGGTAGTAATAATTCTTTCTCCAACAAACATCCATTTCTTAAATCAGTTTCTATTTTATTAGAATTTCTTATATGTAAATATGAACCTTTATTTTTAAATTCTTGTTCTAAAAAATTTTTATATTCCAAGTAATTTTTAGGTAAATCCATACACCAAATAATGTCTGTATAAGCATCATTATAGTATTCATTTTGATCAGAAATAAAACCATCATTTAGAATTTCTTTTATCAAATCAAAATTTTTTTCATTTATTTGTAAAATAAGATCTGATAATAAAATCTT
>Ga0209550_10001589_pt1 | contig 21771 bp, 18 predicted proteins | sample LauGreSuBDMM15SN_2_FD_187567 | JGI IMG/M metagenome (GOLD analysis project Ga0209550, IMG submission 187567) | Freshwater lake microbial communities from Lake Michigan, USA - Su13.BD.MM15.SN (SPAdes) (version 5) | ecosystem: Environmental > Aquatic > Freshwater > Lake | place: Lake Michigan... | reverse complement strand
AAAATTAAAATTTATAACTGCTATATATACTCAAAATAATTATCTATATTATATTTCAGAAAATTACATATTATTAAAAAATTTTAAATTTAGTCCGAATTTAAAAATTTTTGGATTATCAATAGATGTAATTTGCTCGTGAAGTGTTTCGCAAGAATCTTGCAAAGATTTTACATAGCCATCAGCCCTAATTGCCAAGTCATATTCATGGCGCGCACCGCTTTCATCTATAATAAAAAATCGATCACCTTCATTAATTAATTCATCTTCTCGATGACATAATTTTATAATATCAACCAAACCTTTCTTATGCAATTCTAGCAGATCTTGCGCTACGGGCGCGGGCATTGGGCTGTCATTTAAATTATGCAAAGTAGCAAAATATTCTTGATAAATTTTTTTATCATCATCGCTTAATAATGCTAAAATTTCTGGATGCGCAGGAGCCGCAAGCCCATAAGCCACTTGATATCCAAGCAATCCTCTAGCATCTCCGCTCATTGCTTTTTGTAGATCTGTTTCCAATTGTAAAAATCCTTTTGCATCTTCAAATTTTGCAAATTCTTCTAAAATTGCTGGATAATTTTCTTTTTGATCTTCGATAAATTTTGCAAAGCTTTGCGCTCTTGAGGCTTGATATTCTTGCCCAAAATAGCGATAAAAAATTTCTATTTTTTCTGCGCATATTTTTAAAATTTGCCATAAGTGAATTTTGCCACTTTTTTTATGCAATTCTCGCGCTTCTTTTAACGCAGAAATTTCAGGAAAAGTTCCGCCATCTTTTTTAAAATCAAAAGGCGCAAAAGCAGCGCGAACCTTTGGCAGACGACCATCGCGCGAAATAAAATCTGTTTTAATTTTTATGTCATCTATTTCAAAATCTAATTGTCCTTGAAAAATTTTTTCATAATAAATTGTGCGCACAGCGTCAACTGCGCTTAAACTGCTGCCAATAATTCCTATTTTTATTTCTCTTTTGCCGCCACTGGCATCTTCTATCAATTTTTCTATACGCGCTCTTAAATTTTCCTCGGGCAATTGACTGGCAATAAAATTTTCATGCATCAGACTTGAAGCCTTTTCCACCATGCCTCCAGCAAATAAAACAAAATCAGTTTTTATAGAATGAGCCCCTTCAATTAACAGCTCAAATTCTTGATTAAGGTTTTGTCGAAAATCCACAACTTTACTTTTGCCATGCAAATTTATAGACACGCCTTTTGCGGCAAGCGCCTCAACTATTTGTTCAAATAAAGCAACGCGATAAATTCCATATAAAATTCGCGGATGATAGCTTTTAACGCTATCGTCAAGATTGAGATATTTTTCCTTAAAGTGCTTAGAAATAGCCGCGTAAGATGCGCGAAACAAGCCTTCCTTATCAGGATTTCGAGCAATTTTTTCCGCCAATCTTTGCGCGAAAATTTTATCAAAAACATCATCAATAAATTTTCTATTTATCTTTAACCATTCCAAAAAATCAGCGCCACTTTGCGGCAGCGTGCCCGAATTATTTCTAATATTTAAGATAAGTTGAAAACCAGTTTTGCTAGGGTCGTAGGGCGTTCCTGCCCCAAGTATAGAAGATTCTTCAAATATATTAATCACCAATGCGCCAGCTTGTTCTTCGTTAATTTGCGCCGAATTTATTAAGGTAAGAGTTTGAAGGAGAAAGCCAATTGCAGTTGAGCCACTTCCAATTAGTGAGATATTTGGCACGCGTCCGCCTGCTTTATGCTTATGAATTTGAGAAGTGGTGCCTAGAGGCGGAATCGAACCACCGACACAGGGATTTTCAGTCCCTTGCTCTACCGACTGAGCTATCTAGGCATTATTTTTACTTGTAAGCAAAATTGAAGGCATGCAAGCTAAGAGGCTTTAATTATTTTGCAAATAATTAAATTTGTCTTTGGCAAATTTAGATTCAATTGGGTTGCGCTCGCACAAAAGAATCTCAAGCATTTGCAACGAAATTTATTTTTTAAAAAATGCCAGAAATTGATTATTCTAATTTTGTGATTGCAGCTTATTTCGTTAGCGCGGCAAGTCTTTCAGCTTTGTTTTTATTGACGATTAGAAAATATTTGATACTTAAAAATAAGTTAAAAAATGCTAAGTAAATATAAAAAACAACGCTTAAAATTTATCGCCATAATTGCTTTAATATCAACGGTTGCGGTGATTTTTATCATTAAAAATTTTCGTGAAAATATCGTATTTTTTTATTCACCAAGCGAGCTTGAAAAAGTTCTAAATGTGAAAAAAAGAGTTAAGGTTGGTGGGCTTGTTAAAGAAAATTCAGTAAAAAAAATCGATGCTTCGCATATTGATTTTATGGCAAGTGATTTAAAAAAAGATTTAATAATTCATCATCAAGGAATTGTTCCAGATCTATTTCGAGAAAAGCAAGGCGTGGTTGCAAGCGGGTTTTTAAATGAAGAAAAAACCGAATTTTTTTCTGATGAATTGCTAATTAAGCATGATGAAAATTACATGCCGCCCGAAGTTGCAAATAGCTTAAAACCTACAAATTAGAAGCCTATCTATAGGCATATTTTAAAAAATTTCGTGAAAAAAAGAATGAAAATAGCGCGAAATATTTTATGATAGGTTCTTAGAATTTTCCTCAATAACATCTTCCAGTTTTTGCATAAATTCTTGCTTTTTTAAGCCAGTATTAATTGGCGGTAGAAACTTGATTATAATGGTTCCAGCGTTTTTCTTTATTTGATGTTTTGGCCAATATAATCCTGAATTTAGCGCAGCTGGAACAACCTTTACATTGCAAGCAAGATAAAGCGCGGAAATGCCAATTTGATAAGGATATTTTTTGCAATTTGCACCATATGGCACGCGCGTTCCCTGCGGAAAAATTATAATTTTCTGACCTCTAGATAAATAATCTTTACTTTGCTTAATCAGCGATTTTAAAGCGCTGGCGCCACCTTTGCGATTAAGTTTAATGCCGCTCATCACTTTTAAATACCAGCCATAAAAGGGAATCATTTCTAGTTCTTTTTTATAAACATAAGCAGGACGATTTACAATCAAGTGCATCACTATTGTTTCCCACGCCGATTGATGTTTGCAGGCAATTATGAAGGGTTCATTTTTTGGCAAGTTTTCTAGGCCAATAATTTTATAATCAATTTTGCATAATTTTTTTAAAACCCACAAATTAGCTATGGTCCACATTTTGGCGCCGTGATCGGCAAGCTTAGAGCTGCGTAAAATAAAAGCGGGAAAATAAATGATGGGGATTATTGCGCCCCATAAATTCATAAAAACTAGAAATAGAAAAGAGGGAATGACTGACATTTTCGTATATTTCTAAGATGGAGCTTTGTAAGTGGTGCCGGTTGTCGGATTCGAACTGACGACCTACTGTTTACAAGACAGTTGCTCTACCCCTGAGCTAAACCGGCATCTTTTGGAAGGCGAGAAAGCTATTTAGGCTTTGTGAAAAGGCAAGTAATTTTTTACAAAAAAAAGACCGAATCTAAAATTTTTAGATTCGGTCTTTTTAAATAATTTTAAAAACTATTTTTTAGCAGCTGGAGTTGCTGGAGCAGCAACTGGAGCAGTTTCAACTGCAGCAGCTTCAACTTTTTTAACAGCTTTTTTAGCAACTTTTTTAACAGCTTTAACTTCAGCTTTAGCTTCAGTTGCAACTGGAGTAGCTTCAGCTTTTACAGCATCAGCAGCATTAGCGGCAGTAGCAAATAGAGCAACTGTAGCAAGGATCAAAGAGAATTTTTTCATTTTTTGTATTTTTTGGAAGTTATTCAAAAATCTAGCTATAAAGCAAAGATCTGGAAAAAAAATAAGTTAGAAGAAATAACTTGTCAACTTACCTTTTTGCTAAAAATGAATAACCTTTCCATAGGCGTCCAGCACGGCTTCGTGCATCATTTCTGACATCGTTGGATGAGCAAAAATTGTATGCATTAAATCTTCTTCGGTGAGCTCGGCTTGTTTGGCAATTACATAGCCTTGAATCATTTCAGTCACTTCGGCGCCAACCAAGTGAGCACCTAAAAGCTCGCCAGTTTTTGCATCAAAAATTACCTTGATTAAACCTTCAGTTTCGCCAGCTGCAATGGCTTTGCCATTTGCCATATATGGAAAGCGACCAACTTTAATTGCGCGGCCTTGTTCTTTTAATTTTTTCTCGGTTAGGCCAACTGAAGCAACTTGCGGCATTGAATAAGTGCAACCAGGAATATTTTCAATTTTGATTTGGTGAACTTTTTTGGCATCATATTTACCAAGTTTGCTGGCGATTTTTTCTGCCGCAATTGAACCTTCGTGAGAGGCTTTGTGCGCAAGCCACGGGCCTGCAACCACATCGCCAATTGCAAAAATATTGGCATCGCTAGTTTCAAGATAGCCATTAGCAATAATGCGCCCTTTTTCAGTTTTTACCTTGGTTTTTTCAAGGCCAATATCTTCAATATTTGCTACAATTCCAACTGCCATAATTACTTTTTCGGCGGAAATTTCTTGCGCTGCGCCGCCAACTTCAATTACGGCGGTGACTTGACCTTTGCCTTTTTTCAAAGATTTTAAAGCTGCAGAAGTCACAACTTTTATGCCATTTTTTTCAAAAGATTTTCTTACCAATTTTGAAATTTCTTCATCTTCAACTGGTAAAATATTTTCTGCCATTTCTATAAGCGTCACTTCTGCGCCCATGTTTCTGTAGAAGGAAGCAAATTCAGAGCCAATTGCGCCAGAGCCAACCACGATTAAAGATTTTGGCAAAGCCTTTGGTGTCATGGCTTCGCGGTAGGTCCAGATATTTTCGCCATCTGGTTCCATACCTGGAATTATGCGGGCGCGCGCGCCGGTTGCGACGATAAAATGCGAGGCAGAAATTTGCACAAATTCTTTATTTTCTTTTGAAATCGAGATGGTTTTTGAATCTAAAAATTTAGCAAATCCATCAACAACTTCAATTTTATTTTTCTTCATTAAGCCAGCAATTCCGCCGCTTAAACGCTTTGAAACGCCGCGCGATCTTTCGATAATTTTTGCAAAATCAAATTCAACTTTTTGCGCGCTAAATCCAAATTCACCAAGATTATGCAAAAGATGATTTACTTCTGATGATTTTAAAAGTGCTTTAGTTGGAATGCAGCCCCAATTTAAGCAGATTCCGCCCAAATGGTTTGCCTCAACAATACCAACTTTTAAACCAAGTTGCGCAGCGCGAATTGCAGCGACATATCCACCAGGACCTGCGCCAATTACACAAAGGTCGAAATTTTTTTGTTCAACAGACATAAATAAAGTGATTAAGATTTAAGATTGGCGATGTTATATTTTCTAAATTCTTAATTTTAAATTAAAATTTCATGTCGCTAGAAATTCAAAATCTGATAAACACAATCACTGCCTCGCTGCAGCTGATTGGGAGGTGTCTTTGATGTTGCGTCTTTAAAATTACAGCTCGAGGCTTTAGAAGAAAAAGCGCAAGATCCAGATTTGTGGAATGATAAAAAATTGGCGCAAAAGGTGATGAAAGAAAAATCAATTTTGCAGGAAAAATATGAGCGATTTTTGCAAATTGAAAATGGTGTGAAAGATAGCAAAGAATATCTAGAATTAGCGCAGGCGGAAGGTGATGAAGGGGTTGTAAAAGATATTGAAAAATCTCTTATGGCGCTAAAAAAATTTGCCAATGATTTTGAAATTGAATGTGTTTTTTCTGGCGAAAATGATATTAATGGTTGCTTTGTTGATCTCAATGCTGGAGCGGGCGGAACCGATTCTTGCGATTTTGCTTTAATGTTAATGCGTATGTATGAGCGCTTCGCTGGCAAGCGCGGTTTTGGTGTTGAAGTTGTCAATATTTTGGACGGAGAAGAGGCTGGTATTCGCTCGGCGACACTTCGTATTTTTGGAAAATATGCTTATGGTTGGTTAAAAAATGAAATTGGCGTGCATCGTTTAGTTCGAATTTCGCCCTTTAACTCAAGCGGCAAGCGGCAGACAAGTTTTGCTTCAATTTGGGTTTATCCAGAAATTGATGATGAAGTTGAAATTGAAATTTTAGAAAAAGATTTGCGTGTTGACACTTTTCGCGCTTCTGGCGCGGGTGGACAGCATGTTAACAAAACCGATTCTGCAGTGCGCATGACACATATTCCAAGTGGAATTGTGGTGCAATGTCAAAGTGATCGCTCGCAAATTCGCAATCGCGCGCAGTGCATGAAGATGCTAAAATCAAGGCTTCATGACGCTGAAATGCAGAAAAAACAAGATGCCGCAAATGTGGCAGAAAATGCTAAAACGGAGAATTCTTTTGGTTATCAAATTAGATCTTATGTCTTGCATCCTTATCAGTTGGTGAAAGATTTGCGCACCTCTTTTGAGAGTGGAAATATCCAAGCTGTTCTAGACGGCGAGATTGAAGATTTTATCAAAGCTTCACTGACTAAAAAATAAAATTTGTTGCAAACGCAGCGACCCCGCAACAAGTGCGGGGTGACAAACGCTGCTTAGCAACTCAACTTCTAGCTAAATTTTTGCTAGCAAAAATTTAATTATTTATGCGCTGCCCATTTTGTGGAAATATTGAAACACAGGTAAAAGATAGTCGTATTTCTGATGACGGCGAGTCAATAAAGAGAAGGCGCTATTGCGCTTCTTGCGACTCGCGTTTTACCACTTATGAAAGAATTCAATTGCGTGAAATTTTGGTGATTAAAAAAAATGGCGATAAGAAAATTTTTGATCCTGAAAAATTAAAAAAATCAATTGCCATGGCGGTTAGAAAAAGACCGGTTTCCGAGCTGCAAGTTGAAAAAATGGTTAATAATATTGTGCGCACTTTGGAGATGGATAATGAAGGCGAAATTACTTCTTCAAAACTTGGCGAAATGGTAATGATTGCCCTTGAAAGGCTTGATAAGGTTGCTTTTGTGCGCTTTGCTTCAGTTTATAAAAATTTTGAAAAAGCTGATGATTTTCAAAAATTTATTAAAGAAATTGTTAAATAATCAAGAAATTAAAAACCGTGTTTAAAAAAATAAATAATCGCGAAGCGCTGCAATTTTATATTGAAAATGATCTTGGTGAAATTTTTAGTGAAGTTGCGCAAAATAATTTTTTGTTGAAAGAAAAAATTACCACTGAAAAAAAGATTTTTTCGCAACCAAAAATAGTTGAAAATAAATTACCAAATTTCTTCTCTGCGCCTGTTTTGTCAAGTTCTCAAGCTATTTCAAACTTGGCAATAAAGGCGCAAAATAATGCAAATGAAAATTCAAACGAGATGGAAAAATTTAAGTCACTTAATGAAATTTTAGCGCAAGCAAAAAAACTTGCGGCAAAAGCCAAAAATTTAGCAGAATTGCGCGAAGCGGTTGAAAATTTTGACGGTTGTAATTTGAAAAAAATGGCAACTAACACGGTTTTTTGCGATGGAAATTCAAATTCAAAAGTGATGGTAATTGGCGAAGCGCCCGGCAATCACGAGGATTTGCAAGGCATTCCTTTTTGCGGCGATTCAGGAAAAGTTTTGGATGAAATGTTTGGCGCAATTAACATGAAGCGCGCTGAAAATTATTATATCAGTAATGTAATTTTTTGGCGACCGCCCGGAAATAGGCGTCCAACTGATGAAGAATTAGCAATTTGCAGACCATTTGTTGAGCGCCATATTGAGTTAATGCAGCCGGAAGTTTTGGTTTTGGTTGGCGCAACCGCAATGACGGCGATACTTGGAATTAACGATCCCGTCACGCAAATTCGCGGTAAATTTATGGATTTTTCGCCAAAATTTTTATCAAAGAAAATTAAAACTTTTACAATTTTTCATCCTTCTTATTTGATGCGCCAGCCTATGAAAAAAAAGGTGGCGTGGCAAGATATGCTTGAGTTGGAGAAGTTTTTAGCAAATTTGTAATTACAACTTTTTCTTTGCCGCTTTTTTCTCAAAAGTTGGGGTTTTTTCTTGATTGCTGCGAAGCTCTTCATGATGTTTTTTTACCGCAGATTTTTCTTCATCTGAAAGCTTGTTCCATCCTTCAAAATGGTTGATTGGAGGCGCTTCGTTTGATCTGGCGTTGGTTTCAAATTTGGCGGCTTCATCTTGCGTTGCTCTTTTTTGTGTTTTTGAGCTATTAAATCTTTCCTCTAATTGTTGTCTTTTTTGATCTCTTAAATTAGTGGATTCGTCCATATTTTCTGCGGCGTTAGCGCTTAAAGATGCGGCAAGAATAAATGCTGATAAGATTGTTTTTTTCATAATGGTATTATAGAATTTCGATTTGCTTTTCTGCTTCATTTTTGCGTAAAAATTCTTCAGCAAACTCTGTAAAGCTGCTATTTTCAATGTGCACGCGAATTGTTTTCATTAAATTTTGATAGAAGAAAATATTGTGCTGCGACATTAACATTGAGCCTAAAATTTCTCCCGCTTTTACCAAATGATGTAAATAAGCGCGGCTGTGATTTTGGCAGGCGTAGCAGTTGCAGCCTTCTTCTAACGGCTTTTCGTCGGTTTTATATTTGGCGTTGCGAATATTGATTTGACCAGCGAGCGTAAATGCTTGTCCGGTGCGGCCCGAGCGCGTTGGAATTACGCAATCAAACATGTCAATTCCACGCAAAACGCTGCCGACGATATCGCTTGGCTTGCCTACTCCCATAAGGTAGCGCGGTTTTTCTTGCGGCAGAAAATCGCAGGCATAATTTAAAACATCAAACATAATTTCTTGCCCCTCGCCTACAGCCAAGCCGCCAATTGCGTATCCATCAAAACCAATTTCGATTAATTTTTTTGCCGAAATTTCGCGCAAATCTTTAAAAGTTGAGCCTTGCATAATGCCAAAAATTCCATAACCATCGCGTTTTTGAAAAGCGTCGCGCGATCTTTGCGCCCAGTTATTTGAACGCTCCACAGCTTTTTTTGCTTCCTCATAAGTGGCGCCAAATTTTACGCATTCATCAAAAATCATGGTGATGTCGCTGCCAAGTTTATGTTGAATTTCGATTGATTTTTCTGGCGTGATAAAATGTTTGGAGCCGTCGAGATGCGAGGAAAATTCAACTCCCGCGTCGGTTATTTTTCTAATTTGCGAAAGCGACATTACTTGAAATCCGCCCGAATCGGTTAAGATTGGTTTTTTCCAATTCATAAATTTATGTAGTCCGCCAAGCTGCGCGATCAGCTCGTGCGTAGGGCGCAGCATTAGGTGATAAACATTGCCTAAAATTATTTCGGCGCCAGATTCTTCAACATCACTATTTTTTAATGCTTTTACGGTTGCTGCGGTGCCAACTGGCATAAAGGCTGGAGTTTGAATTGAGCCATGAGCACAACTAATTTCACCTCTTCTTGCTTTATTGGTGGTGGCTTTTATTTTGAAAGAAAATTCTTTTGGCATTGTTTGTGAAAAAATTTATACTGCGATAATATCTCAAATTCATGCTGCGCCTGAATTTGCTGTTGTTTGAATTGCTACAAGCGAAGTAAATTAGCTTATGCGCAATGATTAATATTTTTATGAAAAAATTTATACCGCTGATAATTCTGATTATTCTGATTATTGCAATTGCTTTTGCAACTTACAGAATCAACGAGCAAACGCTTACAGATCTTGATTTGCAAGATGATGCAATTCATTTTAGTAATGTGCAAATTAAACTTGCCGAATTTGAGCTGCCAGACCTTTTTGATGAAAAGAAAAAATTTTCTAACGCCGATTTGCAAGGGCAATATCATCTGGTAAGTTTTTTTGCTTCTTGGTGTTCAACTTGTAGGGCGCAGCATGATATTTTAATGCGTATAAAAAATGAAAATATCATCGATATTTATGGAATTGCTTGGAGAGATATTAAAGAAAATACCAAATCTTACTTAGAAAAAAGCGGCAATCCTTATAAAAAAGTTGCTTCTGACAGCAAGGCGCAATTTAGCAAAATTGCCGAGCTTAATGCGGTTCCTGAAACTTGGATTGTTGATAAAAATGGCGTGGTTGTAATGCGCTATCGCGGCAATTTGCAAGAATTTGCGCTTGATGAAATCAAAAATTTTTTAGAAAAAAATAAATGAAAATTACGATAATTGGCAGTGGTTATGTTGGTTTAGTTTCGGGCATTTGTCTTGCTAAATTGGGCTTGGAAGTTGCGTGCGTTGATTTGGATGCAAGCAAAATTGCTAAATTAAATTCTGGCGAAATTCCAATTTTTGAACCCGGTTTGCAGGAATTATTAGCGGAAGTTTTTGCGCAAAAAAAAATCAGTTTTACTACTAATTTGGAAGATGCGCTAAAAAATTCTAAGGCAGTTTTTATCGCAGTTGGCACGCCGCAAGATGAAGATGGTAGTGCTGATTTGTCCTATGTTTTAGCGGCGGCAAAAGAGGTTGCGCAAAAATCGCAAGATAGAAAATTAATCATTACAAAATCAACCGTTCCAGCGGGAACGGGCGCGAAAATTAAAAAATTAGTTAAGGAAGTTAATCCGGAAATTGATTTTTTAATTGCGTCAAATCCAGAATTTTTGCGCGAAGGTTGCGCAATTGAAGATTTTATGGCGCCAGACCGCATTGTTATTGGTGTTGAAGATGTGGCTGCGGAAGAAATTTTGCGCCAAATTTATAAAAATTTTGCGCCAGAAAAAATTGTTGTAAGCGATATTATCACCGCGGAATTAATCAAATATGCCTCTAATTCATTTTTGGCGACAAAAATTTCTTTCATCAATGAGATGGCTGATTTGTGCGAAATTGTTGGCGGCGATGTAAAGAGCTTGGCGCGCGCCATGGGGCTTGATTCAAGAATTGGTGAAAAGTTTTTAAATCCGGGGCCGGGTTTTGGCGGCTCGTGCTTTCCTAAAGACATTATGGCAATTTTAAATGTTGCTAAAGAAAATGCGGTGAGCCTTTCGCTTATTGATTCTGTAGTGACTTCAAACAAGATGCGCAAAATTAAAATGGCGGAAAAAATTTCTGCGGCTTTAAATGGCGATGTTGCGCGCAAAAAAATTGCGGTTTTGGGATTGGCATTTAAGGCGCAAACCGATGATATTCGCTATTCGCCAGCAATTTCAATTATTAAAGAATTATCAAAAAATGGCGCAGAAATTTTTGCGCATGATTTTGAAGCAATTGAAAATTCGAAGCGCGAACTTGCAGATTTTAAAAATATTTCCTTTTTTGAAAAAGCGGATGAAGCCATAAAAGACGCGGATCTAATTGTGATTGTCACTGAATGGAAGCAATATCAAAAGCTTGATTTTACAAAATCAAAAACCAGAAAAATTGTTGATTTGAGAAATCTTTTTGATGCCAATGAAATGCGTAAAAAAGGTTTTGAATATTCTTATATTGGTGGGAAAGCGGTCTGATAGTTTTTGCCCCCGTAGCTCAGGGGATAGAGCAGTGGTTTCCTAAACCATGTGCGCATGTTCGAGTCATGCCGGGGGCACCAAAATTTGCTTTGCGCCAAGTGAATTAGCGCATCTGCAATAGATTTATTTTTTAAATGATTAAAATTGGAAATATTGAATTAAAAGAAAATGTGCTTTTGGCGCCAATGTCAGGGGTTACGGATTTGCCGTTTCGTCGGCTTGTTAAAAGCTTTGGGGCGCCTTTGGTGATTTCGGAAATGATTGCTTCGCGGGCTATGATTTTGCAAACGCGCGAGAGTTTGAAAAAGGCGCAGAAAGATGCTTCGCATTATCCAATGTCGGTGCAGTTAGCGGGCTGCGAACCCAGTGTTATGGCGGAAGCGGCGCGTTTGAATGAAGAAATGGGCGCGGATATTATCGACATTAATTTTGGTTGTCCTGTAAAAAAAGTGGTTAATGGCTTTGCTGGATCGGCTTTGATGAAGGATGAAGATTTGGCTACGCGCATTATGGATGCGGTTGTTAAGGCGGTAAAAATTCCAGTGACAATGAAAATGCGTTTGGGCTGGAATTATGAAAATTTAAATGCGCCATCCTTAGCGAAAAAAGCGCAAGATGTGGGCATTCAAATGCTTGTGGTTCATGGTCGCACGCGGTGTCAGATGTATAATGGCTCGGCAAATTGGCAGCTAATTTCTAATACAAAAAATGCAGTGCAAATTCCTGTAATTGCTAATGGTGATATTAAAAATGCTGATGATGCAAAACAGGCTCTAAAGCTTTCTGGAGCTGATGGCGTGATGATTGGTCGCGCTGCTTATGGCAAGCCGTGGTTGATTGCGCAAATTGCGGCAAGCCTTGCTGACAAAGACGCAATTGCCGCTCCAACAATTGAAAAACAAAAGGAAATTGTGCTAAATCATGTTAAGGAAATGATCGAGCATTATGGCGAGCAAACCGCTATTCCTCTTGCGAGAAAGCATATTGGTTGGTATAGTAATGGTTTAGATGGCTCGGCGCAGTATCGCGCTAAAATTAATACCACGCATGGCGCAGAAAATGTTTTGGCGTTGATTGCGCAGTTTTATGATTCACAAATAAATGCCAATTAAAACCTATTTATCAGAAATCGAAAAAACCTTTAAAACTGGCATAGCGCGCGAGCATGCTTATCGCGGTTTTTTGCAAAATTTTTTACATCAAATTTTACCAAAAGAAATTCTGGTAACTAACGAACCGGCGCGCATTTTATGCGGCTCGCCAGACTATGTTCTCACCAAAAAAAATATTCCAATTGGCTATATCGAAGCTAAAGATTTGGATGCAAATTTATCTGACAAAAAGCACCAAGAGCAGCTCGATCGCTATCGTTTTTCTCTGCCAAATTTTATTTTTACTAATTATATAGATTTTCATTTTTATCATGATGGAGAGCTTACTTGCGCAATTTCAATTGCTAAAATTTTAGAAGAAAATCTCGTCACTATTTCTGAAAATTTTGAGCAACTTGAAGCGCTTTTAAAAAGCTTCTCTTTGCAAATTTCGCAAAGCATAAAATCGCCAAAAACCTTGGCGCAGATGATGGCAAAAAAAGCTAAGTTGCTTGCAATCATTATTGAAAATGCCTTAAATTCTGACGAAGAAAATCAACAAAATAGCTCGCTAAAAGAGCAAATGAGCGCTTTTAAAGAAATTTTAATTCACAATATTAAGCCCAAAGAATTTGCTGATATTTATGCCCAAACAATTGCTTATGGAATGTTTGCGGCGCGTCTTCACGACCAATCTTTAAACACTTTTAGTCGCCAAGAAGCGGCGGATTTGATTCCCAAAACCAATCCATTTTTGCGCAAACTTTTTCAATATGTGGCGGGCTATGATTTGGATCAGCGCCTTGTGTGGATTATCGACGACTTAGCCGAAATTTTTCGTTCAACCGACATCGCCGCGCTGCTTGAAAATTTTGGCAAAACTACCAAAAGACACGATCCAATCATCCATTTTTATGAAACTTTTTTAAGTCAATATGACCCGCTTTTAAGAAAAAACCGCGGAGTTTGGTATACGCCCGAAAGCGTTGTAAGCTTTATTGTTAGGGGCGTTGATGAAATTTTAAAAACAGAATTTAATTTAAAAAATGGCATTGCTGATACTTCAAAAATTAAAAAGAAAATTAGTAGCGGCCTTGTTGATAGGCGCACCACCAGCGGCTATTCTTATGACGAGAAAGAATTTCATAAAGTTCAAATTCTTGACCCAGCAACTGGCACTGGAACTTTTCTTTGTGAAGTAATAAAACAAATTCACGAAAAATTTATTGGGCAGAAAGGAATTTGGCAGCAGTATGTTGACGAGCATTTAACCCCGCGCCTCAACGGTTTTGAGCTTTTAATGGCAAGCTATGCCATGGCGCATTTAAAGCTTGATTTGCTTTTGCGTGAAACTGGTTATAAGTCCGAAAAGAACCAAGATTTAAGCGAGGCGCGTTTTAAAATTTTTCTTACCAATTCGCTTGAAGAAGCCGATCCAAATAAAGAAGTGCCGCTTTTGGCTTTTATGCGCGAACTTACGCTTGAAGGGCTTGAAGCGTCAAGAATAAAAAACGACACCCCCGTAATGGTGATTTTGGGCAATCCGCCTTATTTGGGCGAAAGTCAAAATAAGAGCGAGTGGATAATGAAGTTGATGGAGGATTATAAAAAAGAACCCGTTAGCGGCGCAAAGCTCAAAGAAAAAAATCCCAAATGGATTAATGACGATTATGTAAAATTTTTGCGCTTTGGACAATATTTTATCGAAAAAAATGGTGAAGGAATTTTGGCTTTTATTAATCCGCATGGTTTTTTAGATAATCCAACCTTTAGAGGCATGCGATATAGCATGCTTAAAGCTTTTGATAAGATTTATACAATTGATCTTCACGGAAATTCTAAGAAAAAAGAAACCGCGCTTGATGGTTCAAAAGATGAAAATGTTTTTGATATTCAACAGGGAGTTTCGATTAATTTTTTTGTGAAAAGGGGGGGTAATATACCCCTCACGGAAGCCCTCTCCCGCAAGGGGAGAGGGAGTTGCAACGAGCTCGGTCTCACTCCCTCTCCCCTTGCGGGAGAGGGCTTCCGTGAGGGGTCTCTTAATTTAGCCGAGGTTTTTCACTTTGATTGTTTTGGCAAAAGAGAGCAAAAAAATAATTTTTTGTGGGAAAATTCGCTTTCAAGCATTCCTTTTAAAAAGTTAGAAAATGCCCATCCAAATTATTTTTTTGTGCCGAAAGATTTTGGTCTGCAAGGTGAGTATCGGAAAGGGTTTGCGGTTAATGAAGTTTTTCCAGTTAATAGTGTTGGTGTGGTTACTGCAAAAGACACAATTTTGATTAATGAAAGCGAAGATGAGTTGGTTAAAAATGTTGAAAATTTTTATCAAATTAAAGCGGATAGAAATTTGATTCAAAAAATTTCCTATCGTCCATTTGATGATAAGTTTATTTATTATGATTTGAAGTTGGTTGAGAGAGCCAGAGAGAAGGTGATGCAGCATTTTTTGGCTGGAGAGAGTTTGGGGTTGGTTTTTAAAAGGCAGTGTAAGCAAGATTTTTCTTATGTATTTTTGACGAAGAATATTGCCGAAGGATGTTTGTTTGAAAGTGCTTATGCAAATAATAGTATCTCCCCACTCTACCTCTATTCAAAACAACAAACCCAAAACTCAGACGATTTTTTCGAATCAAATAAAATAACAAAAACCCCAAATTTAAACCCCGAAATTGTTGCAAAAATTGCAGCTAAAATTGGTTTGGAGTTTGCGTGGCAAGAAGGACCCCTCACCCCAGCCCTCTCCCTCAAGGGGAGAGGGAGTAAAACCGAGCTCGGAGACACTCCCTCTCCCCTTGAGGGAGAGGGCTTCCGTGAGGGGTCTCTTATTACCAACAACACCAACTTCTCCCCTCTCGATATTTTCGACTATATCTACGCAGTTTTACACTCACCAAACTACCGCAAAAAATATCAAGAATTTTTAAAAATAGACTTCCCGCGCATCCCTTACCCAGAGAGCGCCAAAACCTTCTTTAAATTTGCAAATTTAGGAAAAACTTTACGCAAAATTCATCTGCTTGAAGAAGATTTAAAAACTACAACTTCCTACCCCATAGCAGGCTCAAACAAGGTTGAAAATGTAAGATTTGTTGATGAAAAAATTTATATTAATAACCAGCAGTTTTTTGAAAATATCAGCCTAGAAGCTTATGAATTCTTTATCGGCGGCTATCAAGTGCTACAAAAATATTTAAAAGATCGCAAAAATAAAATCTTAACTTTTGAAGAAATTTTACATTATCAAAAAATTATTGCCGCGCTCAAGCAAACAATTATCTTGAGTGGCGAAATCGACAAAATTTTAGAATTTTAATCAGCATGTCTCAATTAAAAATCGCTCTCGCGCAAATAAACACAACGGTTGGTGACCTTGATGGCAATCTCGCAAAAATTTTGTGTGAATATAAAAAGGCGCAGGAAAATGGCTGTGATTTGGTGGTGTTTCCTGAAATGGCTATTTGTGGCTATCCGTGCGGTGATTTATGGCAGAAAAAATATTTTATCGAAGAAATTGCTGAAAAATTAGAGCTTATCATTCAAGTTAGTAATTGGTATGATTGCGCGATTTTGCTGGGCGCGCCGACTTATGATATTGAAAGAAAAAAACAAGTTTTGCGAAATAGCGCAATTTTAATTGAGAAGGGTGAGGTTAAAAAAATCTTCTACAAAAAAACTTTGCCAAATTTTTCTGTATTTGACGAAGTTAGATATTTCGCGCCTTCAGGCTATATTTCTAATGTTGAATTTCGTGGCCAAACTTTGGCAATTTTGATTTGCGAAGATTTGTGGGATAATAAAAATTTGTTTTTGCTTAAAGAGCAAATTCTTGATTTGGTAATTGTGATTAATGCCTCGCCATACGCGCAAAATAAGCATTTGCGCCGCTTAGAGCTTGCCCAAAATTTTTGCAAAACTTTGGATAAAAATTTGATCTATGTTAATCAAATTGGTGCGCAAGATTCGTTGGTTTTTGATGGAAGTTCGTTTGTGATGAAAAAAGATGGTGAGGTTTTGTTGCAAATGCGCGATTTTGTAGAGGATTTTGCGGTTGTAGAGGTTGCAAAAGATGGCGGTGTTTCAATTTTACCCCTCACCCCAGCCCTCTCCCGCAAGGGGAGAGGGAGTAAAAACGAGCTCGGTCTCACTCCCTCTCCCCTTGCGGGAGAGGGCTGGGGTGAGGGGTCTACGCTACAGGCTCAAAACTACAACGCCTGCGTTCTTGGCCTCCACGACTATATCCACAAAAACAATTTCCAAAAAGTAATGCTTGGAATGTCTGGCGGCATTGATTCGGCGCTGGTTGCTGCAATAGCAGTTGATGCACTCGGCGCAGAAAATGTTGTACTCTACGCCCTGCCAAGCCGTTTCAATTCACAATCTTCAATGGATGATGCACTGCTTTGTGCAAAAAATCTCGGCGTAAAATTAGAAATAATTTCCATCGAAACCATGTTTGAAGCCGCGCTACAAACCCTTCCACAAATTTCGTCGCTCGCCAAAGAAAATCTACAATCGCGCCTTCGCGGCAATATTTTAATGGCAATTTCTAACACCTCCGGCGCGCTTTTATTAACCACGGGCAACAAGTCAGAACTGGCTTGCGGCTATGCCACAATTTACGGCGATATGTGCGGCGCATTCAACCCAATTAAAGATTTATACAAAACCGAAATTTATCAATTAGCGCAGTTGAAAGCAGATGTGATTCCAGCAAATATTTTAACCAAAGCACCATCAGCCGAACTACGCGAAAACCAGAAAGATAGCGACTCGCTGCCAGAATATGAAATCTTGGATAAAATTCTTTTCACCTTAATTGAAGAGCAAAAATCTGTCGAAGAAATCTCCAAAAATTTTGATGAAAATTTAGTCAAAAAAATCGCCAAACTTTTTTATTCAAGCGAATATAAGCGCCAACAAGCGGTGATGGGTCCTAAAATTTCCAACATGGCTTTTGACGCAGAGCGACGCTATCAAATAACCAATAAATTCACCAAATAAAATGCCAGAAAAAATTTATGCCGGCTTTATAATTCGCCTTGCCGCAACAATTCTCGATACAATTTTTCTCCTGCCAATTGCGCTGATTTTTTATTTTTTTGGCGATGCCAAAGAGACCTTTAGCTTGGGCAATTTGTTTAGCTATTTATTTGGCCTTGCTTATGTTGCTTATTTTCTTGGCGGCAATTATCAAGCCACACCAGGCAAAAGATTGCTTGGAATTTATGTTGCAAAATCAAATAATGAAAAGCTAACAAAAGCTAGAGCAATGGCTCGCGCAGGAGCCTCACTGCTTAGTTTTGCAATTTTAGGATTTGGTTTTATAACAATAATTTTCACCAAAGAAAAAGTTGCATTGCATGATTTTTTATGTGATACGCGCGTTTTTTATGGTAAGAAATAAATGCCTAAAGAAAAATTTATCTGCTATTCTTGCAAAGGAATTACCGAATTTGAAAAAGGCAAGCGCGGCAGCGCCGTTGTTGAATTTCTGCTATGGACATTATACCAAAAAACCATCAAAAAAAATGACAAAAATTTGTAGATTTGCACCATCGCCAACCGGATTTCTTCATGTGGGAAACATGCGCGCGGCAATTATTAATTTTCTTTATGCTAAAAAAACTGGCGGAAAATTTTTGCTGCGCTTGGATGATACCGACACGCAGCGCGTTAAGGATGAATATCGCGAGATGATTTTAAATGACATGGCTTGGCTGTCGCTAAAATATGATGATTTATTCAAGCAATCTAATCGCTTAGAAAAATATGAAGAAGCGAAAAATTTATTAATCAAAAAGGGTCGCCTTTATGAATGCTTTGAAACCGCGCAGGAGTTGAGTTTGCAGCGTAAGGCGCAAATTGCTTCTGGGCAAGCGCCAATTTATAATCGTGCTTCTTTAAGGTTAAATAAAGAGCAAAAAGACGCTTTGCGCGCACAAGGCTTGCAGCCGCATTATCGCTTTCTTTTGGAGGATAAAACTACCTCTTGGGACGATAAAATTAAGGGCAAAATTTCTTATGAAGGTTTGCATTTTTCCGATCCCGTTTTAGTGCGCGAAGATAAAGACAATACTGGCGGCGTGCCAACTTATACTTTTTGCTCGGTGGTTGATGATATTGAAACCAACATCACCGACATTATCCGCGGCGAAGATCACATCACCAACACCGCAATTCAAATTCAAATTTTTGAAGCGCTAAATGCCAAGGCGCCTGATTTTGCGCATCTTGCTTTAGTGAAGGCAAGCGATGGAAAAATCTCCAAACGCGAAGGTGGATTTGATATAAAATCGCTAAGAAATGACGGTTATGAACCAATGGCAATTATCAATCTTCTAGCTCAAATTGGCACTTCGGGCGGTTTAAAAATCTATAAAAATTTTGATGAATTGGTGGAAAGTTTTACCTTCGAAAAATTTTCAAAATCATCAACTAATTATGACATTTCCGAGTTAAGTACAATTAATCAAAAGCTATTGCAAATTCTTGATTTTGGCGAGGTTGAAGCGCGTTTAAAAGAAATTGGAATTGTAGAAAAAGTCTCTGAAAAATTTTGGGAAAGCGTTAAATCAAACATTAATTTTCTTCACGAAATTAAAGAATGGATTGCAATAATTAACGGCAAATTTCGTTTTGAAAATAAAGCCGAAGATAGAGATTTTTTAAAGCTTGCCGCGTCTTTGCTGCCGCAAGAAACCGCCAATGAAAATTGCTGGAATATTTGGCTTGAAGAAATCAAAAAAAACTCCCCGCGCAAAGGCAAAGAATTATTCATGCCGCTACGCCTTGCTCTAACTGGAAAAGAGCATGGTTTGGAGTTAAAAAATTTAGTGAATTTAATGACAAGGGAAGAGATTTTGGTGCGTTTGGCAAGTTGATTTACGCGGCGGCGCCTTAAAATTTTGCCAAATTTTATTTTTTGCTTTTGCCGCCAGAGTTATTGTAAAATTTTATAAATAAAATTATGTCCAAATTCTCACAAAGCTTAGAGCAAGACATAGCGCAAAGCCAATTTAATGGCTTAACAAAGAAGGAATCTTTTAGCTTTGAAGAGCTTGGGGCGATAAAAACTTGGCTTAAAGAAGAGAAAAATAATTGCAGTTTTGACTCTTTGTGCGATTTTTTAAGAAGGGTTTTGCATTTAGAAAGGACGGTAAATTCGCTAGAACATTTGATGATTTGGCTATCAAAACCGGAAAATATGCCCGATCCACAGCTTCATAATCCGCAGCTTCATAATCCACAGGCTTCTAATCCACGGGCTTCTAATCCATTTAATACTCTTAAATTGATTTTGGAATTTTCCCATCAGGAAGGAAGTTTGGATTTTCTTAATTTGTTATTCAGCAAAGCAAGCCACGATTTAAAATTATTACAAAATTTCTTACCTTATTTTCCAAATCCAAATCTTCTGGCGAAGTTTATTCTAGTTAATCACAAAAGTTTTTTAGAAAAAAACCCAACAATGCAAGACATGTTGGAATTGGCTCAAAATCTTGGAAATCAAGATTTTGTAAAATCTATGCTTCCAATGTTTTATCGGTGGTTTGAAGGAAAGACTTCGGAAGAATTGGTGGGAGGCATTGTCGGCTTTTTCTCTAAAGCTCCTATAGAAATGTTTGCATATCTATCTACAACATTACTTAGCTTGTCTAAAAAGGATAAAATAAACTCGGAAAATATCTTAAATATAATTTTAGCCATACAGAGCAAGGCGCATCATTCTGTAGAGGCAGAATTAATTACGGCGTTGAGTCTTTTGGTGAAAGATGGGGCGTTAATTAACAATGATTCATTAACGGGGGTTGTAAAAAAAATTACAGTAAAACTTTCTCCTGAAGATATTGAGAAGGTTGCTAATTCTATGCCCGCAGTTATTAGCAGAAAAATGTTAGTTCAGTTGCTTGGAGCGCGCTTTGAAGTAGATTACCAACCTGAAAGCAGAATATTAAAAAAACATAAATTGGCGCAATCTTTAAGCCCTGAAGGTGCAGAATTTGTAAGAAGCCGTGTTCAAGGCGACCTAGAAAACCTCACCTTATGCGACTTATATGCCTGCATAACATCGCGAATAGAAATAAACAGAGCGGATTTTTTTAGAGTTTTAGAAGCTAAAACCGCAGATAAATTAAAAGCCGAATCTCTTGGCATGCTGAATGAAGCGCCTTATTTAAATCAAAGAGTCCTTTCTTTTTTAGATGGATATAATCTCGATTTATTATGTCTGCCACAAGTAAAATGTTTGTGTCGTTATTTGCACAATAAAACCTCCTTATTATTGCAAGAGCTACCACAAAATGCCGCGCAAGAAGAAGTGGAAGAAGAGGCGTTAGAAATAATCCCACAACAAAATGCCGTGCAAGAAGATATAAATTTTGTTGGCACAAGATTTTCTGCGCAAGAGCAAGAATTATCGCCAGAATTGCTTGCGCAAAAAGAGAAATTGGCATTGTTATTAAGAGGAGCGCTGCGCGACCCGGCAAATTTAAGCCCAGAAAATTTCCAAGATTTATATAATTTATTAACCAACTCAACTCCGTTGGAAGACGCTCCCGCTCTAAGTAGTGACAATATTGAAAAACTGCAAAGATTTTTTTTAACATCGCATAATGAAATTAGCCAATTATTGCAAATTCCAAACGGATTGGCAAATTTCACCTCCTGCATGGCAGCTTTTAATGACGGATGTCACGCCAATATCGGCAATCAAGTTAGCCTTTCTTTGGCGCAAGCAATTTTAACCGATTGGCGCGATAAAGTTTTATGCTGCTATTTTTTAGAAGAAATTTTTACCCCAATAGTTAATAGCGGTGAAGATGTAATTTATTTACAAACTTCAGTCTTTTTGCATGACAAAGTTTTGTGCGCCTTAATATCTCCAACTGGCTTTGTTAAAGGAATGATAGAATATTTTTATAATGAAAATTTGGGCATGGGAGGAAAATTCAACTGCTTTGATTTTTTGCGTAAACCAGAATTGCTTGGCGAAGATAAAGTTAGCGTTGCGCAAGAGCGCCTCAAACTTGCCAACTCTTCACCAGAGGAAGTAAATCAAAAAATGACCGATCTTGCAGAAATTTGCGCTTACCTAATTGTCAAAAATTCCATGCCAGAATTATTCGACAATCCGCAGCTAGCAATTTTTGTGGAAAGATGTGAAAAAAATTTAGATATTCTTGAATCTTGGACGGCTATTGAAATGAGAGCGCGGGCTGCCGATCGTCGAAAAGCGGGAGGTGGAATGCTGTCGCGGCCAGCTCCGCAAACAAGGGCGCAAGCAGCATCAGGGCAAGCAGCTTTAGATAGCGGAAGG
>Ga0209550_10001587_pt1 | contig 21773 bp, 20 predicted proteins | sample LauGreSuBDMM15SN_2_FD_187567 | JGI IMG/M metagenome (GOLD analysis project Ga0209550, IMG submission 187567) | Freshwater lake microbial communities from Lake Michigan, USA - Su13.BD.MM15.SN (SPAdes) (version 5) | ecosystem: Environmental > Aquatic > Freshwater > Lake | place: Lake Michigan... | reverse complement strand
CTGGGGCCTGAGCCTTCTTACGAAGTGACACTTTGATTTCCCGCTTTCAGTTGAGCCAACGTCTTGACCCCTCTACTTAGTAAGACACCAAAAGGGGGTGAATGTTGCCTTGTATATGGGACAACCTACGCACCCAGCCTGAATTAGGCTTGAGAAATCGATTCGAAATTGAATGTGGGCCCTGTCGGGATCGAACCGACGACCCACGGATTAAAAGTCCGTTGCTCTGCCGACTGAGCTAAAGGCCCCAACTGAGCAAAACACTCGCCTGACAAGCATTAAGTTTAACAGTCAAAGTCCTCTTGCACTTACTTTGTTTATGAAAAAACAATAATGCTTTATAGCACTTGGGATTACTTGAATAAATTCAGTTTTTCAAATAGATAGTAACTGTACTGAAAACTCAATGACGATCTTCCTTAAAATTTTTTGAGATCCTAAATATCTAATTTTAAGTGGGTGGATTTTTTAAAAAACTGTAATCATTGACTTTTTCAAAAGTATCTATAACTGATTCCGTATCCAAATTTAAAATGTTGTACTCTTTAAATAATTCTAGATCCTCAAGCATCTCTGCGAGATCTAGGAAGTACTTTGCAGCATTGAATCCGAGAGTCTGAGTAAAATTTGTAGTCAGATCGTAGTCTTCAAAGTGAAAAGATTTTTGTAACACTTGATTATTTGGAGTAAAAACCACATTTCTGTAATTTGAATTATCAATTCCTAAAATATATGTTTTTTGATAGCCTAAAAAAATTGAAATACTCATTGCTTTGTACGCCGTCAGTGAAGCGTAACTTCTTGGAAACAATGGATTGATATTTCTAAAAACCCCAGTTAAATCAGAATCATTGAAGTAGATAGTATTACTAGTGAATTGTTCAACTTCTTTTCTCCAATAATATGGTACGCACAAGGTTACCGATGGATTATTTCTAATCCATTCCCATAGCTTCCTCGTTCTTTCGGATGAATTCGAGGGTATGGTACCGGTGTCGGACAAGACTAGAAAATTTGGTTTAAACCCTCCAATATTTTGAAACAGCGGAAAATAGTTAACGACAAAAACATCTAAATATCTTTTTTGCAAACTACTAATTTTGGTAAAAGAAAGTTTTACAAGACTTGGACCGTTTCCTAAAACCAAAGCCTGACGTTGAAGATTTTGGTTTTTTAGGTGCCTTAATTTTGCTAGAGAGCTAGCGTTCTGCAAATCACTCAAAAAATTCAAAAAAAGGTATTTCAAAAATATCGAAGTTTTTAAACATATGTGATGAGATAAACTTGGTCGCACGTTAGATTTGACTGTTATTAGTCGAATGAAATGCTTTAAAAATCTTTTTATCCGAGTTTTCAAGATTTTTCCGATAAACCTTTCAAATAGCGCCTATAATCGCCTTCAGGCATTGAGTCTAAGATGACGGAGAGTTCTGTGCTCCCTATTAAATCTGAATTATATGCAGCTTCTTCTGGACTTCCTATTTTGAATCCTTGTCTATCTTCGATAACTTGTACGAATTCAGAAGCCTTAAGGATTCCCTCGGGTGTACCAGTATCTAGCCACACAGTTCCGCGTTCGAGCATTTTGACTTTCAGCAAGTTGTCTTTGAGATAGCTTCTAATCAGATCTGTAATCTCAAGTTCACCCCTTTTACTAGGCTTTAAGTCTCTTACTCGTTCTATTACGCTTTTATCAAAGAAATAAAAACCTGGAATGGCATATTCACTTATTTTATTTTTTGGCTTTTCTTCAATATCTATCGGGGCAAAATTTTTACCAAAATAAACAACTCCGTAATCTTGAGGATTTTTTACTTTATGAGCAAAAATTTGGCAACCAGATCCATTGAAGTTAGTTTTTAGGGAAACGCCCATACCCATTCCATAAAATAAATTATCACCAAGAATTATTGCAAGGTTATCATTGTGCCATTCATTAGGAACGTAGTTGAAAGCATCTGGTAACCCATTTGGCTCTTTCTGCACTCTAAAAAAAAGGTTAATTTTCGTATCATTGAAATGTTCTAGAAGTTTTTTAAAATGGTTTATCGCATCTTCTGTGGTTATGATCAAAATATCTGAAATTCCACTCAGCAATAAAGTTGATAATGGATAGTAAATCATTGGTTTGTCATAAATAGGTATTAAATGCTTATTTAATACTTTAGTGACTGGTGCAAGTCTTGTTCCTGAACCGCCAGCAAGTATCACTCCCTTCATTGATTTTTCCTCAATGGTGAACATGCTTTATACCAATCAACAGTTTCTTTTATTGATTCTTCAAAATTTTTTTTATAGACCCAGTTCAATGTTTTTTTGAGTTTAGAACTATCAATAGCATATCTGGTATCGTGGCCTTTTCTATCTTCCGTAAAATTTATTTCAACTCTATAATCTCTAAGGTGTTGACTAATAATATTTATCAACTCTAAATTTGTAACTCTTATTTCCGAGCCCACATTGTAGGCTTCACCGGCTAATCCTTTAAGCGCTATTGCCAATATGGATTTGACATTTTCCCGCACATCGATCCATTCACGAACATTCAGCCCTGATCCATAAACTGGGATCGATTCACCTGCAAGTATCTTAGTAATTATGGTCGGTATGAATTTCTCTGAATCCTGCCGAGGACCAAAATTGTTGCATGGTCGTACAATTACTAAATCCTGCAAATGGGTCTTGAAATTCGCTAAGCACAAAAGCTCAGCCGAGGCCTTACTAGCAGAATAGATGGATGAAGGAAAAAATCTTTCATTTTCGTTACTGGGATTTCCCGAGTTTGAGCCGTAAACCTCGTCTGTAGATATCATAACAAACCTCAACCCAGGAATACTTCGGCAAGCCTCAAGAAGCCGGTAGGTACCGACAATATTAGATTGGATAAATTCCTCTGGTTTATCAATACTACGATCAACATGAGATTCTGCGGCGAAATGAAAAACTAAAGAACAAACCTTGAGAAACTCTGAGTATGCAGAAGTATTACTAATATCTGCTTGGAGAAAAGTGAAATTCGGTTTAACCAGGAGTTTATCAATATTAGATTTATGTCCTCCCTTTGAAAGCCTGTCTAGCAGAAGAACTTCACCAGTGTGATTATTATTGGCGAGTAATTCGGCAAAATGAGACCCAATAAAACCAGCTGCTCCAGTTATTAATACACCCGCATTACCCGGAATATTAGAAAAACTCATATGACTACTTTACACCGAATTAAAGGTTAATCTATGCATCTTGCTACTTTAGATGCAATAATTCATTATGGCCGCAAACTTTACTTTGATTTCACATTTTGACATCAATTATACTGTTAGAGCAATTGCAATGATGAGATCCGCTGAAAAAAAATCATCAAAGACTATTTCATGGAAGATTTTAGCGTTAGATTCTGAAACTTACGAAGTTTTACGAAATCTTGAAATGCCGAATCTTCAGATATTCACTACCTCACAAGTTGGAAATGATTTACTATTTATTCGGAACTCTCGATCCTATAAAGAATTTTGCTGGTCAGCTGGAGCGATTTTTATGGATTTTGTAGTTAGAGAGTTTTTAGAAACAGATCTAGTAGCCTACATTGACGCAGATTGTTATTTTTTTGGTGATTTATCCACTTGTTTTTCTCTATTAGGAGCTAACAAAAATATTGCAGCTCACGGACATAACTTTTCTGAAAGTCGTAAGCATTGGGAGGAGATCGTTGGTAAATTTAATGTTGGATTAATTATGGGAAGAAAATCTGAAGAATTACTAGCGTGTATTAGAATTTGGAAGAATCAGGTACTAGTAAGTTGCACCACAGACACCTCAACAGGAAATTTTGGAGATCAGAAATATCTGGATTCCTGGCCAATTCTTTATGAAGGGTTCCTAGAAATAACATCTCCTGGAGTTGGTGTTGCGCCATGGAATATCGATCATTTAGATTTATCAGAATCGCAGCAAGGTTTACAGGTGAATGAAAATTACTTGATTTTTTATCATTTTCACGGTGTTCATCAAATTTTAAATTTCAGATTGTTTGTACTTTTTAAGGCCGCCCGAGGCTATTACATTAAAAAAAGTGTCAAGAGAAAAGTTTATATTCCATACTTTCGGGAGTTATTAGAAATTGAAGCAGAAACGGGAATTCATATTTTTCCAGAGACTATGCTTAATTTATCAAAATTAGATATTATGAATCTCCTTCACATAAGTTTCTTCAAGTTGAGGGGTAGGACTTTTTTAATTTTCTAGATTGAAGCGATTTAAAGCTGTCGAAATATAATTTATTTCCTGTTCCGACATTCCTGGCCAAAGCGGAAGACTTAAAGTCTGCTCGTGGATTTCATTTGTAATGGGAAATTCTTCTGAAATAAAACCAAACTCTCTATATGCTTCCTGTTTGAAAGGTGGAATCGGGTAATGAATTAATGTTTCAACTCCTACACTACCCAAAAAGTCTTTTAATTCGTCTCTTTTTTTGTGAAGAATTGGAAAAATATGCCATACATTTGATCCATCAAAATTAGGCAATGGGAGTTTCATTCCACGATACGGCTCAATTTTGATTAAGTATTGCTTGGCTATCCGGATCCTTTTCGTGTTGGACTCCGCCAGAAACGGTAATTTTCTCCTAAGTATTGCTGCTTGAACTTCGTCAAGCCTAGAGTTGATACCGATAACTTTATTGACATATTTAATTTTTGATCCATAGTTTCTGATCATTCTTGCACTTTCAGCTGCTTCTGCAGATCTGGTAAGAATAATTCCTCCATCTCCTAGAGCACCTAGATTCTTGGTTGGGTAAAAAGAGAAAACCGATGCATCTCCATAAGCACCAGCCAATACGTTTGCATTAATTGCTCCATGCGCCTGTGAGCAATCTTCAAATAAAAATAAATCGTACTCACCACATAGATCCTGGATTTTGCTTATACCTGCCACCAGACCATAAAGATGTACCGTAAGTACTGCTTTAGTTTTGACAGTTATTTTTGTCTTGATCAGATCTGGTTCTAAACAATATGTATCAGGATTTGGTTCAACGGGAACAACTGTCGCTCCTGTTCGAGTTACTGCAAGCCAGGTGGCAATATACGTATTCGCAGGAACAATTACCTCATCACCAGGACCAATTCCATAAGCTAATAGCATGATATACATGCCATCCAATGCATTTCCTACTCCCACTCCATACGGCATTCCACAATATTCGGAGAATTCAGTTTCAAAATTCTGAACTTGGGGGCCCAAAACGAGATTTCCGGAGTTAATCACTTCCATCACAGTTTCTTCCAAAGCAAGTCTTTCATCCAAATTAATATAGGTCAGATTGAAATATGGAATATTCATTTTTTTATCTCTTTAAATTCAATAATATCCAATACTTTACCTTTATATCCGTGCGCTGATAAATTACTCCTAACCTCAGTCGGAATGTGCCATGCTAAATTGAGAATTAGTTGAACCGAATCTATTTTTTTGAATAACTCAACTTCTGGACATATTGGAATGCGCGTTCCTGGAACGTAGTGGCCAACTTTTATCGAACCAGAAATTTCAAAGACACCATCGATATTTCTAGTATCTAATTCAAGTAGTTTGATTAAAATTGCCGCCCGGCCCGGAAAAGCCTTTGCGGGTATTGGACCATGAGTTCGATTGAATTTTTCAATCTCCTGCTTTTTTTCGTATTTCCATTTTGAGATGAAGTTACGTAGTGATGCGAATCCTTGGGTGAACCAACTCTCGTCGGGCAAATGTACTTTGTTTTGGTTTTCACTTTTTGGACCCATAAAGACTCTGATATTTCCACCATACCTTGAAACAAACTGGAGCTGCTCAATCACAAGCCCAAGTGCGCTTGCGATATGCTTAAAAGAATTCGCACTGTAAGTTCGAGGGTGTTCATGATAGAAAGTATCAAATTGACCATATTTTAGTACCGAACCCAAATAATGGTTTTCAATTATTATTCGAGTGTCGCTATGCATAATGGCTTTTAAATTATTAATTAGTTTTGGAAGATTTTCAATGTGAGCAAACACGTTCGTGAAGACAATTAAATCTGGTTTTCCAAGAGTAGCGGTAATTTGTTCTAGTGAGTTTGAGTCAAAGAAGGAGTTGATTACAGGAACCTTAGAATCCAAATATGCACCGGTGGGTTCAATACCCAAAACACTTGCGCCTTTGGATTGAAAAAACTCCAAAAGAGAGCCGTCATTCGAACCAATATCTAAAATCCTTAAATTGGTGAGTGGGCCATAGAGATTTTCTGCTTCGAAAACTAATTCTTTCATCCCTGCCAAAACGCTTCCAGTCATTCGAGCTCGATAATGATAATCTCGTGTAAATAAAGTTTCACGCGGCACTTGGAATTTTTGAAAAGCCGTACAACATATTTCGCAAAGCAAAATCTCAACAGGAAATTCCTCTGATTTCCAATCACCATCTATTGGAATAAGGTCATCACATAACGGATGCAAGCCAAGATCTAAAACTTGAATGAGGTTTGGATTCGTACAAACTTCACAGGTATTGACAGGGCTCAATTCTCTCACCTGGAAAGGCTAGCAGATTACTATCTAGGCTAAAATCGTGATTACAAAGTTTTATTGACGGCTTAGTGTACATTTTGATCATGTCTTTCTCTAATTTACTTAAACTCATTGCCCCGCCAATATTTATAAAATTATTCAAAATCTTCAAGACCGAGAGCTCTAAACATTTAATAAAAGGACCTTATAAAACATGGGAAGAGGCAACAATCAATACCGTTGGCTACGCAGATGAACGGATCACAAAAAAACTTTTGAATTCCGCAAACTTGGTTCATAAAGGAGATGCACCATTTCAGCGTGATGGGATATTACTTAAAGAAATCGAATACAGTTGGCCCACTCTCTGTGCTTTGCTTGTTGCGCAAGCTAATTCGACAACTAATCACGTATTAGACGTTGGGGGGGGGTTTGGTCAAACCATTTTACAAAATTCAAATTACTTGCACATTATGCCTGGGGGCGAGGTAACAAAGTATTCAATACTTGAACAAAAACAAATTGTTGAACTATCTTCATCCTTAATTAACCAGAATCCACTGATAAGGTTTTATTCCAACCTTGAAGACGTACCGAAAGATTTTGACATAGTTTATTTCGGGAGCTCAGCCTCGCATATTCAAAACATATATGAGATTCTTGATTTTCTTACTCTAGTTAAGCCAAAATTTATTATTTTTGATCGAACACCATTTTCTACTGCCTCACACGACAAATTCTACTTGGAAAAACCGCCATCAACATTTTATGGTGGAGCAAGTTACGCCTTAAGAGTGTTTTCCGAATCGAAATTTAAAAATCAACTAATTGGGAGAATGGGTTATAAACTATTTACTCAGTGGGATGAGGAATTTCAACCTCCTTATCCGGATGCTAAATCAATGGGACTTTTTTTTGTTCCTGCGACTTTCTAAATGGGATCATGTGACATCCAGTGTCTAAACAAAAATTACGCAGTTTGGAAAATAAGGTATTCTGACAAACTCTAAGAGTTAGTCTCCGTAGAGGGCTCTAGATCAAGGTGGAAGGCTCCCGTTTCTCTAGCCGTAAACTGTTAGAATTAGGGAGTGAAATTAAAGAGTATGGAAGTTGTCGCTGGTTCAGCTGGAGAAATTGGACAGGTAATTTGCGATTTATTCAAGCAAAATGGTTACATAACTGCAGGAGTAGATTGAGTGGAATCCTCTTGTGACTTTAATTTGGAAGGCGATGTTCGGGATTCAAAATTGATCGAAACTGTAATCGGTACCATAGAAGACACCAATCCCAATTTCTTAGTTCTTGTTAATAATGCGGGCATTACTATTCCTCAAGACAATTCACTACATTTGTGGGATGAAACAATTGGAGTGAATTTAACTGGACCATATCTCTGGATGACAGCATTTAATAAGCATTTTGAGGACAGCAATATAGCAATTATCAATATTACAAGCATGGCGGCAGAATTAGCCTTGCCTCATAATCCTGCATATGTCGCTTCAAAAGGGGGGCTGAAAGAACTAGCAAAGTCTTTTGCTCTAAATCTTGGCTCGATTGGTGTTACTTGCAACAATGTAGGTCCAGATGATATTCAAACTAAGTTTAATTCCGGTTTACTCAGCAATCCAAAAGTGTTCTTGAAAAGACCTAAACGTTCCATGCTCAATTGTTGGCGCTTAGCAAGTAAAGTTGCTGATGCGGCACGTTTCCTTGTATCTGTTCATGCCATGTTTATGACCGATGAGGATATGTATGTTGATGGCGGTTGGTTAGCCAAGGGGATAAATTAATATGAAAATCTGCATTGTTGCAGCACGTGGGGGAAGCAAAAGACTCCCTAAAAAAAATTTATTACTTTTTCGTGGGAAGCCAATGGTGCAAATTGCCCTTGAAACCGCGATTGCTTCCGGGGTTTTTAACAGAGTTGTGCTTAGTTCAGAAGATCCAGAAATACTTGAGGTTGGTTACAATTTAAATTCAGTTGAAGTTTTAAAAAGAGATTCTGCTTTATCTGACGATGATGTTAGGGCCGATGATGTAATAAGAAATGTCGCTAAAATTTTGAATTTGCGTGATTCCGACTTGGTCTGTTGTTTATCACCCACCACCCCCTTGCTAACAGCTGAAGTTTTTAGAGACGCATTGAATTCTTACTCAGGAAACGGTGCAACTTTCGGAGTTACAAAGTCACTCCAAACCCCGTTTCGATCTTTCATGATGGAACCAAATGGCAAACTAATCTCTCTTTTCCCTAGAAAACTAAACGAACAATCCCATGACTATCCTGATACATTTAACGATGCAGGACAATTCTATATCGCTACAAAACGTGTCTGGGACAGCAATATGTCAATAACCGCTACACCTGGGGCGATCGGTTTTGAACTGTCCTATGAGATTTCGATCGATATAAACACACAAATTGACTGGGAAATGTTGCAACGTTTACACCCTTAGAGTGTAGGAGAATGCTAGATTTACTTTATGAATCTTCAAACTCTCATGAGTGAACCCCAGGGAACTTTCGGTGAGATATACATAATTGCTGAGGGCGGGATTAATCATAATGGCGACATTGATATAGCTAAACAAATGATCACTCAGGCTGCTGCTGCTGGGGTGGATGCCATTAAATTTCAAAAAAGAGAAGTTTCTCTGGTTTATACAGAAGATTTTTTAAATCAGCCTCGGGATAGTAAGTGGGGAAACACTCAAAGAGATCAGAAGAATGGTTTAGAATTCAATCCAAAGCAATATCAAGAGTTATACGATTTTTCAAAAAGTTTGGGGCTTGACTTTTCTGCAAGTGCTTGGGATTTAGAATCACTGAGATTTATTGAGAGTCTCAATCCGGAATTTCACAAAGTAGCCTCCGCATTCATCACAAATCTGAAGTTTTTACGGGCAGTTGCCGCCCTTAGAAGACCCACCTTTATTTCCACCGGGATGAGTACTTTGGCTGATATTGATAATGCAGTTAGTATCTTTGAAGAGGCAAAATGTCCATTCATGCTAATGCACTCCGTATCGGTTTATCCTGCGGAACTTAAGTCTCTGAATCTCTCTTTGATTAAAACCCTTGCCAACAGATATTCTAGAGCAGTTGGCTACAGCGGACACGAGGCATCAGTTTCACCTACGTTGACGGCCGGTGCATTTGGTGCAAGGGCGATAGAAAGACACTTTACTTTAGATCGAAGTATGTCCGGGTCTGACCAATCAGCATCACTAGAACCTGATGGCATGCGGCGATTAGTTGCTGGTTTAAGAAAGATTCAATTTACTGTTGGGGATGGCATTAAACGATATGAAGCTGGCGAACAAGAGGTTGCAAAAAAATTAAGGTATTGGAGTTAACCAGGAATAAATTAGAGTTTCACAAAAACTCCTGATAAATTCACCATCACCTAATTTAAAAATTACCATGGTGACTATCTGAGCAACTTATTCAAATGAGGGTTTTGTACCTATGGAACATTCTGCAATTCGCATAGCGTCCATATCATTTAGATATTTACTTTTTTAATAAGTTAAGTCTTAGACTATCTTAGCTCGAGCATCTTGGCGACAATTTTCCGGCAGAATCTGTATGAAGAAATTATCTGCGAAAACACAATCAAAATCGAATTCGATCCCTCTAATTAGATCGACTTTCATTTTGACACTTGCCACTAACCGTATACATGATGACTTATAGAATACAATATGCTCATGAAATTCTCGGATTTTGCGAATTATGATAAAACACTCAAGCCAATTAACAGTTTATCTTCAACAGAGATTTCGACTGCTTTGAATGAAATTGCAGAATTGATAATCGAGGCTATAAAGAATAGAAAAACAATTTTTTTTCTAGGAAATGGTGGAAGTGCTGCAGAGGCTAGCCACTTTGCCGCTGAGCTTGTAAGCAAATGTGTGATGGATCATGCTCCCTGGGCAGCCATTTCTCTTGCAGACTCGACCCCGATTATTACCGCAATCGGAAATGATTACGGTTTTAATTTCGTGTTTTCCCGGCAAATTGAAGCGTTGGCACACGAGGATGACTTGGTGATCGCCTTTAGTACTTCTGGAACTTCACCTAATGTGTTGGCAGCATTAGAAAAATCCAGCGAATTACGGTGTAAATCTGTTTTATTCACGGGGCAACAATGTCCGGGCACTATTTTATCAAAGTATTTATCAGCTATTGCTCCATCGGACTTAACTCCGCGCATCCAGGAAATTCATCTTCTCTGGATTCACCTGTTGTCGGAGTATTGCGAGAAAATTTTGATTTAGTTTTCAATGTGCAGAATTAGATTACCAAGTCGTCCTGCCTCCATCGATAATTAAATTCTGTCCCGTCATATAGGAAGATGCATCAGAGCTTAAAAATTGAATAGCTGATCTATACTCATCAGAATTAGCCATACGACCAAGAGGAATCAAAGCACTTAGCTGGGATACAAAATCTCGGTCCTGACCATCGAAAACTCCCCCCGGCGAGAGTGAGTTTACCCGAACTCCACTTTCGTTCCAATAAGTAGCTAAATACTTAGTTAAGCCAATAATTCCTGCCTTGATCACGGAATAAGTGACCGGTTTTACGGGTTGATCCATTTGAGATCTTTCGGAACGCTTATAGATTCTTTGATCAGGTCCAATTACAGATAAATCTGAAGCTATATTGATTATTACACCGCTTCTATTCTTTGCCATTTCTGTCCCAAAAATCTTCGAACAAATAAAAGCCCCAGTAAGACCCACACTAATTTGCTTATTCCAGTCGTCTAATTCAAAATATTCCACTCTAGAGCGATTTGACGTTAAGTCATTATACTTCGGGTTTATAGCGGCATTGTTTACTAGAATTTTAACCAAAATCCCTTTTTCAATTAAATTTTGAAGTAACACCTTGACCGAGTTTTCTGAAGTGATATCTGTATTGCTTATAAAAATTGATGAATCTGGGTAGTCCTTCGTCACCCTTCCTTGTGCCTCATTTAGTCGTTCCGAGTTGATATCTACCATAACAACATTAGCGCCAGCCTCAAGGAGTGCTCGGCAATGCTCTATTCCGAGTAGTCCCGCAGCTCCCGTCACTAAAGCCCAGTCCCTAGTGAGCTTAAATTTTTGAAATTGCAGGCTCTTATGGATTTTCAAACTGATTGCCCTCCGTCAACCTTCAGATTTACGCCAGTAATATTTTTGGCTTTTTCGCTCACTAGAAAAGAAACAGCTTCTGCTATGTCATTATCTGTTATAAATCTACGCAATGGAACTTCTTCGTTTATATACTTTTGTACCGCAAAATCGTTTTCCTGAAGTTTCTTTTCCCAAACTGACCCTTTGAAAAATACATTTCCTGGTGAAACTACATTAAATCTAACATCTGACGCACCGTGCTTTACGGCCATCGTTTTCATAAAAACTTGTAGCGCGGCTTTGGCTGATGAGTAACCTAATGGGGCATTTATTTGGGAGTCATCCGCGCAAATGGATGAAATAGCTATAACTCTTCCTCTGTTTTCTACCAAGAGATTTAGCGCTGATTCAATGATGAGGGTGGCAGAATGAAAATTAACATTTAAGTAGTGATCCCAGTATTCCTTTTTATTTGTTTCGGTGAGCAATGGTCGTCCACTTCCAACGTTGCAAACTAGGACGTCCAGGCGGCCATAATCAGTTGTTATTGTCTCTACTAATTTCTTGCAGTCTTCTTCAATTGTGACGTCTGCAATGTAATGTCGATCTAAAATTAACTCAGAGTTATCAAAATGATTTCGCGAATTTTGAATGACTAAGTAATTTTCACTTGCGAGCTTTCTTGCGATCGCCAGTCCAATGCCGCTCGTTGACCCAGTTACTAAAGCAACTTGTTTAGAATGTGTCAAGATTTTCCCTCCAGCCAAGCCGCCACCTGATCTCTGTACTTGATTATACTCCTAGCGTGATTTCCATCCTTTGCTCTTGCAGTTTGTAAAACAAAATTTCCTCGGTAGTTAACTTCAGTAAGACAGCTAAATACCTCTAAAAAATTAGCGGCACCTTCTCCCAAGGGTACAGTCGAACCATGCAGAGTGCGATCTTTAACGTGAACATTAGCTATTCTGTCACCGATTGCCTCAATTTCTTCTCTTGGCTGGTAACCGAGTGATGCGCTGTTTCCTATGTCATAGTTGACATAGAAACAGAATGGGTCAAAATCTGCCATAAATTGATTGAAATTTGAGGGATTTAAATCTGTCTCAAATGCAATATGGACGTCTGATCTAATCAAGTGATTTTGAAGTTTACTAAAAAACTTTTTTGTCTTCGTTTGTTCGCTAATTGTTTTTATGGAAGAGTTGTCGACTATTGGAATTACAAGCAACTTGGAATTAATTCTAGACATTCCCTCAATAATGCGACTTAAATTTGAATAAACTTCCGATTCCGTTGATTTCCAAGGAGGATTTTCCATGAAGTAATCACAAGTGACTGATGGAATTGATATCTTCCACTTGGAAATCTCTGCATTTATTCCTTTACATCCTGAAATGCTTATTAGAGGATTATCTTGAAAATTTTCTGAATCAATGGTCCATTCTATTTTGCCGATCTCAAGCCTAGATGTTTGCGCAATTTCTTCTTGCCAATTATCAAAAGGAAATGACTGAATTCTCTCATTTCGAATTGGTGAAAGCCTACCCTGCATCATTACTAAGCGCTGAAATCGTTCAGGTATCATTCTTTTATTGGCTAACTTTTATTTGGCTTGAATCCGAAGTCTACATTCATTGTCCGAGCCTAATCCATTAGATCATATTTCGTCTAAACTAGATGGAGTTTTTTGCTCACTATAATTATTGACGCGAACGAATTCCCTGTTTCTCGCCTCTAAAATGACAGAGCTTTTCGTTGGGACTTTACACTTGTCAGCGCCGCTAAACATGCCGACGTACGACTCAAAATAGACACGAGTAATTATTAGTCGATCCGTACTTCACCGTAGGTGATTCAAGTGTCACACTGATTGAGCTTTTTCATATCACAAGCGTATTCTTTTTAAACCACTCTATTTCAATTTCTTTGACTGCCAAGATGATTTAATCCTTATGCGAAGAATCATATAGCTAATCTTTGTCCTAATTTATGATTTTTTTGACTCTTGCAACTACATTTTCATTTTCGGCGAATGACCTTCATTCAACCACTAGATAAAGAAAGGCAGATTTCTAAAATCTACAATATCTTTGTTTCTAAACACCCAAGAACGCAATCTCCTGTCTGTCTGTGCTTTCTGACAAACAGTCTTGCCATTGTGTGACTTACGTTGCTGAATGATCTATTGGGTATGCAACTTTGATGGACTGTTCATCGACACGAAATGCGTTGAACTTAAATTCCATAGTGTGAGTTAATTACACCAATAACAAATGCACTGATAGGCCGTGGCTCCCCCAGGAGCGTTACATTTCAAACGAGTTTACCGTGTCAGACATGGCTAAGTTCTAAAGAAAACTTTCGCAATATCTCAAGTTAAAATCTTCATATATTGAACGATCACGGTTCGAGGTTATCTAAGTAACAGGAAGAATAAATTGTCAGAAAAGGATAAGAAATAAACCACTTGTATGTATCGTTTCGATGGAGCGTACGCATCCCTCTCTCTGTGGGCCCTGTCGGGATCGAACCGACGACCCACGGATTAAAAGTCCGTTGCTCTACCGACTGAGCTAAAGGCCCCACGCTTATTAGCATGCTTAGATTAAACAGTAATGATGTTTGAGTCAATTTCAACCAAAATCAAATAGGGCTCCATTCTAACCTCTCATTCCCTGTACTCTGAATTGCAGACTAAGGCTATTTTAAAACTATTTACCACAATTTGAATTTACTTCCGCTTAAAATTTAAATTACTTTGTTTATTAGTTAAATTCTATAAAACTTTCAAGGCTGAATACTTTAATTTTTTTATCGTGTAGGCTAAATGGTATAGTAAAAAAAGTTAAAAATAAAATTGCTTTTTTATATAGAATTTATGAAGAAAAGACAGGTTTAAATACTCTTAGCAAAGAATTGATAAAACATATTGGATACAAAAATGGGTATTTTGTAGAGTTAGGTGCAAACGATAGAATTTCGCAATCAAACACATTGTTTTTAGAAAAATACTTAGGATAGCATGGTGTTTAAGTAGAGCCTGAAAAAATAACTTTTTTAAATGCTTAAATAACCGATCCATGCACAATAAAATTTTTTGTTGTGCATATGTTTCATTTAATTACAGAGACAAATTTGTTGAAATTGTATATTCAAATTCAATATCTGTTGCTTTAAGGCTTGAAACAGAATTGCAAGATCAATATTAACATGCAAAAATTGGTGAAGAATTCTTAAGAAGTGATCAAAAACTTTTCACTTTCGATGCAAGCGTAAAAACGCTTAATGAGTTACTTGTAAAAGCAAATTCTCCAGAATTAATTGACCCTGCAGTTATCGATGTAGAAGGAGCTGAAATTGAAGTTATAAAAGGCATCGACTACAGTGCATATAGTTTTAAATATATTTGTGTGGAATCTAGAAATATTAACAAAATTTTAGATAATCTTGATTCTTACGGGTATAAATTAATTGAAAAGCTGACTCATCATGACTATCTGTTTAAAAAAATACAAATCGTTAGCTGATTTAAAAGTCATTTAAAATTTAAGTTTATTCATAATTTTGATCTATTAAATGCTTTATCTGGTCAAACTTTCCACTTGCAACTATTTCACCGTTTTTTAAGTAAATAACTAGATCAGAATTTATAATCGAGTCCATTCGATGAGCAATGGTTATTGTAGTCACTTTCCCCTTTAGAGAATTTAAAGCGTTAGATATTTTATCCTCGGTTTCAAGATCTAGCGCATTCGTTGCTTCATCTAAGACGATAAGTTTAGGATTTGTAAGAAGTGCCCTAGCGATACCAATTCTTTGTGCTTGACCACCACTAATCTTATTCCCAAATTCGCCAACCAAAGTCTCCAACCCATTTTCAAGTGAATCAACAAAATCTAGCAATTGAGATTTTTCTAAAGCCTTGAATACGAAATCTTCTTTATCTTTAGATGGAGATAGCCCTAGTAAAATATTTTCATAAATGGTTTTATTTGCAAGTTTAACTGCTTGAGGAACATATGAGATTGCACCAGGCCAGAGTTTAATTGCTTCCTCTGGTAATTTTCCTGAAATTAAAACTTCTCCGTTATTACTTTTTACCAGCCCCAAAAGTATGTCTACTAAAGTTGACTTGCCTGCTCCGGATGGACCAATTATTGCAACGGAAGATCCAGGCTGAATTGATAATGAAATATTTTTTATTGCAGGTTTAGCTTGCCCTGGATAATTATACGTAACATTTTTCATAAATATGGAACCTATAAAACCGGAGTGTGAAACATTAAATAATGTAATTTTAGACTCTAAAGGTTTTGTATCATTTAGCTCTTCTAGTAATTGAAGTGTATTTTCAGTTGATTTGAAACTGATCTTATATTGATTTATTCCCTGATTAATACGTAACATTGCGGGCGTAATTCGAAACCCAGCGCCAAGGAAAATTGCTAAAGAAGAAACTGCACTGCTGACATCTTGCAAAATAAACTGAATAGCTGAAACCAGTACAGCTAAAAAAATCACAAATGTCTCAACCAGGTACTTACTTTGTAATGGTAAAAATTGGCGCAACGCTGTGGCTTCGCTATAGAGAACCTTAATTTCGCCGAAGTTTTTTACATTAGTTTGTAGCCTATTACTTACAAACAATTCTTTAAATGAAGTAAGTGATTCGGAAACTATTTGCCATGATTTGGTAGTTAGAAGTGCTTCTGTTTTCCCAATTTTGTGAGCATTGTCGCTAGTAAGCTTAAGAAGGATGTAGATTAATAAACCAAAGCTTGTAAAAACTATAACTGAAAGCCAAAAATCATAAACTGTCAGAGCAATAACTAATATAAACAATAAGACTAAATCTGAAAAGATATTTGCAATATTTCCTAAAGTTCCAATTGTTAAACTATATACACCTTCGGATAATAGGTAATTATATTCCTGTGTACTTCTTTGTTTAATAAATATTACTGACTTATTTAAAATTTTCGCAAATGCTTCTGTGGAGATTGTTGCACCTTTACGCGCTAAATATAATAATATTTTTTTATTTATATAAATTGAAACTAAACTTCGAAAAATGAAGGCGCTGCTTGAAACAACTGCGATTACTGCAATCTGAGACTGAAAATTTAAATCGTCAATTCTAAAAAATTCAGTTATTTTAAACAGGCTATCACTTTTTCCAGACGCACCAAATCCAACAACAGTTAGTGCTCCTAACAGTCCTATCGCGGCTACACCAATTAAATCAATTATCCCTAGAAATATATTTACAACAACTATTAGTGAGATTCTTCTTTTTTCCTTTGTACTTAATATATTTAAAATTCTAAATAGATTGATGTTCGATCGGAATGTCAATTTGTCACTTCTTTCCTCTACCTAGATTATTGTCAAATTTAATCCAATTATCAGGGATTAACTTATATGGAGCCGGGAGAGTTAAATACCAGTTCCCTGGAATGGCAACCCTTGCCTCATCATTTTCTCGTAAATATGCAGCCCACCAACCGTATGTAGAATTTGATAAAACATAACCTGAGCCGAGTTTCATTACTTGAAGAGTTTCTGCTGATGTTAAATTCTCCGAACTAAAAATTCTGCATTTCTGATAATCTAAATCTGAGATATACGAACTAATTAAATCTACATTATTTGTAAATAACCATATTTTGTTCGATACTTTGGAGTTCATTAATTCGTTAATTGCAGTTTTAAAATATTCCTTATTTATTACATTGAGCTCAGGAATTTCTAAAAAATCTCCGAGTCTTACATGCACAATTAATGGTTTTTCAAGTTTAGATAATGCTTTATATTTTAAAACTGCCTCTGTACTTAGTTTAAGATTCAATTCGCCTTGATATTTTTTAAATGAATTTTCAACCCACAAATAGCTTTGAAAATTCCCTATTAATATAATTGGTTTTGCTTTAGATTGATCTAAAGTTGACCACCCAATTCCCTTACCTGTTATTAGACGATGCTCTCTAAAAAAAATAAGGTTAAGAATCCTGAACAAAAGTGGTCTTATGAATATTACAATTTTTTGTTTCCAATTTCTTGCAACCCAAACTGAGCTAAGTTTTAAAATTAAATTTACAATTTTGCGTCGTGCGTAAGGTTTTTTACTGAAGTTGATTTTAATTGTATCGATAAGATTTAAGTCGCAAATTTCAGGAATGCCTCCAGCGCCAAGTGATGTATATAAATAACCTGAATCAATTGTAAACTGATCTCCAAGCACTTCCCGTGCAGCGATATATTGAAACATCTGATTACCTAAACCTCCGGAGAGCACCAAATTATGACTCATGTATTGCCTTAATAATTTTTGGCCGATTTACTGTTAAATATACCATTGCTACAATAAATTGAAATATGTTCTTAAAATTTATTAAAATTACTCTATTAAAAGTAGCAATTTTGTTTTTGTTCAAAACCCAGTTACTTTCAGATTTAACTATTCGAATAAAAATTTTGTTTAGCATCGCAATTGACATACGCTTGCATATAAATTGCTTTTTTTCAATTGACTCTAAAATTTTAAGCAAAAGTTCATGCATGGTATCAATATTATAATTGAATGTCGTTTGATTTTTAGACCCAATATAATATCTATATACTTCAGAGTTCGATAGATAAATTTGCTTCGTTGGTAAATTCAAGGATAATAAAAAAATTAAGTCTTCGCCTATTATTATATCTGTAAATGGTGTTGTTTTAATCAATGACGTGAGAAAAGCCATTCGAGTAAAAGCTGGGAAATTTGCAATTTGTAAGTCAAAAAAAACATTTTTTATTAGTTTATCTGACATGCAAGGAGGTGTTGAATTATTCTTAGACTTTACAGAAATCAATCCCATTGCAATCTCGCAATTTAATTCTTTAGCTTGTTCAACCATATCAATAAACTTGCTCACATAAACTTGATCATCACTATCCCAAAAACAAACCCACTCTGTTTTGCATAATTGAAATCCGGCATTGCGAGCTTGTCCAGCATTTCCGTAATAACCCTGAATATACCTATCATTTTCTCTACTGTATTTGTCATAGATTTTTTTTATAATTGGGCTATTATCTAAATTTTTAATATCATGAACTAAAACAATGTTGATATTCCTATTGCTGGACTGAGACAAAATGTCTTCGAGCATATCTGCCTGACCATCGATATGCGCAATAGGGATAATTGCAGTTAAATTAGCGCCATATTTTTTTGTATCAGTACTTTCTGGCAACACATAAACCTCCAATCAGTTATGTTTTGATGATAGATTTGGCAAATGCATGAAGTAAGTTTAGGTGTATTGTGTTATAAGCATCGGAAATGGTTGGCATTTTTTTCATTTATTTTTAGTATTTTTGTTTTTACGACTCTAATTGTCTCAGTAAAGCCCGTTCAAGATGACTACGCAACTTTGTCTCTAGTATCAGAAAATGGTTTTATAGGTTTTTTAAATTCTAACTGGCAGTCTCATGGTGGCAATATTTGGCCAATGGCGATACATGCAATTGTAATGGCTTCCGCTTTGGAATCATTCAATTTTATTTCAATTTCTATATTTGTATTATTAACGATATTGCTTATTATAGGATCAATTGTATATTTATATTCTAAATTACTTCAACAATCTGTTATTAACGAAAAGTGGACTTTATACATCTTACTTATCGGAACTTTACTAGGGTTTGAGGGTATTTTTACGCCGGGCTTAATTGGGTCTTACCTTTTTTCTCTTGCAAGTTTAGTGCATTTATGGCCAGTTTGTTTTTTTGTACTTGGTATTTCACTAGCCATCTCAGATAAAAAATATATGCTGGGACTTTTCTTGCTTGGAATAGTTACGGGCAATGCAAATATTTCTGAATCAGTTGCTTTTATTATTACTATTTTACTGATTAAAAACTTCAAAAAAATTAATAACTTTAAAAACGCAACAGTATCTAATATTAACATCTTTTTCTCCGGTCTATTATTAGGTACATTGCTGATAGTTCTTGCTCCTGGTTTTTGGGTTAGGGCTAATTCAATAAATAGCACTTCATCTGAATCACTTAACACTTATTTTTTACAATTTATGAAGTCGTTTTTGATTTTTACTGTAGATGTACTTTCCCACCCGGTTCTATATATATTTGTAATTCTTGGTTCAATATATGGTAAAAAAGTTTTTAATTCAATGCACACTAATTTTTATTTCCCAGTCTTAGAAATTCTTTTTGTGAGTTTATTTTTATGCCTAGTAGTTGGTTCTGTATTTGCTTATCCTGCTTGGCACCAAAGCTTGGGTTTATTATTTTTGTTACCTATTTGTGCTTTTAGCTTAGGTGCAAAATTCGCCAAGCGATTAAGTAAGATGCTAAGGTCTAGCCAAATTTTTTTATTGCTTTTGTTTATCTGCGTACTTAGCATTTCAACTATTCGAGCTAGTTTTTTGTTATCTGATAGAAGTAGTAATTGGAAAATATCTAATGACTTAAATATTTGTAAGATTAGAATTAATGATGAAATTAGTATTCGAAACCCTGAAATAATATACCCTCCATTTAGTCTTGGCATTGAAGAGGTCCAAAGCTGGCCTTGGATTAAAGACGCATACATTGTTTGGATTAAAAATAACAACACTGCAGGCAATAAAAAATGCTAGATTAATGTAATGGAAAACATTGCAGTGATTTCTCCTGAGGTATCTATTGTTGTGCCGTTTTTTAATGAAGAACTCATGGCTGATCTGGCTATTAGAAAAATTAGTGAAGTGATGATTAATGTGGACAGAACTTATGAAATAATCGCAGTTGATGATGGTTCTACTGATGCAACTGTTGATATATTACGCGATTTAATAAATGAATTCAAAACTTTACGCCTTATTTGTTTTTATCGAAACTGGGGTCATATGGCAGCACTCTCTGAAGGTTTGATGAGGGCAAGAGGTCAGATAGTAATATCGTTAGATGGTGACTTGCAAGATCCTCCTAGCTATATAACACAGTTACTTGCAGAATATGACAATCGTTTGTCATCCGGCAAACCGGTTGATGTTGTTCAAACAGTCCGTAACGACAGAACTATGGATACTTTTTTTAAGAGAATAACTGCCCATCTTTACTACAAAATTATAAAAAAACTTACTGGCGTGGCCGTAATTCCTCATGCCGCTGACTTTAGGTTATTGAGTCGCAGAGCAGTTGATTTAATTAATTCTATGAATCCATCAATGAAAATTTTTCGAATACTAATTCCATATTTAGGATTGAAAACTTCAGTGGTTAATATACGTAGAGATGCAAGGTCAGCTGGCAAATCTAAATACAAGTTTAGAGATATGGTTAAACTTGCAGCAGAATCTTTTCTGAGTTTTTCATCAACACCCTTAAGAATATTTGGAATTACCTCGCTGTTGATTTCAACTGTTTTATTATTTTTAGCATTTTTATTTTTACTGCTTTGGGCAAATGGTTTAGCAATACCGGGATGGACTTCCATAGTTCTTTTAGTTTCAGCAGTTAACTGTTTCTTGTTCGCAGTATTAGGGCTTTTAGGGGAATTTATTGGTCGTACATACGAATCTACTCAGAATAGAATTGTCGGAAAAGCGTCGTTTGAAATCTATCGCTAAATACACCTATGACTACGCTACTACTAAACTATTTTAGGCAAACTAAATATTATCTAGCAAAGATAACTAGGTAAAATATTTTAGAAACTCTTTATAGGCTTTTAACCCCCATCCTCTAGGCTCAATCACTCTTAAGTAATCGAAACTATAAGTTGGAGAACTCTGCATTAAATTTACAGTTGACAGTAAATTCTTATCCGCTAGGAGTTTTACTCTATTTCGCAAGATAGCTCTAGTAACATACTCGCACCGATCTCTCTCGTTGTTCGCAATTATGCACTTATTCATATCTAATTTTATGCGTTCGGAAAATAACTCAAAGGGATTATTTGCTATATATTCTGTGAGTTCCATTTCATTTATAGGAATAATCTTTTTCCAAATGGTATAGACACCATTCCGGGGACAACTAATTTCCGCTGGGGTATTAAACTCTGTTGAAACGTCACCGCTCCAAGCAATTTCCCAATTATCCTTAAAGCGAGAATCAGTAACTAGTGAT
>Ga0209550_10001586_pt1 | contig 21787 bp, 29 predicted proteins | sample LauGreSuBDMM15SN_2_FD_187567 | JGI IMG/M metagenome (GOLD analysis project Ga0209550, IMG submission 187567) | Freshwater lake microbial communities from Lake Michigan, USA - Su13.BD.MM15.SN (SPAdes) (version 5) | ecosystem: Environmental > Aquatic > Freshwater > Lake | place: Lake Michigan... | reverse complement strand
GGTGGAGAGATATAGAATCTTGTGGGACAATCAATTTGAGGGGGATTGGAGCAAATCTAAACCCGCCTGGGATATTTAATATATTTTTATTTATTTTATTATTTATATGAGCTATCTTTATATATGACTATCACATATTGAGATTTTTCAAATGTTTTTTAACTGCTTATTAATGGAGTACTTAAAAATCATATCTGTTAAATATTATAAACAACATCCTGAAGCTAATTTACACGACGATATATATCATCATAATCATTATCTAATCCAATATATAATGATTTTTTTTGTCGTGTAATAGCAACATGTAATAATGAGTCGTACACCAAATTACCTGTTTGCCTACTAAATACTCGCAACGCCTGTTCGGTGCATCCTAACAAAAATACCACTTCGCATCCATTTCCTTTTGAAGTATGGATGGAGAGAATACGCGTTGCCTTTTCCGATTCTTTCAAATTGATCGTCTGGCCTTCTACCGAGCGATGCAAATAGATGTGTTTGTCAGCACCTAGTCGTTTTGCCCAAAAACGCTGAATTTTAGAATGTAATACTTCGGCCAAAACATTATTCTTTAATATTGGAAATATAATCATGAAATTATGCGGCAAATATCCATGTTTTTCAATTTCAACTATCATATACTCAATGACCTTATCGCTCGTATAATCGTAATCATCTGTCTTGAATAAATGATATGGTATTTCATCCGAATGAACACATCCTGGTTTATTACAAATCGCTTCAATTGGTGGCAATCCATATTTTTTGAAATCTATAATTGAATTAACAAAAGGTTTAAAATGTTCATTATGAAATCGCATGACGTGATTACGTCCATTGTTCTTTAAAACAGGAATTGCCAGATCGTTATTTTCCATATAAGTGTAAATATTATTGCCACCCCATATGCTTTGTAGCTTATCGCCAATTACATAAACGTCAATATTCGTTTTCGTGATTAATGACTCAAAAGCCTTAATGTATTCGGGTTCCAAATCTTGCGCTTCATCAATAATAACAAGAGTTTTGCGACATAAGTGCATATGTTGTTGTGCATATTTAACTAATTCGGGACTAACTATATTGCCATTCTGTATTGTGGCAACAATTCCTCTAAAATAATCTTCATCATCAATCGGTACAGTTTTATCAGCCATTGCGTAAGTAAACGAATCAATCGTACCGATAAGAACATTGATGAAGACGTCTTTTTTTAAAAAAGAAATTTTGTACTGCTTACCTGACGGATCATTCTTTTCCATTTTGAGATATTTAAACTTTTTCTCTTGCTCTTGGATTTCGGTATAAATGACTTCTTTTGCCGAATGCATTTTAGTCAAATAAATAAAGGTTGTCTTGTATTGAAACCGCGGATCATTCATCAATTGAATACTTTCGTATGTTTTACCACAGCCTGCTCCACGCTGATTCAAATAGATTTGTCCGTATTTACATAGTTCACAATCTTGTTTGAAATAATATACTTTATCTGCATATTCTTTTACCCATACATATGCGTGTTCGGACCACGTAGATTCAGTATTACAATGAACACATTTACTAATCTTGGGTTTGTTTATGTGCGATTGTATCGTAAGTTGGCACCGAATACGGTGAGAAAAATGAGGCGCTCTTATTTTACCATTTCTTAAAACAAGACACCCATTGCATTTCGTGCAGTTGTATTCTTCAGATCTTAATGCATTTTTTGCATCAGTAATAGTTTGAGTCGGAAGGTGCAAGACCTGCATATAGTACTACGATATATATATTTAAATAAAAATATATAGATCTAAATTTAATGACTCTAATTTCAATGACGCTAAATGTATTGGCGCAAATTGTTCACTCTAATGATCAGGTCAGTAGGTTCGCCATTATTGCGTATCTCTCTTTCAACCTGATTTGATATAGCCACAATCATTTTATATATAGGTGGTTTCATGTTTCTATCAAATGGCGCGCGACATATGGGGCAAGAATTGCAGCGTATATAACATCTAGCACAAACACAATGATTGCACGGGAACCAAGTTATGTTTTCAATAATCGTATATGGAATAATACAAATTCCACATTCGTCGTGAGGATATACGTTATCCCAAGACATTTTTATAAATACATATTAGATTTAGTAATTTCAATTTTATGATATTTGTAAAATAATTTGGCATTTTATATAATGATATTTATATGGACTGTTTTGTATCACTAAAAAGAAAAATTCCTCTAAGACCTCTGCGCATCGTTGTCATTAAATCACATAACAATATCAGAAACAATAGTAATGAAGGTAAAAAACACGGCTCGTATGATAGATATTTATCAAAAATCAAATATACTAATACGTGTCTTTCATGATATAAATACTTTGACTTATAATACATTATGATACAATCTGATATAGGTGTAAATATATCAGGTTATATGCACGTTATATGTAAAAGGGGTACGCAACTTCCTTATGAAACGGAACTCACGATACGACCTGTATCGGAAGAAGCAGAACTCGCGTTATATCAAGGTCCAAAAGCATACGTAGATGAAAATGAATTTATTGGATCTATACAGCTATTTAATTTAGAAGGCGCGTTTACATTAAAATTTAGGATAGATGATACTATACAAGTTTACGTAGAAGATTTAAAAAATGATTTTGAATATAATAAAAATGATTTAGGAGATCCTACGCCCAAAGATATGGCGAATAAAGAAAACGAAGAAGCTAGACAAAACTATATTATATACATACGCGAAACTCTTTCTACATTAGAAGAGATTCGTGATAAAATAGATCCTACCATAATAGAAAGAGTTGCATGGGCAGGAGGTATAGCTGAAATCAAGGATGTTTCTAAAGATGAATTTGAATTGGCGCAAATAGAAACTGAAAATTGGTTAAACCCATTGATGAAAAAAATCAGCCATATGAGTTAATATTTACAAGTTCCGTTCAAGCATCCACCTCTCTTTCTACGTGATTTTATCTTTCCACCACCTTTTTTAAGATGGTTTGACATTGTCTGTGCATTAATTGCAGCTTGTTTCAAAGTACTTGCTAATTTCGTAATATTTGCTTGTGTTTGAGCATTTCTGTCACCTTTTGCAGAGTTATTTGATGAAATAGCTACTTCATTTCTGAGTTTTGGTGCGGCTAATAAGGTATTAACTTGTATGTTTCCCGATACTTCTGAACCTTGTGTAGTTGCGCTTGGTGCGATACGCAATTTTAGTTGTGATAATATTGGTACACCAACTTTTTCTAATTTGGATGTTATTTCGTCAAATTCTATATCATTTAATTTGTCAATTCCTTTTGTCGCATATTCTTCAAATTTTTCTCTTAATTTTTCATTTTTGAAGACATTGTCCAAATTTGTAATACCTAATTGCATCAAGCCGGTCATGTCCCCAGCTTTATATAACTCATAACCTTTCATCATTGTTTGAATCAATGAGAATTTAGCTTGTTTCACTTCTTCTGGTTTGTCTTGTTTCAAAGCCTCTATTTCTACTTTTGCTTCTTTTTCAACTACTTCTTGTGCTTCTCCTTCAACTACTTCTTGTGGTACTTCTTGTGCACCATTTTCCAATTTTACTTCTTGTGGTACTTCTTGTGCACCTTCTTTTGGACCATTTTCCAACTTTACTTCTTCAGTACTTTCTATTTGATTTGCAGGACCATTTTTCATATTTACTGTTGTGCTAGCTTCTGTCGGACCATTTTCTAACTTTACTGTTGAGTTATCTTGTGATGATGCGCCTAGACCATTCTTGCTAAATAATTTATTAAGAGAGTTGCTATTAACATTTTCTGCACTCGTTGGACCACTTACAGAGGTTGAGTTAGCTTCAGCTGATGCGCCTAGACCATTCTTGCTAAATAATTTATTAAGAGAGTTGCCATTAAGAACATTTTCTGCACTCGTTGGACCATTTACAGAAGTTGAGTTAGCATTTACTGAATTTGTTTTTGGACCATTTTCTTTATTTGCACCACCTCTAGATCTTCGGGATCTACGTTTATTAGTACGCCTCAGTTTACCCCGTACAGGCTTACTACGCCCAGATTTGTTCCGTCTAGTTTTTCTCCGCATAGTTTTGCCCATTATACTATGTATATATAATAATCTGAAGTCTCAGTTTATAAAACGTCATTATTCAGATTATTCACATTTATCATTTTCGCTTACATTTACCACCAAATAAACGCCTTGTAAATCTTCTAAAAAGACATTTTAAGCCATTTATTTTAATAGTTTTTCGCCTCATTATATAATGGAACAATATAATAATTGTATGAAACGGATGAAAGAGCTACATTCTACGTGTAATTTTTCCAAAGAAAAATGCGACAATTTGCTAAATAATTTATTATATTTTTGTGAACGTTATAATTCCGAGTCAAACAACACTAATTGTGGTTCAGTCAACAATTTAGGAGGAGTAACTTTAAACCGAATAATCAAATCACCCACTTGACCATCCCGAGTAAAACCTCTTCCCTTAATATTCTTCTCATCTCCGTTTTGTATCACATTCCCTCTACTGCTTTTTAAATTTAATTTACTCCCATCTATATGTGTCATGATGTACGCAAAACCGCAAATGCTTTCTTTAAACGTAACCGTTTGTGTGTAAATTAAATTCAATCCTTTCCTATCATATACGCTAGATGCAACGCGAATGTACAGTTTAATTGGCCCCTTGACATCATTACATATATGCCCCTTTTCTTCAATCTCTATGATCTCACCATCATCAATGCCGGGCGGTATAGAGATATATATTTTTTCTTCTTCATGACATGTCATTTTACCATTTTTGATTTCTCTTTCTATAGTAATCGGCATTTGACCGCCGGTATAAGATTCCTCAAAACTAATTTCAACACGCTTCTCTAATACAGGTGTACGTTGAGTTTCACGTTGAGGTTCAAAAAATGGCATTTGATGAGTAGATACGCGTGCAAATACCGGCTCAAAACCCATACCTTGCCCCATAGCTTGATTAAACATCATTTCAAAAGGGTCCTTTTTTTGTCCCATGGACTGGCTCTTAAAAATTTCATTCAATATATTCTCTAATGGATGAGAACCGCGCATATCATATTGTTTACGCTTAGATTTATCAATCAATGTCTCATAGGCTTCATTAATATCTCTCATTCGTTCTCCAGCTTCCGACGTATTATTGCGATCAGGATGATATTTGAAACTGAGGGCTCTGTAAGCCTGCTTGATATCGGTATCTGATGCATTCTCATTTACGCCTAATACCTGATAGAAATCCATATAAACTATATAATAATTATTATTTAAATAAATTACGCTTCAAATACTAATGGATTTGATTGAGCACAAGTACTTGCCTCACAATCTTAACGAAATTATAACACCAAACAAGGAGGCAATTATAGAACAAATTAATAATCATATCGCTACTAATAATATGAACTTACTATTAATAGGAAGCCCATATACATTCAAGTCAAATACACTCCATCTTATCATCAAAGAGTATTATAAAAAGGAAGGTATTGAAACGTACAATTCTCTCACTCTTTCATTAGATTGCTTCAACGACATCAACTTTTCTAATTTAAACAACGATGTCAATACGTTCTGTAAAACGAATAGTTTTCACAAAAAGTTTCTTATCATAGACAATTTTGATATCATTAGTGAAGGAAATCAACAATATCTCAAAATATTGATGGAAACCTGTAAAAATACGTTCTTTTTATTTTCATGCGAAAATACAAACAAAATAAATGAAATCATACAAACCCGAGTTACACCAATTTATTTCAACGACTTAAATAAAGAAAATTACGTGGAACTGATCACACATATTTCTAAAAACGAGAACATATTTTTTGACATTGAGCCACTCATCAACCATTCCAATATATCACCATATTACATTTACAACATTTTCAACAAAATAAAATTATTAAATGAAACAGAAATTGATATTAATAAGTACATATTAACGATCAATTACGATATTTTTGACAAGTATATACAACATATTATGAACAAGGATGTCAAGGCTGCAACCAATATTCTATTTGATTTGTACGAAAAAGGATATTCGCTATTAGATATTTACTATTTTTTCTACGAATATATTAAAATAACCCAAAATGCAAACAAATATAATTTGATAGAACAAGTATGCTTTTATATACAATACATATATGATGGTTTTGATAACAAACTCATGTTATTATTCTTTACAAATGATATTATAGTAAAATATAATAATAATATATAATGAATCAAATTATAAAAACCAAGATTGATTTTTTCAATGAATTCATCATTTCTATTGGAATAATTGAAAATAACTATGTCATTGTAAATGAGACCATTTTTAATAAAGCGCAATACAATAATTTAATAAAACCATTTTTTGAAAAATTATTACCACATTATCACAAATCAAAACAATTCTATTTGTTGAGAGAAATCAATTTTGCCAGTTTTATAACAGTATTGCGTCAAATATGCAAATCAAACGACGTACATTTTACATCTAAGCTCAAGTATAGTAAATCAAGCCATTATATTGAGTATTATTTTTATGTTCTCATATAATGCGAAATAAAGACATTGCATTCCAACACTTCTTTCGCGGACAAAGAACAAAACCAGTTGTATTTGTTTCGCTTTATCAATTCATTGTGAGGTATATATACGCCAACGTGATCTTGGTGTAGCTGTATCTTTTTATTTTCCATCAAATCTTCTAACATGATGGCTTGCCCTTTTTTATCTTTCGTACCAATTATTCTACCATCTAAACAGTCCACTTTATTTTTTTTAAGGTAGTTTGAAAAATGCAGGCTTTCCTCACCAAAATCATTCTTAATCTTTTCAGAATAATATTGGATATATTCTATTAATTTATCGTTCTTTTTGTTGGCACCCATCAGGAGCTGTGTAGGATATGTGGGCATATAGGATACATTAAACGTGTTATTGATTTCAGAAACATACCACTTATTTGGGTCGTCTATTGATTTGATACTTTTCTTGAGAAAGAGAGATGGAGGTAAAATAACACCACCATAATTATACAATACTTTGAGCATACACATTTCCCTGTATTTTTCTTTCAATGCGCCCGACAGCTTATTCATGTCTATATCATCCTCCAAAAGATTACTAAAATTGTTATCATCTATAATAAATATATCGTAATTCTCTCCACAGTTATCAATGATAGATTTTATACATAGTGTCATATAGGCCAGATTCAAATCAGTAGACGTTCTTGAACCAAAATTAATCCATTTACGTGAGTTCTTTTCAAAAGGAACGTGTACCCATATTTTCCTATTTTTAGATTGTTTCAAATATGAATCAGAAAAGAAAAATGTATTGACATCTATTAATTCGCCCTTAAACATTATTTTATCTTGTTTGTACAAATCACTGTATTGGTGATAGATTACATACGCAATCATTAAAACAATAATAAAAAAATATAGATACATATGATATACCGATATATTTATTTACTTAGATAACATTAAAAATTTAGACACATAATTTTTGTTTCTGCTTTTCATTTCTTCTTCTTTCTTCAACCATTCATATGATTGTTGAATAGAATCTTTTTTATCATTTTCTTCCTTTTGTTTGATTTGTTGTAAACTTTCTTGTTCAGATAACATTTTTCCTATATCTGCTCTGTGTCTTTCCAACTCTTCAACCGATCTAAATTTCTTTTTTTCATTATAGACCTTGTCCCGGTCTATTCCAATAATCGTATTCAAATGCGCCTCTTTTACATCCGAGTAGTAGTTGCCAAATGACCCTGACTCAACCGTTTCCACCTTCACTATGTCGGTCATAAGTTTTTTCCTGGACTTTTCTAAATCATTTTTATCGTACATGTCTTGTTCTGATTTCAACCATTCTTGATACCCATCATCGTCTTTGATATGAACATTTTCAAACATTTCGTTAAAATATTTCAAATACATGTCTTTATTTTTAGAAGGAGTGTATCCTTTTTTTTCTATAAATTCTTTAAATGTACTATCTATTTCGTGTTCTTTGAAATTATTCTCATCCGTTTCGTGATGTATATAAGCATATGTTTGGCATAATTTTTCATATGCGTTCTTAAAATATAGAAAATGCTCGGTAGTATCTTTTGTATTCTTATCTGGATGAAGCAAGAGGACTTTCTTTTTGGCAAGTTTTAGTTCAGATAAAGATAATTCTTTCATTGCAAATAAATCTAATAGTTCTTGAACATTCATATAGTTTATACTTATACTAATTCTCTAAACTCAACTTAAAAAACATGGCAATGTCATTGGGCGATGCGCCAGAAAATGTCTTGTATGGTACCCAGAACCCCTCTTGTGTAAATTCTCTCTTTTTAAAAGACATAACGGTAGGTATTCCATTCAACATTCTGTTTTTTTTGAAGAAAAAGTACAAATCGGTACATTCGTCTACATCTATCTCAATATACTCGTAATTGAATTTTTTAGAGGTATAGTAATTATTCAATTGTTCAATTGTAGGGGCAATATTTTTGCAAGGTCCGCACCACGTTGCAGTAAATTTAAGGATCGTTGTTTCAGATTGAGTATTCTGTAAATAAGTTTTAAGTTCTTCTCTGGTTTTTATCATTAAACTAACATAATATTAATAATTAGCCAATCAAACTAGATGCTATAAAACTATTTAAATTTGTGCGAGACCCATTTGGATCTACTCTATTACATGGAATCCACCATTCACTTAGCTCAAATTTATTTTTATATGTCATCATGTATGGTATTTTATTAGTTAATCTATTTAAATAAAATGTATTGATTTCAGTTGAATTGATAAACAAATACTCATATCTTACGTTATATGTTGGATCTTTTGCCTTTAATCTCATATATTCAATTAAAAAAATTACTGGTAAGAATGGTTTATCTGGAGTAGCTGTATATGATAAATATATGATTGTGTTATCGTAGGTAGTATTTTCTAAATATTCTTTTAATTGATACACAGTTTTAATACTCATTTATATACATAAACATTAAATTTATATATAACTACTCCAGAATTTATTGTATTTTTTCAAGATGATCATCTTGTGAAAATTCTTCGTGGTCATATCAGTTCTCTCGCACAAATAGGACCAGGTCAATTTAACCATACCACATACTCTTTTATATCTCTTGACCATGATATGATTACTATCCAAATATTTTATGTTCAATGTACTTTTTACATATTTTTTGACTTCATGAGGTGGTTGAGTGCATTTTAAATATATGCTTTTTTTCTTGATATCTACAATTATATATGATTTATGTTTTATGTGAAGTTGCATCCCAATTTTATATTCAAATTTATTATATATCAACTGTTCTAAATGTGTAAAATAATCATATATCTCTCCAATTAACTCAGTTTTAGGTTTAACAGGGCGTATGAAATCTTGTATATATTTACTTAACTCTTCCGGCATCTCCATCTACTTTAACATATTTATTTAATTCTACTATATTGATATAATTAAATATAACATGGGATTCCCAAAAAAATTTACAAAATTCATAATGAATAGGAAAATAGGTTTCAGATAAATTAGGAAAATCTTGTACAATTTTTGTAGTATTCATTGGCACCAGATCGTAATCCTGGTAAGGCAATACATAAATAAGCTGCGTCAAAGCAAGCGGTGGCGGCAACAAATTCATTTGTACTACTTCTTCATCAAAGCATGGTATGTAATTGACAAGAGATCTAAACAAGGGCGCGTGGCTAAATTCGTACATCATATAATAATCCTTGCACGTTCCGTTGTAATAAAACCAGGTCCATTCTAGCATCTGCAGATAATTGGTGCACGGATTTTTATCGTCTTGGCCAAATAAAAATGTATTGTATTGATTTAAGTTCTTACCCAAATATTCTTCCCTGCTGCGATCTCTTACGGGCAATACATTCAATTCTTCTTCTGCAGTCAAAGGGTGTACCTTGAGATTCTTCTTCCATTCAATATTCTTCCTGATTCTTTCATCTTCATGTTTCACTAATTCAATACACAACAAACGAAAAGAATTCCAATTTATCGTACTTGATACCAAATCTACGTTTAGTTTTTTATATACTTCTAACAAATAAGGAATACCGTCATTGCGAATATTCAATGATGGAAAATGAGGCATAAAATCATTTCCAAATAAAAAACATAAGAAGCAATAATTATCCACTGATATCCCAAATTCACATATCTGTTTTTCCATTTCTACGAGAGAAAATACATAATCTTCATTTGGGTCAATCTGCTTCAAATAACTAAAATGACACGTCTCTCTATACAAATATACGTTTTTATTATGTTTTAAATGTAATAGACCCAGCATGATTAAATCCGCATCTAAACCATAGATAAATTGATTGTCAGAACATTTATTCGCACGCATGTAATCCATAATCTTGTGTTCACCTTCGCCGACTTGTGTTGAACCACTAAATTTGACACGAGGGTTGTTTTTAAACTTTTCTTCAAGATGTGCATCTAATTCATTCATAAAAGTTGTTCCCGGCGTAATTGCATTTGTATTCCAACCTTTGCTTGGTATAATTTGTTTGACAATGTACGATTTATAACGCCGCTGTTTCTGCTGTTTCATTTTAGCCAAAGGCGCTACACCATCAAAAGCAACAAATGTAAATTCTGGATTTAACTTGGTAATTAAATTCAGGATTTTTTGATATACATTTTCATATATGTTTTCTTGTGATTCTTTAACTGCATCATAAATAAGAGAATTTGCATCTATAAACAATTGTTTGCACCTTACGTCGCCCAGTTTCTTAATAATTCGGACGTGATTTTTTAACACATACGAAAAATAACTAGGTATTCCCATTAATACTATTAATGCTATATTTTTAATATAGTTTTATTATAATATATGGCTGACGTAACTAGAAATACAAATACAAATGCTACAAACGTGGATCCTCTGAAAGAAGAAAAGGAAAAATGGATGAAGCAAGCATTAGATAAACGTCCAATCGGTCCCGTACTAGATCCAGATTTTGGCGGTATTTTTAAATTGATTACACTCATTTCGCCATTTTTTTTAGTATTTTTATTAGTCACTATATCAATTATTAATTCTGATATCAAGGGTTTCGTATATTTAGGTGGGGCAATATTTTTGTATTTTATTACATTATTGTTCCAAAAAATAATTCCTGCAAACAAATTGAAAAACACATGCTCTTTATGGAATATTGGTTTATTTCAAACACCATCTTATATAAGCGCATTATATATTTACACCATCGTTTATTTACTTTACCCTATGATGGTAAATCAAGTATATAATTTCCCATTAATTATTCTATTACTTGTCATTTATGTATTTGACATTATTATACGCTGCTTTAAAATGGCATGCACAAATCTAATCCATATTGCATTTGGATCCGTACTTGGTATAATATTCACATTATTCTTTATCATGATGTTGTCGGGACACAAAGAATTGTTGTATTACAACGACTTGATATCATCCAAAATAGCATGTTCCGTTCCTGCTAAACAAAAATTCAAGTGCTCCGTATACAACAACGGGCAATTGATACAGACAATTAATCCAGGAGTGTAATCTACATATAAAGTCGTTTATTTCTTTTGAAGAAATTAACCACATCAATTAACATCTGTTTCCGGTGAAAAGCATACAACATCATTGTTACGCCACCAATCTGTTTTTGGTATATATTTAAAAAATCTTGAAGAACTTGTTCCATGTTTAGATTACAATAAAGGGGGACATGTTCTTCGTAAGTTATCAGTTTCTTATTCACTTGTTGATTCACTTTGTTGTGAAATTGGAACATAAATAATTTCAAATCATTAGCGTCGTTGATCATTTTAAAATTGGATGATGCAATATTAGACAATGCGTGCGACGTACAATAAGGACAAGGTAGATTAGAAACAATTCGCATAATTGCATTCTTTAGTTCTATTAATTGGTTTGGTTCTAAATTATCTACTTTTAAAACCATACAATGCAATAATTTCCATGTTGCCGGCCCCCATACAGCTTTTGCCATTAATAATATATAAAGACATAAATATTAATTTAATAGAATGAATTTTTGTTTAATTAGTAAAGAACCCATAGAACACAATATAACACTACCCTGCAATCACTCCTACGAATATATTTACTTGTATGAAGAGATCAAAGTCCAAAAACAACGCCATAAGAGTTATTTTAAATGCCCGTATTGCAGACAAATTTATAATGGTACAATTCCATATTATGACATAGATGATGTGGAAAAAATAACAAACGTGAATCACAATCATAGGAATTTACTAAATATTCATAAATGTACTCATACCAATTGTATCAAGGGTGCTAATAAATATAAAACTGGTTATTATTGTAATAAACACGTAAATACAAATGTGGTTCATTGTAGTGCAACATGCAAAAATGGCAATCCATGTAAAAATTCAATCAAGGATGACAATTTGTGCAATATCCACAAAAAGAAAGTAAATAAAAACATTATAGTTAGTAATAGTAATGGATAAGTCCATATTAGTAGAAAAAATTAAAAAATGGTTGGATACAGAATCAAAAATAGCCAATATTCAAAAAGAGTTGAAAGAATTGCGAAAAGCAAAAAAGAATTTATCAACCGATTTGAGCACTATCATGAAATCAAAACAGTTAGAGTGTATTGATGTAACTCATGGTCAGATTATATACACACAGAGAGAAACAAAGAAGGGTATCAATAAAAAATATTTGTCGGACATTCTTAGCAAATATTACAAAGATGACGAACAAGCAAAAGAGATATGTAGCTTTATTTTAGACAATAGAGAGAAATCTGTCAAAGAAAATATACGATTAAAAGCACATAAAAAATAAACGATTTATATAATGAATTTAAATCTACCCAAAAAAACAGATATACATAAAAAAAGTAATTTTATGTTGTACACCATTGAAAAAGGAGATACGCCTTTTGTATATTACCACATGATTAAGAATGCCAATAAAATCATAACTTTGCCAACTATTTATTTAAACTCGGTGGAAGACTCTATCAATTTTATGAATAAACATTTTACAGATTATATTTATAAGGGTACGTTGCTGTGGAATGACGAAAATTATATTTTTTACGAGATTGTAGAGTATATAGGGTTGACTCCATTATACTTTACAGATTCTTGGTGGAAAGTGACACCTTACGAAATATTATATACTCAAAAAGTACTCACGTTTCCCATAGACAAATATTATTTATCCTTTTTTAAAGAATTTCCACAGACGTTGTTTATATTTCATGGTAAAATAAAATATGAAACACCTATCGTGGGTTATATCGGTCTAGATGCCATTGAATTGAATCAGCAATTTTTATTGAACAAATTGAATTATGACAAGGGGTTTCATTTCAGCTCTATTGAAAAGGCATATTTTGAGTCGCTTTATGCAGATTTAAGTCCAAGTGGAAATATAGTTAAACTAATTAATTATAATTACATCAACGATATACCAAAAGATGGCGCAATTCATGTAAAGAATAATAAATTTTATTTGAACAATACTTATATTGGCGATGTTCCACCGAACTGTAATAAAGCCGAATACACACTTGACCAATTTAATGATAATTTTATTTATTTAAGAAGCGATAAAAAGCTTAAAAAATGTATTTCATATGATTATTATATCAAACGAAAAGATCCAGGTTGCATGATCCGTTATGTTATTTTTTTAAAGAAAACTAGCTTGACGTCATATATGAAACGCGGATACGATTCCTTTACATATGGTAAACATGCGCCATATTGGTTTCCCAAATACGTTGTACGAAATGTAAACCAATTTGTACCACTTAGTTATCATTATTCGGCAGATAGCAATTTAGAGCCGGATTACATTAATAAAAAAGATAAGGATACGTCCATTCGCATTAAATAAATGTTATATTATATATAATGGATAGAGACTTAGATCGTATTGTACAAAGTACTAGAGCATTGTCGTCTAGTTTGCACGATGCAGATAATAACATGAATAGAGAAAGAGGTCCAACTGATAGAGGTCCAACTGATAGAGGTCCGACTGATAGAGGCCCGACTGATAGAGGTCCAACAAACTATTTAAGCAAGGGTACATTATATTTGAATAAAATATCAGAAAAATTGGAAAAACTAGACAAAGTACCATCGTTTTACAAAATCATGTTTTTGATATTTTTCTACATTTTTTTCTACAAAATTTTCTATGATATTGGCATTTTTTTTGGTTTGAATAATTTGGAGCTTATTATTTACATGACATGGTTCGGGATGATTTTATTCTTTGCATCCTTTATTAGCGCAAAAAGAAGTAGATTAAAATAGATTAAAATAGATTAAAATTGAATTAAATATATATCGTTAAGATAATGTAAACATGGAGCAACGATTCAAAGAAAAGATTGGTGCCTACTCATTTGACTTTAAACAAAATATTGAAAAATGGTTGAAAACGCATAACGCAGAAATTGCCGCATGTGATAAAAACACCAATGATTTCTTGGAATTCATTTCCGACTATCCGCCGTTAGTCATCAATAAAAATGATTTCCAAAAAAGAACGCGCACTAAGAATAATATACCCAATTACGAGCGATGCTGTGCTCTCCGATTGAATGGAGAAAGATGCACGCGAAAGAAACGCACTGGTAATGAATATTGTGGCACGCACATCAAGGGCGTACCTTATGGAAGCATTGATACCAAGCCGGTTGCTGAAAACAGCAAAGTTGACATTTGGGTGGAAGATATTAATGGAATCAATCAGTGGATAGATAGTAAAGGCAATGTCTATTCAACAAGTGATATTACTGCTTCTGTACAAAATCCTCGTATCATTTCTAAATGGATCAAAATTAACGGCGAATACGCAATAGAAAAAATATAGATAGATTAATGGACATAGAAGAAATAATTATCAATTTAAGCATTTTAAGCAAATTAGATAAAAACCAAAAACTCATCACTCGGGGTTCTTATCTAAATATAGAGGCACCATCTCTCATTCCGGAATTTGTAAGGCGATGGAATAGGCAAGACAACCGATATGAAACGATTAAAAAAATAAATTCGGTTGTTAATTCAGCTATTTCTAATTTAGAAACAGATAAATTTGATATGAAACAGTATATCAAGGGTGCAAAACTAGGGATTGAAAATTTGAAAGAAACCTATGCAACTTGTACGCAGACTTGCGCCAGACTTGATATTATATTAGATAAAATCAATTTACTTTTTTGATTTTGATTTTTTTGTTCCACTTTTGGGCAACTTTTTTGTTTCAATATAGGATACAATTTCTTCATCCGATAATTCAAGTACTGGATACAATATATCTTTATAGATCTGGCCTGTAAATTCGCCATAAAAATGACCAAATCTTTCTTGAAATCCCCTAAATCCGTCTCCTTTATCTAAGAGATAACAACGATATGCATGTTGTCTCACAATCGTTGCCGACATTTCTTCTGCGCCGTTGCTTTCAACCGGTGGAATAGCAACCGTACCTGCTGTTATGTTTGGACCTAATTTCTCTAATCCTCTTTCTAAACTTGAAAACTTGGACGCATTTTCTCCTTTATCGCCTGCAAATCTTATAAACTCAACTGATGACGGAGGAAGTACATGTGTTAATACATCTGAAAACCATTGTGGCACATCTTGATAAGCATTTTTCATACTCCTGACAGTAAATGTTAGACCTCTCAACATGTGCCTTATGAATTGCTCTTTTGTTTCAAACGGAACTGGATTGTCCATTGTTCTCTCTCCACCTGGTCCGCTTCCTAATAATATAAGAGGAGTTGACCCATCTGCATTAGCTCTTTGTATCATTTCTTCCAAGGCCTTGATGTGCCCAATATGTGGCGGATTTAAGCGACCGATGAAATAATATATTTTTAGTACAGGACCATTAAAGGCTCTAAATTCTGCCATTATAATATCTGTATATTAATTCTGTCCGTATTTTACAACACTTGTGTTATAATCTAATATACGTTGTCCATGTTGCACATTCATTTCATGAGAACCTCCTCGCTTTCTGTACGACTTTCTTTTCTTGTTTTTAACAGTTCGCTTTAAATTTCTCCGTTTGTATCTAGTTGCCATTATATAAATACAATATAAAAAAATAATAGTAATATAAAACAATGAACAAATGTGTAAAATGTGTATTTTACAAGTTAACATATAACATGAGTTATTGTGTAAAGTTTAATACGTTTACAGAATTTGCACGAGTCAAATGTGGACCTGATTTGAAACACTTTATGAAAAGGAAGTCTTTAGTGAATATAACGCAATACAATAAGTATAGTACAAATTTTTAATTTGAAATACGGAGAATTATTTTCATTGTCATATGTATGGACTCTTTTGAATTAATTTACCCAAATTCGTCAACTAGTTGTACAAATGTATTGTTGATTGATAATTCTGTTATGGATTCACGCATTTTTTATAATTCTGTCAACGAGAATACATTCCCGATTATTTATTCAAAAACATCCTTGAAAACTAAACTTTTAGAAGTTTTAAAACAATTTACAATTTATCGTATCGGTATTGTCTTCACTTATCCAGTTGTTCAATTTCTAGATAATAAATCATTTTTTGATAATGAAAATGTAGAGTTTATTAAATCTCTTATAGATGAATTTAGTATTACAAATATAGATTACTTGGCGTGTAATACATTAAATGATCCAAAATGGGTAGAATATTATAGCCAAATATCTGAAACCGGCGTTGTTGTTGGCGCATCTAATGATAGAACAGGTAATGTAAAATACGGTGGAGATTGGGTTATGGAAACTACGTCTCAAGACATTGAACTTATTTATTTTACCAAAAGCATTGAGTATTATACTTATCTATTGGATGGTTATACTAATTTTTTAGTATCAATGAAAAATGATGGTACAATTTGGGGATGTGGAGATAATGGGGGTGGACAATTAGGCATTGCTCAAGATGACACTACAACTCGTGCCGTATTGACCCAAATGAAAACTGATATGCTTGATGGAAGACCGGTATCTATAACGTTTGGTTATGAATTCACGCTTGTATTGACATTATATGGTACAATTTGGGGATGTGGAGAGAATGTGAGGGGACAATTAGGCATTGCTCAAGATGACACTACAAATCGTTCTGTATTAACCCAAATGAAAACTGATATGCTTGATGGTACACCAATAGCTATTTCTTCTGGTTATAATCATACGTTTGTATTGACAACAAATGGAATATGGGGATGTGGAGATAATGGGGGTGGACAATTAGGTATTGCTCAAGATGACACTACATCTCGTTCTATATTAACCCAAATGAAAACTGATATGCTTGTTGGAACCCCCACGATGATATCAGGTGGTTTTTTTTATACGATTGTTTTGACAACAAATGGAATATGGGGATGTGGAGATAATGTGAGGGGACAATTAGGCATTGCTCAAGATGACACTACAAATCGTTCTGTATTAACTCAAATGAAAACCGATATGCTTGTTGGAAGCCTGGTAGCTATTTTTTCTGGATTTGAATATACTATTGTTTTGACAGCAAATGGTATTTGGGGATGTGGAAAGAATGATTTTGGACAATTAGGTATTGCTCAAGATGACACTACATCTCGTTCTATATTAACACAAATGAAAACCGATATGCTTGTTGGTACACCAATAGATATTTCTTCTGGTTATGATCATACGATTGTATTGACAACACATGGAATATGGGGATGTGGAAGGAATAATTCAGGACAATTAGGTACAGATGATAATGTTGATACTAGTATATTAACACAAATGAAAACTGATATGCTTGATGGTACACCAATTAATATTTCATGTGGTAGTGGGTCTACATACGTACTTACTTCAAATGGAACTATTTGGGGAACCGGATATAACCATTATGGACAATTAGGTACAAGTGATAATGTTGACACTAGTATATTAACCCAAATGACAACAAATAATAATAATTTTGTCTATCTTTCGGATATGAATTTTACCTTGCCGTTGTCCGACATTTGTTTTCCTGCAGGGACACCTGTTCAGACTGACCAGGGTATTGTCGCGATTGATCATTTAAAACCCGACTTTCATAGTATGAATGGTCAACTCGTAGTGGATATCACGAAAACAATTACAACCGATAAACATTTAGTTGAATTTCAAAAAGATTCACTTGGTCCAAACTATCCTTATGACAAAGTTCGCGTGTCTAAAGAGCATATGATTCAATACCGTGGCGTCATGTATGCTGCCAAAACATTTGTCGCCAATTTTGATGCAGATTTGATACCATATCACGGCGAAACCCTTTACAACGTATTGTTAGAAAAACACTCTACAATGAGCATCAATGGGTTAATATGTGAAACCTTGCATCCAGATAACCTAATTGCCAAGTTATATACCAAAAAATGCAAATTGGATGTTTTGACACGCAACCATTATGCAGCTACTTTATTAGAATGCCTTAAAACACAAGATATTGAAGGATATCAAAGAATTGCACAGTTATGTTAAAATTGAATTTATAACAATTACAATATTATGTGCAACAAATGGAAGAATGGAACTGCTTCAAAACTGTCTTGCGCACCGTGATCAATTTCAACGGCATTGTATATGGCGGTGCAGTACGCGATACAATGTTGCATAACATGCATGCTCGTGAATTTCAAAAAAGCCATTCTATGGATGAATACGACCAAGTAGATGTTAGTCTAGAAACAAACGGCCGTCTTGTCATTCCAAAAGACATTGATTGCCTTATCTCTGATAAAGATTCACTCAAATTGATAGAACAATTAAGTCGCCACTATCATGTAAAAGTATGCGAAGTAAGTGGTGTTTATTTTGAAAAACAGAATATAACAAATTATAAACATATTAAGATGAGTATTTTCATGAAAGAACGCATATATGTACTTGTAGACCTAGTTGTTCAACGTGTAGGTGAACTAAAAATGCCTTCTATGAATCTAGATTTTGATGTAAATGGTTTGATCATGACATCAAATGGTATTGGGCTTAACGATTACCTTCGGTACAAATATAACGATAATGCAAAAAATGTTATTCATAATGCCGATATATTATACGAAGTCCTTGATAAAATCCGATATAAAAAGGCAACCATGATCTATAAATGTCCAACAAATCGTTATATTAAGATGATAGATTATGGTTGGGATATTACTTTCATAACTAGGATATTTAATTACTACATCAACGTCTTGTACGAAGGCGACTGCATTATCTGCAAAGAAAAAATACCCGAAGAGATGTGCTGTGTAAATTACAAAAAGTGCAGATGTGATTTGAGAATATGCTTAAAATGCGCAATAACACACCATCAGCGTCTAGATAAATGCCCGCTTTGTACCGAAATATGTTATGAAATACAAGATGCCAAGCACGAATTATCTATATTGCGTGTGAATTATTTACCCGAATTTCCATGAGTTTGTTATCACTTCATTGATATTATACATTTTTATTTACTCATCTATATGTAGTGTTTATTGAATCTGATAAAATTGAATGCGCATTATTTGCAATACTATATGCAAAAATGGAGGAATGGAAGTGCTTCAAAACAATATTGCACGAGTGTATCAATTACAAAGGCACGGTATATGGTGGAGCAGTGCGCGATATGATGTTACACAAGATGCATGCTCGTGAATTTAAAAAAAAACATTCTATGGATGAATATGAACGATTGGATGTTAGTCCAGAAACAATCGGGCGCTTAGTCATTCCAAAGAACATTGATTGTCTCATCTCTGATAACAATTTTACCAAATTGCTAAAACATTTAAAAATTCTTTACGACGTATCAGTGGACGATGTAAGTGGTGTTTATTGTGAAAAATACACTCAAAAATTTAAACGCATTAGTTTGACTATTTTGATGAAAGAATGCATATATGTAGATGTATATCTTGATGTTCAACATACAGGTCAAAAACAGTTGCCTTGCAGGATTCTAGATTTTGATGTGAACGGTTTGATGATCTCGTTGAATGGTACCGATGTGAACGGACAGCTTCTCCGCACATACGATGATGCAGCTAAAAATGAGATTCAACGAACGGATGTATTAAGCGATGTTCTTGATAACATCCGACACAAAAGAGCTATTATGATAGGCGTGTGTCCAGTGAAACGTTATATTAAAATGTCAAAATATGGTTGGGACATTCCATTTGTAGCTAAGGTATTCAACTACTACATCAACGTGTTGTATGAAGGCGAATGCATTATCTGCAATGAAAAAATACCCGAAGACATGTGTTGTGTAAATTACAAAAAGTGCAGATGCGATTTGCGAATATGCTTAAATTGCGCTCTCTCAAACCACAAGCTGCTAAATAAATGCCCGCTTTGTAGAGAAATATGTTATGATTTGACAGATGCTATAAACGAATTATGTATTTTGCGTATGAAATATTTATAAGTTTAAGTTTGTTTGTTGATATTATTATACATTTTTTTTATATGTATGTCTATTTACTTGTCTGTGATGATGGATCTACGTATGTTGGGGCAACAGTGGACTTGAATCGGCGTCTTCGTCAGCACAACAAGGAACTCGTGGGTGGTGCAAAAGCAACAGGGCGCAAAATAGACAAAGGGTTAATGTGGCAGCGTCATTGCTACGTATCCGGATTTCCCGATTGGCAAGCTACACTACAATTTGAATGGCGCTGGAAACAAATCTCACGAACTTTTCCAAAAGGGATGAATCCTTTGGAGAGACGAATGGCAGCACTTGATAAATTATTGGCACTTGAAAGATCAACTAGCAAAGCAAAACCATATTCAGAATGGCCAAGCCCACCAATTGTACATATTGAAAATGAAGTTAAGGAAAATGAAGTTAAGGAAAACGAAGTTATAAAAATTGAATAAATACTTTTTGTATAGTATATTACAAAAATGTTGCGTATCACTCTAGGACCCATGTACGCTGGTAAAACGTCATTGTTGATGAAAGAATATAACGAATGCAATGGCAAAAAAGTAATCATAGATTTCAATATTGGTGAAGTTATGAAATGTTTTATTTCTGTTATAGAAAATCATGACGGAGTCAAATTAGAATGTATCAAGGCAAAACAGTTGTACGACACTCTTGATATTGGCTCAGTTTCAGGCAATTTTCAAATATCGCATGAATTTATTCGCTATGATTTTGAGAATGCACCCGATATGTATGAAATACACGACAAAGTCAAATACAGCGACCACATATTTATCAACGAAGCGCAATTCTTCCCCGACTTGTTTAAATTTGTTTCAGGGTCTTCAAAGAATATTTACTTGTACGGGTTAGATGGCGATTTTAAGAGAGAACCAATTGGCGATATATTGAATTTAGTTCCGTATTGCGATTCGGTTATTAAGCTAACGTCAACATGCGTGTGCGGTAAGCCTGCGATATACACACATCGCGAATCACTTGAAGAAGAACAGTACGCCCCGCATGCAAATTATATACCCAAATGTCGCGTGTGTTATTTCAATAAAAAATAAAAAATATATTATGGATCACAAATTTCCAATGTCATATAGTTATTCTAAATTTTTATTATATTCTAGCTGCATAATTGGAATATCTTCTGTAATCGCGTATATTATGAATGATGTATACGTAT
>Ga0209550_10001585_pt1 | contig 21798 bp, 22 predicted proteins | sample LauGreSuBDMM15SN_2_FD_187567 | JGI IMG/M metagenome (GOLD analysis project Ga0209550, IMG submission 187567) | Freshwater lake microbial communities from Lake Michigan, USA - Su13.BD.MM15.SN (SPAdes) (version 5) | ecosystem: Environmental > Aquatic > Freshwater > Lake | place: Lake Michigan... | reverse complement strand
CTAGAGCGAGAGAGCTCGCAACAATTCATTCTGTAATTGGTCAATCTTAACCGAGGAAGTAACCCCATCTGACATCTTCTTGAGTTCAACAGTTCGTTCCATGAGTTCGGATTCACCAAGGACTATGACATAGCGCGCACCCGACTTATCAGCCGCCTTCATAGCTCCCTTGAGGGCTCTATCTCCAAAGGCGATTTCGGTGCGAATTCCAGAAGCACGTAGTTTTTGGGCAATAACAAGTCCTCGCTCCTTTGCATCATCTCCGAGTGGAATGATGAAGAGGTCGGATGTGAACTCTTGCGATGGGACAGTTGATTCTGCAATGGCTGCAAGGAGCGCGCGATCTACACCAAGACCGAAACCAATTCCGGACAGTGACTGACCGCCAAGGGTTTCCATTAAACCGTCATAGCGACCGCCGCCTCCGATGCCACTTTGGGCACCGAGATCAGGATGAATGAATTCAAAGGTTGTTCCGGTGTAGTAATCCAGACCGCGCACCATGCGTGGATTGATAGTGAATGCGATACCCATGGCCTTCAGATATTTTTGAACAGCAGCAAAGTTTGCAGCAGATTCAGGAGATAGATAATCGAGCAGGATAGGCGCTTTTGCCATCGCCTCTTGCATCTCGGGACGCTTATCATCAAAGAGGCGCAGTGGATTAATCGCTGCTCGTTCCTTGGTTGCATCATCGAGCGCCAGTCCATCAATAAATTTCACGAGCTCTACGCGATGAGCAGCACGTGATTGCGCGTCCCCTAGCGATGTAATCTCTAATCGATAATTCTTAAGTCCTAAATTCTTAAAGCCGCGATCTGCAATAGCGATTACTTCAGCATCGAGAGCTGGGTCTTCAATGCCGATAGCTTCGATTCCCACTTGGTAGAACTGACGATAACGCCCAGCTTGTGGCCGTTCTGCACGGAAGAATTGTCCTGAATACCAAACCTTCACCGGAAGTTGTCCACGATCAAGGTTTGCTTCAATCACAGCACGCATCACGCCAGCAGTTCCTTCAGGTCGCAAGGTGATTGAACGACCGCCTCGATCTTCAAATGTATACATCTCCTTGGAAACGACATCTGTTGATTCACCAACACCGCGGCTAAAGAGATTGGTATCTTCAAAGACGGGAAGTTCCATCAACTGATATCCCGCATCTTTGGCAGGGGAAATCAACTGCTCACGGACCCATTCGAACGATTGGGATTCAGGAGGCAGATATTCGCGCACACCTTTAGGCGCTTGGATTTTCTCGAACTTCATGAGGACAATTCTTTCAGATAAGGGTTGTTTTTTCGCTCGAATTTAATCGTGGTCTCTGGTCCATGTCCTGTGAGCACTCGTAAATCATCAGAAAGAGTAAGAACTTTGGTTTTGAGGGTATCAATCATCTCTTTTGAGCTACCTGTCGGCAGATCTGTGCGACCTATTGAGCCTGCAAAGAGAACATCACCACTAACGAGAATTTCGTCATTGATGGTGAACAACAGCGATCCTCGGGTGTGTCCTGGAGCATGGATGGCGGTGATCTTCATTCCAAGCAATTCAAGCGTTGACCCATTCTTGAGTTCACTCACTTTTTTAGGTTCTACAAATGTCATCGCTTGAAGTTGAGAGATGAATTGCTCACCGTGAATTCCTGCAGGGTCTGCGATGAAACGTCGATCTTCAGAATGAATGTATACAGGGATGTCATAGCCATCAGCAAGTGGAGTGATAGAAAATGTGTGGTCGAGATGCCCATGTGTGAGAAGTGCTGCTACTGGTTTGAGCTTATGTTCTTCAATGATCATCTCGATATCGCGTGAAATGTCAGGCATGCCGGTGTCAACGATGATGCACTCTGAACCTTCAGAAGGAGCGATGACCCAGCAGTTGGTTGCAAACATAGGGGCCGGAAAGGAACGGACAAGCATCTTTTTGACCCTATTTCTGGCGTGGATTTACGACTCGCGCAAGCACAGGGTACCTTTGACCCCGAACACATTCGCACATATCAACGAAGGACGAGTTCACACTGAACCGTCCGACGCGCTGAAGGGGAAAGCCATGACCGATATCAATCCAACTGCTCTAGCTCAAACACACTCCACACCAAGTGCTGCATCTGCACTCGTCGGAGACCCTTCAAAATTTGGTCGCGTTGGCGAAGATGGCACAGTATTTGTTCGCACTAGCGATGGCGAGAAGCCTGTTGGTTCCTATCCAGGCAAGACCGCTGAAGAAGCGCTCGCCTACTTTGTCCGTAAATTTGAAGCACTTGCATCTGAAGTGGCTCTAACCGCTGCGCGCATTACAAGCGGTGCCATGGTTCCGCAAGATGCATACGAAGCTGTGAAGAAGTTGCGCCAGCAAGTACGCGAACTCAACGGTGTTGGCGATCTCGATGCACTTGCTGCATCTGTTGAACAGATTGAACCTCTTATCGAAGGCCACCGCGAGGCATATGAAGCAAAGAAGGCTGCAGAGGCTGTTGCAAAGGCTGCTCGCCGCGAACAGATTCTTGTCGAAAAAGAGAAGATTGTGGTTGAGGCTGAGTCTCTTGCACTCTCTGAGAATTGGAAAGTCACAGGCGATCGCCTCAAGGCTCTCCTTGATGAGTGGAAGGCAGCTCCCCGTCTCGATAAGAAGTCAGATGCTGATTTCTGGAAGCGATTCTCAGCAAGTCGCAATAAGTTTGATAAGCGCCGTCGCACACACTTTGCTCAACTTGAAGCAACTGCAGGCAAAGTCTCTGAAGCGAAGAACGCGATTATCGCTGAGGCTGAAAAGCTTGCAACTTCAACTGATTGGGTAGCAACTGCTCGACGTTACAAGGCATTGATGGATCAATGGAAGGTTGCAGGACGCGGCAAGAAGAGCGATGATGCAAAGCTTTGGGCGCGATTTAAAGCAGCTCAGGATCAATTCTTCACAGCTAAGAATGCTGATCTTGAAAAGCGTGAAGTTTCCATGTCTGCAAATCTCATTAAGCGGGAGGAGCTCATCGTTCAGATCGAAGCTCTCATCCCATTTACTGATGTAAAGCAAGCAAAGAACGCATTCCGCGAATTGATGAACACATGGACAAAGATTGGTATTACGAACCGGGATAAGCGTGCCGCCTTTGATGCTCGCGTTTCCAAGGTAGAGGAAGCCATTAAGCAGGCTGAGGCAGAGATCTGGCGCAAGACAGATCCAACTGCGAAAGCACGTGCTGCAGAAGTTGTGAAACAACTCTCTGACTCTATTGAGAACTATGAGAAGACTGCCGCAAAAGCTCAAGCTGCTGGCAATGAGAAGAAGGCTAAGGAAGCCCTTGAATCTGCGATTGCCCGTAAGTCATGGCTTGATGAGGCACAGAAGCACCTCGCTGAATTTAACTAGCTCTTCTTTAGGTTCGATAGACGTCATAGACGCCTTCAATAGCTCGTACTGCGGCCAGCACTGAATCAAGATGCTTCGCATCTGCCATTTCAAATGTGAACCGAGAGATTGCAACGCGATCTTTTGTTGTACTGACAGCAGCGCTAAGAATATTTACATGCTGCTCAGAAAGTGTTCGCGTGACATCTGCCAGCAATCGTGCACGATCCAAAGCCTCTACCTGGATATTGACCAGGAATACGCTGGCAGCTCCTGCCAACCACTTCACGCCAACAATGCGTTCTTTCTGATTACTGCGTAAATCTGCAGCGTTGATGCAATCAACACGGTGAACAGATATGCCTGAGCCCTTGGTGATAAATCCCATGATGCTATCGCCCGGTACTGGAGTGCAGCATCGAGCAAGCTTTGCCAGTACGTCATCGACGCCTTCTACTTCAATGGCACTTGAAGTGCGTCTTGTCGCCTGCAAGCCAGTTGGAACGTGCTCCATAGTTACTTCTGGATGAGAATCTTCACCACCCATACTTGCAACAAGCTTTTCAATGATAGACGCTGCAGAGACGTGACCATCTCCCACTGCGCTATAGAGCGCATCAATATCTGCATAGTGCATATCGTGAGCAAGTTCGAGAAGTGCATGACCTGCAAAGATTTTCTGTAGTGGAAGTCCTGCTTTACGCATCTGACGAGCAATGGATTCACGACCTGCATCAATGGCCTCTTCGCGGCGCTCCTTGCTAAACCATGCCTTGATCTTTGATCGTGCGCGTGGGCTCTTAACAAAGTTAAGCCAATCGCGACTTGGTCCTGCATGTTCACCCTTATTGGTAACGATCTCAACCACATCACCGTTATTGAGCTTTGATTCAAGGGGAACTAGTCGTCCATTGACCTTAGCCCCGGCACAACGCAGACCCACATCAGTGTGAACAGAGAAGGCAAAGTCAACCGGCGTTGATCCCCCAGGAAGTGCTACGACAGAACCCTTCGGAGTAAATACGAATACTTCTGGAGAACCCAGATCAAAGCGCAGTGCTTCCAGGAACTCAGATGGATCTTCAGTCTCTTTCTGCCATTCATGCAGTTGTCGAAGCCAGAGCATCTCAGGAGAGTTGGCTTGTGGGTCTCCCCCTTGCTTATATTTCCAATGTGCTGCGATACCGAACTCAGCACGTGAGTGCATATCGTATGTGCGAATCTGAATTTCAATTGCCTTGCCATTTGGTCCGATCACCGTCGTGTGAAGTGATTGATAGAGATTGAACTTCGGCATCGCGATGTAATCTTTAAATCTACCCGGAACAGGGCTCCACCGTGCGTGGATCGAACCCAGCACCGCATAGCAATCTCGCACATCGTTAACCAGGACACGAATTCCAACAAGGTCATAGATGTCATTGAAGTCTCGGCCACGAACGACCATCTTCTGATAGACGCTGAAGAAGTGCTTCTTGCGACCTGACACTGTTGAGATGATCGAATCCCTAGCTAAATCCTCTTCAACAGCTTGGATTACTTCCACTGTGAGCGCATCCCGTGAGGGTGAGCGTTCTGCAACGAGACGTGAAATTTCTTCAAACTTCTTTGGCTCCAATACTGAGAAGGAGAGATCTTCTAACTCCCACTTAATAGCATTCATTCCGAGGCGATGAGCAAGAGGTGCATAGATATCAAGTGTCTCTCGGGCTTTTCGCGCAGCGCTCTCGCTAGAGACGAAGTTCCATGTACGAGCGTTATGAAGGCGATCAGCTAGCTTGATCACCAAGACTCGGATATCTCGAGACATTGCAATAACCATCTTGCGCACAGTCTCTGCTTCAGCAGTCGGTCCATAGGTCAACTTGTCGAGCTTTGTCACGCCATCAACAAGTGATGCGACTTCATCACCGAAGTCAGCACGCAACTGCTCTAGTGAATAAGGAGTGTCCTCCACGGTGTCGTGTAGCAGTGATGCAATCAGTGAAACCTCGTTGAGTCCAAGTTCTGCAAGAATCTGCGTGACAGCAACGGGATGAGTGATGTAATCCTCACCCGATTTACGCAGTTGTCCTTCATGGGCTTTCTCAGCAACAAGAAATGCCCGTTCGATGGATGCAATATCTGCACCTGGATGATGCTCCTTAAGCGCACCAATGAGAGGTGCGATTAAGGGCAAGGTATCCATAGGCTAAAAGGTTATTTGCGACCTCTGCGCTTTGGTTGATTGCGTGGTCCGCTACCCGTCGATGGACGAGCTGGCTTCACATCTGCAACAACAGGTGCTCCCCCACGTGCAGCAACTCGCTTTGCAAGTGCCTGCATCGCAGGCTCCTTCTCGCGCAATTGCGCAAGGAAAGGAGGAGCGATAAATACTGATGAATATGTACCCACAGCCAAACCGATGAAGAGCGCAAGTGAGAGATCCTTCAGTGTTCCAGCTCCGAGTAGTCCCGCACCCACAAAGAGAATTGCTGCAACGGGAAGGAGTGCAATGATGGAAGTGTTGGCAGAGCGAACCAAAGTCTGATTGACCGCAAGATTGGTTGCCTGCGAATACGTCATCTTGCTATTAGCAGCAACTGACTTTGTATTCTCTCGAACCTTATCGAAGACAACCACTGTGTCATAGAGCGAATAACCAAGAATGGTCAAGAAGCCGATAACCGTGGCTGGCGTAACATCAAATCCAACGAGAGCGTAGATTCCAACAGTAATGAATACGTCATGGATAACTGCAACGATGGCAGCGATTGCCATCTTAGGTTCAAATGCCATTGCCAAGAAGAGCATGACAGCAAGTAAGAATGCAATCAAACCGTAGAGAGCTTTCTTTGTAATCTCTTTACCCCATGATGGTCCAACAAGCTGTGTATCAATGGATTCAGCCGGAACTGAGAATGTTGTGGTGAGAGCATTTTCTACGACTTGAGATTCAGCCGGTGTTAGTGAACCAGTCTGGATGCGAATCTTTGAATCGCCAATCTTCTGGACAATTACTTCGCCAGGAATTCCAATATTTTCAACAGATGCGCGAGCTTGCTCGACAGTCACTGAGGGCTTATTAATGGTGTATGAAGCTCCACCCTTAAACTCAATACCGAGGTGTAAGCCTTGAATAACGAGGGCGCCGATAGATGCAAGGATGAAGAGAGCTGAGATTGAATACCAGCGCTTGCGACGTTCAATAATGTTGAAAGAGGTCTCACCAGAGTAGAGACGACCACCTAGACCTGAAAGTTTTGCCATGTGCTTATGCCTCCAAGGTTGTTGTTGGGTGAGACTTACCAATGCTCTTAGCTGAGAAGCCTGAGAGCGGGTGACCGGATGAGAAGAAATTGCTCTTTGCAATCAAGGTCACGATTGGCTTAGTGAAGATGAATACGACCAAGAGATCGATCAGTGTGACAAGTCCCAGTGTGAAGGCAAATCCTCGAACTCCACCTACTGCGAAGAAGTAGAGCAATACCGCTGAGAGGATTGAGACCATATCCGCAACGATGATTGTGTGTCGTGCTCGAGCCCAACCACTTTCTACCGATGAACGAAGTGATCGACCTTCACGCGCTTCATCTCGAATACGTTCGAAGAAGACGATAAATGAGTCAGCCGTAATACCGATAGCAACAATTGCTCCGGCAATTCCAGCAAGTGTGAGAGTAAATCCAATCGCCTCACCCAATACAAGGAAGAGAAGATAGAGAAGTGCCGCAGCGATAATTAGCGAAAAGACAGTGATTAAACCGAGCGCTCGGTAATAGAGAAGAGAGAAGAGGAATACAAGGCCAATTCCAAGAGCACCTGCGATTAGTCCTGCTTCGAGTTGATCAGCACCAAGAGTTGGTGAGACTTGCTGAACTTCTCCGCGATCGAATGCAAGAGGAAGAGCTCCATACTTGAGCACATTTGCTAAATCTTGCGCCTCTAGCTGGCTAAAGTTTCCAGTGATTTGAGCATTACCTGATGGGATTGCCTCATTGATAGATGGCGCTGAGACGACAAGACCATCGAGAACGATCGCAACTTGGTTTTGTGGAGATGGAAGAGATGTCACACGGGCTGTGAGTGCTCCAAATGCCTTTGTTCCGTCACCATTAAATGTGAGAAGAACATACCAAGCGCTTGCACCCTGCTGATCAATGCCAGCTGATGCCTTCGAAACCTGTTGTCCAAGAACTTCTGCTGGAGCCAAGATGTATTTGCTCGCCCCTGTTCGTGAACATGCCACGATGACATCAGTGGGAGCATCTGCCCCTGTGCCTTGAAGATTTGCAGTGTTGGTGCAATCTAGCGTTGCAAACTTTGCATTGATTTCTGGGCTCACACCAGCTGCTGGAGTTGCCGCTGCGGCACCTGTACCACCTAGTGCTGAAGATTCTGCCAGTACCTGACGGAAGCGAAGTTCTGCGGTCTGTCCAACGAGGTCAACAACTCGACGACCTGAATCTCCTGGAACAGAGATAACGATCTGACGGTTTGTGCCACTACCTTGCGCAGTAACTTCAGACTCTGCAACACCAAGTGAGTTAACACGCTGGCGAATAATGGAGACTGCCTGGTCGATTGCCTCGGATGTGATCTTGTTGGAATCATTAGATGCTCGTGGCTGAAGGGTGACGCTTGTTCCTCCACGTAGATCTAGGCCGAGTCGGACAGATGTTGCGCCCTGAATGAGGGCGGTAGCCAAAAGGCCGAGAATCAGCACGGCCAAGAGAACTAAGGCGCGAACTGGTCGACCAGTTGTCTTCACTGGTTTTGTAGGTGTGGACATAAGGGCAGAGTCTATGCGTCGGGCGCAGGTGTGTCGAAAAGGGTCGCGATTCCAGGAGGTGGTGTTCGTCCCACATGCTCCCAGCCCAACGCTGTTGCGATGCGACCGCGTGGGGTGCGTGCCATAAAGCCATTTCTGACAAGAAAGGGTTCTGCTACAGATTCAACCGTCTCAGTCTCTTCCCCCACTGCAATGGCAAGGGTGGAAAGACCCACAGGACCCCCTCCGAAGCGTTCGATGAGAGCAATCAACACAGATCGATCCAATCGATCAAGTCCTTTGGCATCTACTTCATACATATCCAGGGCCAACTTCGCATGTTGATGCGAGAGTGCGTTCGATCCTTGCACCTGAGCAAAATCTCGCACACGGCGCAGAAGACGATTGGCAATACGTGGTGTGCCACGAGAGCGGCTAGCGATTTCACCAATAGCTAACTTCTCAATAGTAAGCCCTAAGAGTGCTGCGCTTCGAGAGATAACTTCTTCCAACTCAGATTCTTCATAAAAATCAAGGTGCGCTGTAAAACCAAAACGATCACGTAGTGGAGAAGGCAATAACCCAGCCCTCGTTGTTGCACCAACCAGAGTAAAGTGCGGCAACTGCAATGGGATTGCCGTAGCACCAGGTCCCTTACCCACCACAACGTCTACTCGGAAATCCTCCATCGCAAGATAGAGAAGTTCTTCTGCAGGCCTTGGCAGACGATGAATTTCATCAAGGAAGAAAATCTCTCCTTCAACAAGAGATGAAAGAATCGCAGCTAGATCGCCCGCGTGAGTTATTGCAGGTCCACTAGAAATACGAATAGGAGCCTGCATCTCAGAGGCCAAAATCATCGCAAGTGTTGTCTTACCTAAGCCTGGAGGACCAGAGAGCAGAATGTGATCTGCTGCCGCATCTCTCTTACGAGCAGCCGAAAGTAATACATCGATCTGCTCGCGCACGCGATGCTGGCCAATGAAGTCACCCAAAGTCTTTGGTCGTAGCGCATGCTCTGCTGCTGCATCATCATTGCCGCTATACGGATTCACTAATCTCTCTTCAGTCATTAGCTCCGACGCCCACTCTGCAGCGCTGCCTTGAGAAGCTCTGAAATATCAACATTTTTCGCATCCACTCCACTATCTGCATACTGTGCGATAACGACATTAATCGCTGCATCAGAATCCTTTGCGGTAAATCCAAGTGAGATCAGCGCTGATGTAAGTTGCTCACGCCAAATAGGTTGATGAATCTGCTTATGATCGCCTCCACCAAAATCAGTAATCTTGCCTTTGAGTTCAAGAATCAATCGCTGCGCTCCCTTGCGACCAATACCTGGAACCTTCTCAATACCCTTGATATCTTCTTGAGCTATCGCAGCTGCAAGGCTCTGCGGAGTGTGGGCTCCAAGAATTGCAAGAGCAACCTTGGGGCCAATTCCTGAAACTGTCTGGACCATTTCAAATGCAGAGCGACTCTCTTCATCGAGGAAGCCGAAGAGTGTCAGCGAATCTTCACGAACGACGAGCGATGTGAAGAGTTGCACCGGTGCGCCAATATTTAATTGCGTGCTGGTATTGGATGTGATGGAGACAGATAACCCAACGCCACCTACCTCAACGACAGTACGATCAGAAGATATTGAACGCACAACTCCATTAATGAGTGAAATCATTTTCCCACCAACTTGGATAATCGAGATTTCTCAGCCTTGAGTGCTTCTGCAATTTTGCTATTTCCCCCACTGCGCCAGATGTGACAGATGGCGAGTGCCAGTGCATCCGTACTATCGACTGGTTTTGGTATCACCTCTAAATTCAATAACCGTTTAACCATCTCAGCAACTTGGGCTTTATTGGCCCGTCCTGAACCTGTCACCGCAGCTTTCACTTCTGATGGCGTATGCATCATGACTGGAATATTTCGACGGGCTGCAACGAGGAGTGCGATTCCTGCTGCTTGAGCTGTTCCCATCACTGTTCGCACATTGTGTTGAGAGAAAACTCGCTCCACCGCAATGACATCAGGTTTATGAAGTGCAATCCACTCCTCTAGCTCACCTTCAAGTTGAAGTAAGCGTTGTTCAAGTGGTGCATCAGGGGAAGTGAGAATGACGCCAACGCCAACAAGTCTCAGTGGCTTACCAATAGCGCCCTCAACGATTCCAATGCCACAGCGGGTCAACCCTGGGTCGACGCCCAAAACTCTTCGCTGCATCTGGCTCATAACTTCTAAGCCTAGGTCTTAGGACTGACGCATTAAGAAAGGCTCGCCATAACCTCATCAGAGACATCAAAGTTTGAATAGACGTTCTGCACGTCATCTAACTCTTCGATGGCATCAATGAGTTCAAATACTTTCTGGGCGCCTTCAGCATCCAGTGGGATCTGCATCGATGGAAGGAAGGAAGAGTCAGCTGACTCGTAATCAATACCAGCACTTTGCAGCGCAGTACGAGCTGCCACAAGATCACTTGCTTCGCAGACAACTTCAAAGGACTCACCAAGATCGTTCACTTCTTCAACACCAGCTTCGAGTGCTGCCTCCAGAATGGAATCCTCCGTCGCACCAATCGCCTTATTAACGATGATGACGCCCTTGCGATTGAAGAGATAAGAGACAGAGCCAGGATCTGCCATGGAGCCACCGTTACGTGTGACAGCAACGCGCACTTCAGAGGCTGCTCGGTTTCGATTATCTGAAAGACATTCGATCATGATGGCTACACCGTTTGGTCCGTAGCCTTCATACATAATCGTCTGCCAATCAGCGCCACCAGATTCAAGACCAGCACCGCGCTTAACTGCGCGTTCAATATTATCTGCAGGCATCGAATTCTTCTTAGCCTTTGCAATTGCATCAAAGAGCGTTGGGTTTCCATCAACATCCGGGCCACCATTACGAGATGCAACTTCAATTGCCTTGATTAACTTGGCAAAGTTTTTAGCACGACGGCTATCGATAATTGCCTTCTTATGCTTTGTTGTTGCCCATTTGGAATGGCCTGACATGTCAAACACCTCAATCACTTTTAGGTATGGAACTACTTTATCTGCCTTTGCAGATCTCATCAAAAAAGTAGCGATGCACCGCTAAATCGTGCGTCAATTCTGGATGAAAACTAGTCGCCAACAGGTTGCCTTCTCGCACCGCAACAGCATGCTCGCCCGCTGTGGAAAGGACTTGAACGGATTTACCGACCTCTTCCACCCATGGGGCGCGGATAAAGACTGCATGAAGTGATGCGCCATTGAACTCAAGATCTGATTCAAAGGAATCAACCTGACGTCCAAATGCATTACGTCTGACCGTAATATCAAGTCCACCAAAAGTCTTCTGTCCAGCAATACCACCGACGATGCGATCAGCAAGAAGAATCATCCCTGCGCATGAGCCATAGACCGGCAATCCCTTTGCAATTACTTCCTTGATGGGCTCATAGAGATCAAAACTCTGAGCTAAGTGAATGATTGTCGTTGATTCTCCACCAGGAAGAATCAGTGCATCTATTTCAGATAATTCTGAAGCACGTCGTACTTCGATTGCTAAATGACCACACTGTGTAGCTGCCTTTATATGCTCGCGAAAATCACCTTGTAATGCGAGAACGCCAACCTTCATGGGAGCTAACCCTCAAAGAGAGAAGGTTTACCAGCCGCGCTCAGCAAGGCGATGAGGAACTGGAATGTCTGCGACATTGATTCCCACCATTGCTTCACCTAGGCCGCGAGAAACTTCTGCAAGAACCTTTGCATCGTTAAAGAATGTAGTTGCCTTCACACACGCCGCAGCGCGCTGAGCCGGATTTCCAGATTTAAAGATTCCAGAGCCAATAAAGACGCCATCTGCGCCCATCTGCATCATCAATGCTGCATCGGCTGGAGTCGCTATTCCACCTGCCGTGAAGAGAACGACAGGAAGCTTGCCAGTCTCAGCAACTTCCTTCACGAGTGCATAAGGAGCTTGAAGTTCTTTAGCCGCAACATAGAGCTCATCTTCGCGCATTGAAGTAAGGCGGCGAATCTCTGCACCGATGGTGCGCATATGCATCATCGCATTGGAAACATCACCAGTACCTGCTTCGCCCTTTGAGCGAATCATTGCTGCACCTTCATTAATACGACGAAGAGCTTCGCCAAGATTAGTTGCACCACAGACGAAAGGAATCTTAAATCCCCACTTATCAATGTGGTTTGTGTAATCAGCGGGTGTGAGTACTTCGGACTCATCGATGTAATCGACATTGAGAGTCTCGAGGATTTGGGCCTCAACGAAGTGGCCGATGCGAACCTTTGCCATCACAGGAATTGAAACCGCTGCTTGAATCTTTTGAATCATGTCAGGATCTGACATACGTGCTACTCCGCCTTGTGCACGGATATCTGCTGGCACACGCTCAAGTGCCATCACCGCACATGCACCTGCATCTTCTGCAATCTTTGCTTGCTCAACATTGACAACATCCATGATGGTGCCGCCCTTGAGCATTTCAGCCATTCCGCGCTTAACGCGTGCTGTGCCAGTTGCTTCAGACATGATGAGTAACTCCTAAGTTCACGATCTAATGAGTATTGAAGTCTACTTTGAACTCTGATTTCTCGCATCCGCACCCTTTTTGGCAAATACAGGCTCTGTATCGGTCAGCGCCACCCAGATCTGACCCTTAGCAAAGGTGATTTCTTCACCTGATTGAGTGCGCCACTTCGTTCCTGAACTTGCATCAACTCGTGACCACAGAGCCTCATAGGCGCGACCATCTCGCAAGATGTAGCCACGACCTTCACCTACCGTTGCAGAAAAGGGAGTCACTCCACCCAATTTATCTCCATAGATGGAATCTGTAATGGAGACTAATTGAATCACTAGCGTCACAGGACCCAAATGTATTCCAGATGCTGCGATGTCCGGTTCTGATGAATGATCTAGAAGCCAACGCTTCTGATCTTGTGACCATCTCGCATAATAGGAGCTTGCAGGCCATGAGATATGTACTGAATCAATATCAACTCCCCCAGTAGGTGCATCTCCAAAACTCCAACCCATAGGTTTCGATGTAGCAATCTTCAATCCCTTGTCCTTTATCAGCTGCATGAGCAAGTCGGCCCTTAACACCATTGCATAGGGTTGGATGCGATTAGGATCTGTTGTGTAGATGGTTGGTGATTGACGCTGGGCGCCAAGATCTTCTAAATCTGCACTTTCAATCTCCGGTCTCAATTTTGATTGAGCACCGCTATAGGCAAATGCAACGTGGCCATATTGGGCGAGCAACTCGATATCTGAAATACGCGCTGATCTCACAGGGCCAACATGCGTTGGAATCTTTGATGAGAAGATGGCTGCAAGACGTGTGAGGCCGCCTTCAACCTGCTCGATATAGACGATATCGGCATCTTCGAGTCCGATCTGGGGATGCGCTTGCCGTGTGTCATCAATCTTCACAGCCAATACAGGTCCATCAATTCCAGATAGCCCGCTAATGGAGTTGATTGATGGACTCTTGATAAAAGGAATTCGGGAGATGAGTGAGCTCTGTGGATTTACTACAGCTATCACCACGACTGCTATCGATAGCGCAGTAACTAGAACAATGCTTGGCTTTTTAGAGAACATCGCCTTCGAATTCATAAGTAACAGGTTCTGGCGCATTGCCAGCTAATCGGAAGAATCGCATAAACCACTTCTTACGAACCATCTGAGTGCGCGTCACGGCATCGACGTGCATAGACACTGCCATCTTTATCTTCTCGGTGAGCTCCTTAAGCTCTCGAATCAAATCCTGTTCGATGGGGCCAGAAATTGATGTTGAAGATTCAATCAAGATTCCAAGCGCTCCAGTCAGTCCAGTCTCTGCTTGAGATCGATCCCTGACGCTAGCTTCACGTGCTTGATGTGCTGCGAAGGTAAGTAGTAAAGATGAAGCTGGGTCAGATATATCTGATCGAGCAATTTCAATAGCGATAGCTGCTCTTCGCTGAAGTAATCCATCAAGGTTTGCCCAACTGGTTTCAACACGGTGATGCAGGCGATCAAGGCGAGTTGCAGAGTAGGACAAATACCAAGCAAAGAAAGCGATGAGAAAGAGCGCTATAACGAATTCACTCACGATTGCCTTCCTAAGAACTTATTCCATGCGCGATTTTCCGAAGACAGCGTCACCGTTGAACCACCCACCATCGCCATTTCATAGACATCATAAATCTTCTCTGCCACAACATCCCAATCAAACTGTTGCGCATATTTCTTGCCCCGTTGAGCTATCGCTCTCCTGCCCTCTTCATCACCTAGCAAAGCGATAACTTTCTTCGCCAAATCCTGGCTATCTTCAGATGCAAAGAGAGTTCCATATGCACCATGGCCAAGCAGCGAATCGAACGCAGGAATATCGCTAGCGACAACACTCGCTCCACCGGCAAGTGCTTCAGCCAAGATTATTCCAAAGGACTCTCCCCCAGTATTGGGCGCAATATAGAGACCGACGGAGGCAAGAAAGTTCGCCTTTTCCGATTCTGAGATGCGACCAAGGAATTCAAAACGTGAATGCAGATAAGGGTCAATTTCTTTCAAGACTTCTTGTGCATCTCCAGGACCGGCAACGAAGACTTTGAGATCTGGAAACTTTGCAATAACGGAAGGGAGTGCTGCGACCAACACATCGAGCCCTTTTCGCTTCTCTTCAAAGCGCCCAATAAATCCCAAAGTATTGCCAGTCCAACGTTGATCAGTAACTCCATCACGATAGAGATCGGCATAGATGCCATTGGGAACAACGATGGCATCTGTCTCAAGGTGCTCTGTGAGAGTTTCACGCGCTGCTTCACTTACTGCAATGCGTGCTGTCAGCTTCTCAATCACCGGTTCCAAGATGGGGGCAACAGCAAAGGTTACTTTCTGGCGTTTTGCTGCTGCATGGAAGGTTCCCACCATGGGCCCTTCGGCTGCCCAACACGCAAGAAGTGAGATAGAAGGAATCGCCGGTTCATGCAGATGTAAGACATCGAAGTTTCCGTTGGCTATCCATTGGCGCACACGCGAAAATGCAATAGGGCCAAAGAGAACGCGAGCAACAGCTCCGTTGTATGGAATAGCAATCGGCCTGCCCGCACTTGTCACATAATCAGGAAGGTTTTCCTCATCTATCGCTGGAGCTAGAACAGAGACAAAGTGACCTTGACGAATCAAGTACTGAGCGAGATCACCCACATGGCTCTGAACTCCACCCGGTGTATCCCATCCATAAGGGCACACGATTCCAATGCGCTTTTTTGATAACGGCATCATCTACTCCCTTCAGCGTGCACTTGCTTCTCATCTACCCAGATTCTTTGCAGCATATGCCAATCTTCGGGGTGCTCGGAAATTCCTTGGGCAAATAAATCTGCAGTTGCTTGCACTGTGGCAGATATGCGCTCTGACTCACTTCCTTCGCTCGGCACATCAACAGGATGGAAATCAATATGAATTCCTTGATTGGTGCAAGAGACATGAGCTACGACAATTGGAATACCAGTCTTGATGGCAAGTAGGGCTGGCCCTGCCGGCATTCGCGCATTCTTTCCAAAGAATTTCACATCAATACCTGATTGCGAGAGATCTCGATCTGCAACAAGTGCAATCAAACGCTTCTCGCGTGCTCGCTTGACCAAAGTTGCAAAAGAGCGGCTATCGAGTGAGAGAATTTCAAATCCCATTGCTTCACGATGGCGCAGAAATTTCTGAAAGAGAGCCTCTGGTTTGAGTCGTTCGGCAACCGAAACTAGCGGGATACCGAGTGAACAGAAGTAAGCACCAGCGTGATCCCAATTTCCAGAGTGCGGCAGCGCTATGACTACTCCCCTTCCCTCTTTCATCGGATTGAGCAATAGCTCTTCATTTGTCGTGGTCACGGTTCCTAGAATGCGTTCTTTGCTCCAATTTTGAATCCGGAAGGTGTCACACCAATACCGCATATTCGACGACATCGATTGTGCAACCAGTGTCTCTAGTGCCACCTCATCAAGATGTGGTTTAACTACATGCAAGTTGCTGCGCAGGCGTTGAATGCTCTTGCCATTGCGCTTATGGACACATTCCCCGAGTGACCAGAAGAGGGAATACGCCATCTTCTCTGGCAAGGTGCGCACAACCCACCAACCCAGAAGGTAAGCAACCAAAACAAGACGATCTTTCATAAGGTTAGAAGTCCATCGCGGACAACTTTGATGCGCTGAACAACCGTGATCACACCGAGTATCGCCAAGATCCATAAACCAATGGCGAGTGCATAAGGAACATTGAGCCCTTCAAAGCCCACTGCAGTAAGGACGATGACCAGCCTCTCAGTGCGCTCTGCTATTCCGACCGAACAATCAATGCCAAAAGACTCAGCTTTTGCTCGAATATAGGGAATCAGAAGTCCAGTCACGAGTGTGACTAGACCAAGGTATGAAAGCTTGTCATCTGCTGCAATCAGTGGAATCAAAATGGCAATCGTAATTGCAGAATCTGTGATGCGATCGATGGTGGAATCGAGAAATCCGCCCCACTTGCTGGCTCCTTGTTGTGAAATACGAGCCATCGTTCCATCGAAGAGGTCGCTCAGAGCAAAGAAGCAGATAAAGAGAGTACCGATGAAATAATCTTCACGAGGATAGAAATAGCCAGCTGACGCAAGGACGCCAACGGCACCAATCATGGTCACCATATTTGGAGTTAATCCAATGCGCAGAGCAAATCCCGCCACCGGTTCAATTAATCGTGTGACAGCTGGTTTCAGTACGCTACTAATCATCGGCACCATCGTAGGCTTACCCGCATGTCTTCACCTAGCGCGAACACTGTGAATCGTATCCATGTATACGGCCATGCAAGCGCATCTCCGCAATCTGTGGCCTCAGCCTTTGGCGCTACAGTCTCTGAAAGCCCCGAGGCAGATTCGGATCTAGCGATCTTTGCCATCAACCCTGCTGCCGGTATCGACCAACAGGCGATTGATAATTGGGCAGCCCTCGATGATTTTCAGATTCCACGCCTTGTTGTAGTAAACGGTTTAGAGGGACAAGAACTCGACTTCGATGATGCAGTGATGGTTGCTAACCGTGTTTTTACTCAACTCATCACTCCTTATCTTGTTCTCCATGGCGATGATGGTGAACCCACCGCTCTGATCAGATTGCAGGATTTACAAATCATCGATTACTCCAAGAATCCGCCAGCTCTAGGCTCAAGTGATCCTGAACATGAAGAGTTGGTGCGCGAATTTAGAGAAGAATATTTAGAGCAGATATCAGAGATGGATGAGGGCGCATTTGCTGCCGGAATTCTATTTCCCGCAATTCCGATTAATCTGATTAAAGGAATTGGCGTTGATGTTGTGCAGGGCTATATCGATCTACTACCAAGCCGCAGCTAGCTCTTCTCGTGTCATTGTAAGAAGTTGTGGCAATACCTTTGTCTTTCCAATGATCGGCATAAAGTTTGCATCCCCTGACCAGCGCGGAACAATATGTTGGTGAATGTGGTCTGCAACGCCAGCACCTGATATCGCACCTTGATTCATACCCAGATTAAATCCATCCGCACCAGAAACTTTTCGCACCGTCTTCATTGCATGAGCACTCAGATCTGTAATCTCATGGCGTTCTTCATTGGTCAGATCTGTTAAATCTGCAACATGTCGAAAGGCGCAGACTAGAAGATGTCCTGGGTTATAGGGATAGAGATTCATCACAACGTATGCACTCTCTCCCCGTGCAACGATGAGTCCTTCTTCATCCGATAAAGCTGGAATGCGGCAGAACGGGCAATCAACGCCGTTGCCGTCAAGGGGACGATTCTCACCACGCAAATAATCAAGGCGATGTGGGGCCCATAAACGCTGCCATCCATCTGGCATTCCTACGCCATCAATACCTGCCATCACTACACCTGTTGGCGCTTAGCCACAGTCGCAGTAATTTCACCGATTGCTTCCGCTATTGGGATTCCATTCTTCTGATCACCATTGCGATAACGGAACGAGACAGCACCTGCCTGCATATCCTCTTCGCCAGCAATGATCATGTATGGAATCTTCTGCATTTGCGCGTTACGCACCTTCTTCTGCATGCGATCATCGGATGCATCTAGTTCTGCGCGAATGCCTGCAGATTTCATCTGCTTAACGACACCCTCTAAGTAATCAGTGAAAGCTTCAGCAACAGGAATCGCCATTACTTGAACGGGAGCAAGCCATGGTGGGAAAGCTCCTGAATAGTGTTCGGTGAGCACTCCGAAGAATCGTTCAATAGATCCAAAGAGTGCGCGGTGAATCATCACTGGGCGCTGGCGAGAGCCATCTGCTGCAGCAAACTCAAGTTCGAATCGTTGTGGAAGTTGGAAGTCGACTTGAATTGTGGACATCTGCCATGTGCGACCAATGGCATCTTTTGCCTGCACAGAAATCTTTGGACCATAAAACGCTGCGCCACCTTCATCAAGAACGAGCTCGAGATTCTGAGCAACGGCTGCAGTGCGAAGGGCTTCTGTTGCCTCTTTCCAATCAGCATCTTCTCCAACAGATTTCTCTGGGTTACGTGTGGAAAGTTCGAGATAGAAATCTTCAAGACCATAGTCACGAAGGAGATTGAGCACGAATGTCAGAAGTGAATCGAGCTCACCGGCCATCTGCTCTTTAGTGCAATAGATATGTGCATCATCTTGCGTAAAGCCTCGTGCGCGTGTGATGCCGTGAAGAACACCAGATTTCTCATAGCGATAGACAGTTCCAAATTCAAAGAGGCGCAGTGGTAGCTCACGGTAGGAACGCTGGCGTGACTGGAAAATCAGATTGTGGAAGGGGCAGTTCATAGGCTTCATGTAGTACTGCTGGCCTGCTCGCTTAATGGTTCCATCGGCATGGAGCTCTTCATCCATGATCATCGGTGGATACATGCCTTCTGAGTACCAATCCAAGTGGCCAGACTTTTCAAAGAGCGCAGCTTTTGTAAGATGAGGTGAGTAAACGAATTCATACTCTTCTTCTTCATGGCGCTTGCGTGAGTAATCCTCCATCGCACGGCGAATGATTCCGCCCTTGGGATGAAAGACTGCAAGACCTGAACCAATCTCCTCAGGGAAGGAGAAGAGATCAAGTTCTTGACCAAGGCGTCTGTGATCGCGCTTTTCTGCTTCTGCTAAAAGTTCAAGGTGCGCATCAAGCTCTGCTTGTGAAGGCCATGCTGTTCCATAAATACGTTGCAGCATTGGATTCTTCTCAGAACCTCGCCAATATGCAGCAGCACTTCTCATCAACTTAAAGGCGGGAATATGTCTAGTTGAAGGCAGATGTGGTCCACGACAGAGATCTGACCAGACTGGCTGGCCATCGCGACCTAAATTGTCATAGATGGTTAACTCAGTACCGCCTACTTCAACGCTTGTCTCATCTGTGCCGCCACCCTTAATGCCGATGAGTTCGCACTTATATGGCTCGTGAGCGAGTTCCTTGAGCGCATCTTTCTCAGTTGTAATGCGGCGCTTAAATCTCTGCCCATCCTTAACAATCTTGCGCATCGCACTTTCAATCTTTTCAAGATCATCTGGATTGAACGGATTCTGCGGATCAAAGTCGTAGTAGAAACCATCGGTAATCGGAGGACCAATACCTAGTCGAGTCTGTGCAAAGAGTTGTTGCACAGCTTGCGCCATCACGTGCGCAGTTGAGTGTCGCAGAACTGCAAGTCCATCAGGTGATGAGATAGAAACACTTTCGATGACATCGCCCTCAACAAGGTCGGTCCACAAATCTTTAAGAACACCATTTATCTTGCAGACGACAATTTCTTTCGAATCAGCAAAGAGTTGGGTCGGCTTCTGATCGTCTTCGATGCTACGAGCAGCACCATCGACGGTCACCGAGATCATGGACATGGGGGTTAGCCTACCGAAACCGGTTGTGAGTGTGAGCGAATTAGCTCCTCTAAGTCGCGTGAAGCATCACCTATCTTCAACTTCATATCCCCAATGTGTGAGATTGGCTGTGCAATGCGAAGACTTGAGAGCATAAATGCAGATTCCACCTCTGGTATTTCAGAGATGTGGATGGGACGAACCTTCACCCCACACTCCTCAATAGCAATCGCTCTCACAACACCCGGCAAAATCCCTGCGGTAATGGGTGGCGTCACCCATTGATCTGCAATCAGGAAAGCTAGATTCGCTGTTGCAGTCTCAGTAATCTCATTCTTATCGTTAAAGAGTACGCAATCGTTATAGCCCTCATCATTTGCAGCCTCAATCAACGCAAAACGATCGTCATAGGGAAACATCTTGTGAATAGATCCAATGACGGTCTGGCTATAGAAATTCAACCGCGCAGGTTCAGTGTTTTCTGCGTATGAGTCATGAGTTATGTGAAAGAGATTCTGACCCAGACAAATACGTAGGCGACCAATCGCGTGAGGGTTTTCTGAGAGGGTTCTGATCATTTCACTGCGGATGAACTCCTCCGATGGAATTCCAATACCTAACTCCAGAGCTGATTCCACAGCTCGGCGCATGTGGCGGCCCAGCGCAATGGGTGCGCCATCAACTGTCTTGATGGTTTCGAAGATTCCTGATGATTTGGGGAAGCCATAACTATCAAGATCAATGGTTGTCATAGCTCTCCCCCAGCAATCGAAATTAGATGACGAGCTTTGAGCTGCGTCTCTTCCCACTCTGCAGCAGGATCACTACCCCATGTAATTCCAGCACCCGTCCCATATCGAAGTACCGAATCACCTGTTGTCCAGAATGTGCGAATAGCGACGGATAGCTCGGCACGATCACCGTGAATCCAGCCTAGCGTTCCACAATAGGGACCACGTACTCCTTCGTTCTCACCGATGATCGACAGAGCAGAACTCTTTGGAGCGCCACTTACCGATCCTGGCGCCATCACTGCTGTAAAAATCTCACTCCAGGAAATTCCTTCCCGCAATTTCCCACTCACATCAGAGACGAGGTGGGTAATACCAGGGTGCTTCTCATGTCTAAAGAGTTCACTGACCTCAACAGAACCTGTCTCGCAGATGCGGCCCAGGTCATTGCGCATTAAATCAACAATCATCAGATTTTCAGCTTTATCTTTATCGCCGAATACATCCTCTTTCTGCGTGATCGTTCCTTTGATGGGAGATGTGAGTATTCCTGACCCGTTCCTGCTTAAGAAGCGTTCAGGTGAAGCCGAAGCAATTTCGAGATCATCTACTTTGAGATAACAGGCGAACTCTGCAGGATTTCGTTTGAGTAATTCAGAGAAGAGGCCCGTCAATGATGGATTGCCCTGAAAATCATGGCGCAGCTGCCTACATGCATTCACTTGATAAACGCCACCTGCAGCAATGATGTGGCGAATAGCAGATACATATGAAATGTACTGACTCTGACTTTGGGAGCTGATCCATTGCGCATCTAATGGTTTCCAAGACGCGGATGGAAAATCTGAGTGCGCTATATCTGCAAAGCGCGCAAACGTTACTTTACCTTCAAAGGAGATTGAGACTGCCCAGAAAGATCCATCATCTAAACGGGATGCATCATCAGTTACTTCAATGAGATTGGTTGCATGAGTGCCACCCATCCACATCTGAGAACCCTGAGTAAACATGGGGCAAGGCTACGCATATAAATAGCGAGAAAGCCCAATGGAAATCTACGCTTTGGCACTTACGCCCGCTCTGCGCTAGATT
>Ga0209550_10001584_pt1 | contig 21821 bp, 16 predicted proteins | sample LauGreSuBDMM15SN_2_FD_187567 | JGI IMG/M metagenome (GOLD analysis project Ga0209550, IMG submission 187567) | Freshwater lake microbial communities from Lake Michigan, USA - Su13.BD.MM15.SN (SPAdes) (version 5) | ecosystem: Environmental > Aquatic > Freshwater > Lake | place: Lake Michigan... | reverse complement strand
CGCCTGCACAGGCTTTTCGCCAGTGCAGGCCCCCTGAGCCGCTTGAACCCTGGGCTTTGACACAGCGCCAGGGGTTCAGATGCTCAATCCACCCAGCGATTTGCCACCGTCAACAAACAGCGTTTGACCGGTGATGAAGTGGGTTTGTGGAGACGCCAAAAAAGACACCGCATGCGCGATTTCGTCGGGCGATGCGGCTTTTCCGCGTGGCTCCAAAGCTTCCCACTGGGCAAACATTTCCGGTGGCGCAGAGCGGGTCATGGGCGTGTCGGTGAACCCTGGTGCGACCGAGTTAACAGCTATTTCTTTGTCGCGCAATTCCATGGCCATGGCCCGGGTGAGGCCGATCACGGCCGATTTGGAGGCGACATAGTGGGCAAAGCGTGTGCCGCCCAAAGCGCCGCGCGAAGAAATGGTGACGATGCGCCCACCTGCTGTCATGCGCCGTGCCGCTTCTTGCGCTGGGATAAAGGTGCCCACCACATTGACTTGCAGCATTTGGCTGAAGGCTTGCTCGGTCAGATCCAAAAACCGCGCATCGTTATAAATGCCGGCCGCACACACCATGACGTCCACCCGCGCGTGTGCCTCCAAGGCTTTGAGCACGCTGCTGCGATCGCATACATCCACAACGGCGGCGCTCATGCGAAGGCCCTGTGCTTGCAAAGGCTGCAAAGCGGCGGCCAGTACATCGGCTTGGCGGTCCATGGCCACCACGTGAAAACCGTCTTGGGCCAGGCGTTTGGCAATCGCCAAACCAATGCCTTGGGCGGCGCCTGTGACAAAAGCGTTGAGGGAGGTGTTCATGTCGAATGGGTGGTGGTGTGATCAGCCGAGATAGCCAAACTGTCGCGGCAGCCACAGCGTGATGGAAGGAAAGAAGATCATCAAGAACATCACCAGGCTCAAGGGAATGCAAAACTGCCATATCTCACGGTTGATTTCTTTCATGGGCACGCCGGTGAGCGAGCCCAGGACAAACAAAATCAAGCCGTAGGGTGGGGTGATCATGGCGATCATGAAGTTGAGGATCACCACCACGCCAAATTGCACCAAATCAATGCCCAAGGCGTTGACGCTGGGCAGCAACACGGGGACAAACACCAGCAGCATCACCGCGCCATCCAGCACCGTGCCCAAGATCAAAAACATCACATTCACGAGCAGCATGAACACAATCGCCGAGAGGTTCAAGCTGGCAATGTAGGCGGCCAGTTGAACCGCCACTTGCTCCGAGGTGATGGCGTAATTGACGATGAAGGAGCTGGCAATGAGCATCATCACCACGGCCGATTGGCGGGCTGACATGGCGAATATGGCGACCAAGGTTTTCAAGCCCAAGTTGCGATAAATGAAAGCGCCAATCACGATGGCCCACAAACCGGCCATGGCCGCCGATTCGGTGGGGCTGAAAACGCCCGACCAAATGCCCCCCAAGAGCATCACCGGCAAGGTCAACGGTAAGGCGGCGCGCCAAAGCACCAAGGGCAATTGGGACAAGGATATTTTTTGGCCAAACGGCAGGTTGCGTTGGCGCGCGATCAACGCGATCCACAGCATCAAGCTCGCCGCCATCAGCAACCCCGGGACCACACCGGCCAAAAACAAAGCCCCCAGCGAAGCCGTGCTGATCAGGGCGTAAATCACCATGGGAATGGACGGCGGAATGATGGGCCCCAAACAAGCTGCTGCAGCGGCAATGGCCACTGCCAACCCCCTGGGGTATTGCCCCACTTTTTCCATCATGCGGATGGACACCATGCCGGGCCCGGCCGCATCGCTGATGGCACTGCCACTCATGCTGGACATGACCACATTCATCAACACCGTGATGTGGCCCATGCCCCCACGCAGCCGACCCACTACCACATCGGCTGCACTCCATATGCGCTCGCTGACCGTGGAAGCGTTCATCACATTGCCGGCAAAAATAAACATGGGAACCGCCAGCAACACATACATGCTGAACATGGAGTTCAGGGTTTGGTCGACGATCAAGCCAATGTCTTGTCCCTTGAGCCAGAGGTAAACAATCCCGCTGCTGAACATCATCAACACGATGGAAAACCGCAGCAATGCGCACACCAGGATCACGATGCCCATGGCGATCAGAGCGGTGCTCATGCGGCGCTCACGAAAAAATCAACCCAATACATTGGTTTTTTCATCTGCTTTTTGGTCCTTGACATGTTCGGGCCATTGATCGGAGCAAAGCCACAAGAACCGATTGGCGGCCCGAACAATGACGGCCAACCAATAAATGACAAAACAGGCGTACACATAATCCAAGCGCCACTCCAGCGCATTGGTTTTTTCGCGCCACAAAAAAGCCACGTAGCCCCAAATGGTGGGGGCGGACAACGTGAACAACAGCACAATCAAAACAGAAGCCGTCAGACCAATGAGGCGTCGACCGTTTTCGCCGCATTGGTCCCACACCACATCGAAGGTGACTTGCTCTCTTTCACCGAGCACCAGCGCCTCGGTCAAAAAAGTCGACCACAAAAACAAAATCAAGATGGATTCGTCCACCCAATTGACGGGCTGAACCAACACATAGCGCTGGAAAACAGAAATCACAAACAACACAAATATGCCGATGAACATGGATACCGTCAGCCATTCCGCATAGCGGCTGAAGGCCTTGAATTTCTGCCGAATGGCTGCGATACCCATGGGTGGCAATGTGCTCAGTGCAGTTCTGTGCTTGGGCTCACTTGATGGCCTGGATGCGCGCCATCAAGCCGGGCTTCCATTTGGCGGTCATGCCACTGGTTTCATACTCTTTGAACACGGTGGTGCGAAACAGGCTGGCGTCGGGCTCGCTGATGCGCACGTTGGCCGCGCGAAAGGTGTCCAGCGCTGATTTTTCGTCTTGAAGCGTTTTGGCAATTTGCATCTCAGAGGCTTCGCGCGCGGCGGATCTGAGTTCAGATTGTTGTGCAGGCGTCAGTTTGTCAAACGCGGGCTTGGCCATCGCAATGAACACCGGTTGTACCAAATGCTTGGTCAGCACCACTTGCTTGGTCACTTCGTGGAATTTCCAATCGCGTGTCATGTTGGTGGGGTTGTCTTGGGCGTCGATTTGACCGGTTTTGAGCCCCAAATAGACCTCGGTGATGGGCATGGCAACGGGTGTCGCGCCCAGTGCCTTGGCCAACACTTGGAAAGATGCGCCGGGGGGCATGCGCATTTTGGTGCCGTTCAAGTCGGCGGGCTTCTCAATTTTTTTGTCGTTGTTCAAGTTGATGGTGCGGGTGCCCAGATAGGCGGTGTCCAAAATCACCAAGCCCACTTTGTTGGCCACATCGTCGTAATACTCTTTGCCGATGTCGCTGCGAAATGTTTTGATCAGGTGGTCGGCATCGCGGAACAGGTAGGCGGCACTGAAAACGCCATATTCCGGCAATTGCGCCTCGATTTCAAAGGTCACAGGGCTGGCCATTTCCAAGTTGCCGCGTTGCATGGCGGGCAATTCGGTGCCTTGTCGAAACAAGGCGCTGGCGGTGTGCACGGATACTTTGACCGCACCTGGGAATTTGCTTTCCATGCGCGCTTTGATCATGCGAAACGCGTCTGACAGCGGAGAGCTGTCTGGCGCTGCCGTCGAAATCCTGATTTCCGTTTGGGCCTGTGCCAATGGCCATGCCAACAAGGTGGCCAGGCTGATGGCTGTGGCGATGAACGATCTTCTCATATTGCGCTCCTGAAAGTAGTGAAAGACCCGACAGAACAGGCTGGGTCCATGGCCTTGTCAAACTCCATGTCAACGTGAAGGACCAATGCCCACCGACAAGCGGCCAATGCCCTCGATGTCGGCATCGACCCGGTCCCCCACGCTCAAAAATGTTTTGTGTGGCACACCCACACCGGCAGGGGTGCCGGTGAGCAGCACGTCGCCGGGGTCCAGCGTCATGATGCGCGAGGCCGTGGAAATTTGTTCGGCCACAGAAAAAATCATGTCTTTGGCGCTGCCGTTTTGTTTCAGAGCCCCATTGACGGCCAACTTCAAGGCGGCTTGCTGGGGGTCGCCAAATTGATGGGCGGGGATCAGGCGCGGTCCCATGGGACAGCAGGTGTCATGGCCTTTGCCAGCCACCCAGTCGAGCTTGTAAAAAGTCTCCGGTGCACGGTTGTGATCGCGGGCCGAAAAGTCAATCGCCACCGTGTAAGCCGCCACGTGCGACAAAGCTTGCTCCACGCTCACGTTGCGGGCTGTTTTGCCAATCACCAAGGCCAGCTCGACCTCCCAATCAAAGGCTTGGGTGTTGATGGGCATGTGCACTGTGTCACCCTCGCCGACCACGGCATTGCGGGGTGGCTTCATGAAGAAGAACAAGCGCTGGTCTTCTTTTTTCGCGCCTGGCATGCCCATTTCAGCCAAGTGATCGAAATAGTTGGCCCCGGCGCACAATATTTTTCCTGGATACAACAGCGGGGCCAAGCGCTGAGATGGGGTGATCTGATCGCTCGCTTGCACCTGAGCCGCGGCGGCATTCAGGGCCGCCAACGCCCGCGCCCAATTGGCAAACAAGCCCGCCACACTGTCTTGTCCGGCCAGACCCACACGGGCCAGGCTGGGGGCCAAGCGGTAAGCCACGCCATTGACTTCCAGGGCAGCCACGGCCTGGCCGCCTTGGGCAAAAGTGGCCAACGACCAAAGGGTTTCACTGCTCGCCATGTTTTTCCTCTTGTGAGAATTATATAAATCCATCATAATTTTATAAAATCCTCACGTCAAGGCCTTTTTTCAAATGGAAAACCCTGAAGCCTCATCACTGGCAGAGCGCGCGTACCAACGTTTGCGCAGCGAAATCTTGTATGGCGACTTGATGCCCGGTGAGCGTTTGCGCCCGGCGGATTTGCAGGACAAGTTCCATCTGGGCTTGACCCCCATCCGCGAAGCCTTGATGCGCCTGTCGTCTGAGAACTTGGTGGCTTTGGACACCCACCGCGGCTCGCGGGTGAGCGAGACCAGCCTGTCCGAATTGAGCGACTTGATGGCCACCCGCCGATCCATTGAGGGCCTGTGCCTCACATCGGCCATGACCCATGGGGACGCCGCCTGGGAGGCCGAGGTGGTGTCGGCCATGCATTTGCTCTCCAAAACCCCCTTGCCGCGCTCGGCCAAAGACCGCGAGGCCGCCACCCTGTGGGAGTCGCGCCACCGGCGCTTTCACCACGCCATGGTCGGCGCGTGTCAAGAAAAATGGCTGCTGTGGTTTTGGAACATCTTGGCCGATCACTCTGAGCGTTACCGCAAGTTTCGGCTTTTGCAGCGTGTGCCGGTCAAGAGCAAGGCCCGGGACATTGAGGCCGAACACCATGCCTTGATGCAGGCCGTCTTGGCCCGCGACCACAGCTTGGCCACCCGTTTGATGTCCGCCCATTTGAGCGCCACTGAAAAGTCTGTGGCGCTGGGCTTGGCCGCGTCCCCCCCCACTTCACTGCCCACGAAAGGCTCCACATGATTGTTCGCACCGCCATTTTGGAGGGCACGGTGGCCCCCGCCGACAAAGCCGAATTTGATCAACACATGCGCACCACGGTGGTGGCCGCTTTGGGGCGCTATCCGGGCTTGGTCAAAGCGGTGTTGCGCGAAATCGCCGAGGCCGATGCCGATGCACCCGCGGTCTACATGGCCTTTGATTTGTATTTCCACACTTTGGCCGATATGCATGCGGCTTTGGCCAGCCCCGTGCGGCAAGCGGTGCGCGCCGAGTTGGGCCACATCATGCCGCGTTTCCAAGGGCGTGTGTATCACTTGGTATTTGACGAAACGGCGCATACCGGTACCGGCGCATGACGGTATTGGTGCTCGGTGCGGGGCTGATTGGTGGCTTGACTGCTCAGTTGTTGGTTCAGCGCGGTGACCCCGTTGTGTTGGCCGATGTGCGTGCGGGGGTGGCCCCTCAGGGCGTGCAGCGGGTGACCTGTGATGTCACCGATGAACCCGCCCTGAAAGCCCTGATGCAAGCCCACCGCATCCGGGACGTGGTGCACACCGCAGCCTGGTTGTCCACCGCCATTCGGCAAGACCCCCTCAAAGGCATCGGCGTCAACATCATGGGCACGGCAAATGTGCTGGAGTGCGCACGCACGCTGGGTTTGCGCCGGGTGGTGTTGGCCAGTTCCACCACCGTCACTTACACCGGATTTGCCGCACATGGACCTCAGCCGATCGAAGAGGACTTGCCGCTGCACTTGATCAGCGAGCGACCGGCGAGTATTTATGCCGCCTGCAAATTGGCCGGCGAGCACTTGGCCCACCTCTACCATGACCTGTATGGTGTGGATGCTTTGTCCCTGCGTTATGCCGCGGTGCTGGGAGATTTGGGCAACATCACCAGTGTGCCGGGTCGCCTGCTGCTAACCCTGGTGCAAGCGGGTCAAGCGGGCCAGGCTGTGTCATTGGACGATCCGTTTTTGGTGTGGGGGGGGCGTGAAGAATTTGTCGATGCGCGCGATTGCGCCCTGGCCAATGTGTGTGCTTTGGACGCGCGCAATCCGCAGCAGCGGGTCTACCACATTGCCGATGGGCAGTGGCACAGCTTGGGCGACTTTGTGGCAGCGGTACAGCGCGTGTATCCGGCTTTACAGGTCACCTGGCCAGACACATTGACCACGGGGTTTGCCGGTTTTCCCCACCAAAGACCGGCCCCATCAGACCACCGTCGGGCCCAGAGCGAATTGGGCTTTGATTGCGCGCACGGGTTGCAAGATTCGATTGCCCACTGGGCTTGCCTGGCCCCAGCCCAGGTGCGTCTGAACGCCTAGGAAATTCTTGCATCCGTGCGGGATCGCGACACGGGCTTGGGCAGACCATCCACGGCCGGGTTCAAGCCGGCTTGCATTGCCCTTGCAGGTTCATGCGCTGGGTTTTGCGTTGATGGGGAATATCGGCATACCCGCTCAATGCCATGTTGGCGCGGGCAATGCGCAACTCGCGCAACTCGCCATTGGCCACGGTTTTTTGTTGGATGCCCATGCTGCTGGCATTGGTCAGGTTTTTGCCCACAAACTGATCGGTGGTCAAGGTGTTGATGAACATCTCATAGGGCTTGGCACCTTGTACTTTGAAATACAGGTTGTTGCCAATCGATTGAATTTCGATGCTCACATCGGCAGCGGGGACTTTTTTGTCCTCCAGCCCGGGGAAGCTGCCCTCAATGCTGCAGCGCACGGTAAAAATTTCTGCCATGGCGGTGGCCGCTGAGCCAAACCATAAAAAAAGGAACAAAAGCACTGTGGGCATGCCCCACTTTGGTTGGGTCGAAGTCATGGACGGGTCTGGAATTGGGGACCCCTGAATGTAACAAATCACCGGTCTTGATCGCCTCTGGCAGATGCTAGAAATCCGCGCATGAAACCGCGACGGATCTGTGTGGGACCGGTGGTGGACACCTTGGGTGCGGGCGACGTGTTTCACGCCGCCTTGGGCCTGGCCTTGTGGGAGGGCATGGGTGATGCAGCGGCCATGCGTTGGGCCAGTGCCGCTGCAGCCCTGAAATGTTTGCAGCCCAAAGGCATTTTGGGTGCGCCCACACGCGACGCCGTGGTGGCTTTTTGGGCCCAAGCGGCTGAGCCCCTCAGTGGCTGAGGCCACCGCTGCGCTGCGTCACCCGGGCACAGGCCGCCCACCAGACCTGAGGTTCGGGTACCCAAAGCCCTAAGCTGTGGCGGGCGCGGGTGATGCCGGTGTAAATCAATTCGCGTGACAACACAGGTGCATCGCGATCGGGCAAGACCAACAGCACCCGGTCAAACTCAGATCCTTGCGACTGGTGCACCGTCATGGCCAAGGCAGTGTCGACATGTTCCAAGCGGGTGGGTGAGACCCAGCGCACCCCGTCGGTTCCATCGGCAAAGGCCACTTGCAAAACTGTTTGACCGTTTACGGTGCGGTACAAACAAAGCCCCACATCGCCATTCATCAGGCTCAATGCACGGTCATTGCGGGTGACCACCACGGGGCGACCGGCATACCACCCGCCCAGCGGCAAGCCCAGGCTGCGCGCCAGGCCGAGGTTGAAGGCATGCACCCCCCAAGGCCCTTCGCGCAAGGCGCACAGCACGCCCAAGCGACCGAAATCGTTCAAGCACTGGCGCGCTTGCGTGTTGCTCCAAGCCGCTTGATCGGGCCAGGGGCCTGCGCTGGGTGCTGGGTGCATGCGCTGCAACCATTCTGACCATCCCGCGCGCACGCGTGCGACTTGGGCGGGGCCCCAGATGGCGCGCTGGTTGGTGCCACCCTGCCAGCGTGAAACACCCACCGATTGCGGGTCTTGCTCAGTGCCGGCTTGTTGCCACAGGGCGTGCAAGCGGTGACGGTCCCCGGTATTGACCGCCTGGGCCCATTGGCCAATGGCGCTGTCATGGCCAAAGCGGTGGCTGTGGGTCAAGGTGGCGGTGGCGTCGCGCAGCAAAGGGCTTTCGCACAACTGGGCCATCACCGCGCCCGCTTCCACCGAGGCCAGTTGGTCTTTGTCGCCCAGCAGCACCAGGTGGGCCTGTGCGGGGACGGCTTGCAGCAAGCGCGCCATCATTTCCAAATCGATCATCGAGGCTTCGTCGACCACCACCACATCCGCGTGCAGTTGTCTGGTCCCTTTCTGCGGGGCTGAAAAGCCATGCCAGCCCAGCATTTTGTGCATCGTTTGCGCCTCGCCAGGCAGGGCGGTTTTCCAATCTGCGGGCAATGCGGCATGGGCCTGGGCCATGGATGCATTCAGCCTGGCAGCGGCCTTGCCCGTGGGGGCTGCCAGCAACACGCGCAGGGGTGTTGTGCCGTGCGATGCTTGCAACAAGGCCAGCAAGCGCATCACGGTGGTGGTTTTCCCCGTGCCAGGCCCGCCAGTGATGATGCACGTTCGCTGGTGCAAAGCCATGGTGCAGGCCAGGCGTTGGCTGTGCTGCGGGGCCTGTGCGTCAGCGGGGCCAAACAAGGCGTCCAGACCAAGAGCCGCTGGGCCCACCGCTACAGGCCCCAGCGCATGACGCGCTTGCAAGTGTTGGCGAATGCTGGCTTCAGCGCGCCAGGCTCGGCGCAGGTACAAGCGGTTCGCGCTGACCACCAGGGGTGATGTGTCGCCCGCACACCAAGGCAGGCTGGCCAGCGCCTCCACCCAGTCGGTGGGAAGGGCTTGGGCGTCGGCAAGGGTCCAGCCCAACAAGCCCGCTGCATCGTCTTGCAATGCCGCCACATCCAGGCAAGCATGGCCGCGTCCCCATTGGTGGCTGGTCAAAGCGGCCAGCCAGATGTGGCTGTCGCAGGTGGGCGGTATTTGTTGGCACAAAAAATCCGCCCATGCCCGGTCCAGTGTGGTCAAAGCCTTCACTGGTGCCAGCACAGACTGGGCTTGACCTTTTGCGCGGCTGGGCGAGTTCATGCCACTTCCTTTTTGAGCAGCGCATCGAGGGCTTCGATCAATGACCGCGCTGGGCGATGCAGGTGCACGCCGGCGCCGGTTTGGTCGATGCCGCGCAGGAACACATAAACCGCGCCCCCCATGTGCTGGTCGTAGTCATAGTGGGGCAGCCGAACTTGCAGCAAACGGTGCAGTGCCAGGGTGTACAACACATATTGAACGTCATAGCGGTGGTCCATCACGGCCGCATCCAGATCAGGCGATTGGTAGTTGTCCAGCCGATTGGATTTGTAGTCGAGCACGCCATAGCGGCCGTGGTGTTCAAACACCAAGTCCATCACCCCGGTGAGCATGCCGTTCAAGCGCTGGGGCCACAAGGCACGGCGCGCAAGGCCTGGCAACACATGCGCGCTGATCAATGCGTCAATGGCCTGGGTGGAGGCGCTGGAGACGGCCAAGGTGAAGGGCATTTCGGCCCAAGCCTGGTCTGGCTGGAGTTGCCCCAGCACCAAGGCGGGTGCGCTCAGCGTGGGCGTGGGCAAAGGGGTTCGCAACAAGGCTTGCAGCCATGGGGTGATGAGCGCCATTTGTGCCTCGCTCAAATCCAGCGCCATGGCCTTGCGGGACACCAAGCCGGACCAAGCGGCATCACCCGAGACGGCTTCGGTATCGCGGTCTTGGGCCAGGGGCCAGCCATGTTCGCATTGCCACTGCAGCAAATCATGCAGCAGCAAACCGCTGCGCGCACCCGCTGGAAAAACTTGCCACGGGGCCTGTGGCGTGGCTTGCCGGCCCGCCAGAGGGCTCAGGGCGACGTCGTTGTCTATGTGCCCCGCCACGTCCGGCAAGGCTGTATCGGATTCAAGCTGTGGGCTCAAGTCGGGTGTGTCGGGGTGGACCTCGTCGCTGGCTTGGATGGCCAGTTCGGCGTCGAGCTGGCGCGTCATGGCGCTGAAGCTGGCTGTCCACCAACGGGTCGGGTTCAAAGGCCTGGGGGTGGCCAGCCGAGAAAAATCCAGCTGGGGGTTGGGGCTCTGATAAACACTTTTGTGGCCCTCGATCGCACTGGCTTCTAGCACTTTAATGTGGATGTCTGGACAAGGCCCCCATGCCGATTGCAAGCGGTCCATCAGGTCTTTTTTGTGGGTGCGCTGCAGCAGCTCACAAGGCGCAGAGCGCAGCAAACCCACTTTGGCAGAGGTTTCGCGCAATTCGCCAGCCACGGGGCCCATGCCCACCCAAGCGGCCTCTCGGGCACGGGTGAGGGCGACGTAAATCAAACGCATGTCCTCGTCGCTGCCGACTTCGTCCTCGCCAGGGGCAGGCTCTGCTTCCAACACCGGGGTGGCTGGCTGTGCGCCGTCAGCAGGCTTGCCAAAGCTGGACAAAAAAGGCACCCACACCCATGGGTATTCCAAGCCTTTGCTCTTGTGATACGTGATGATTTGGACCCGCTGCGCATCGGACTCGAGCCGCATGTGGGCCGAATCGGGTGGGGGCGAAGTGGATTGAATGTGCTCTCCCAAAAACCGCACCAAAGCCACGCAACCACTCAGGCGTGTGCCCGCATGCTGCAACAACTCGCCCAGGTGCAGCAAATCGTTGACGCGGCGTTCGCCATCGGCGCTGGCGAGCAAGCGTTGCGCCAATGTGCTGCCCATGCGGGTGTCGGCGTGCATCCACTGCTGCAGCATGGGCCACACACCAGAGCGCACCCACGTTTGGTGCCAACCATGGGCCAGGGCCTGCCATTCGTCCAATGCGCCTCCATCGGCCAGGTTGTCGGGCAGGGTGTGGGCCGGCAAGCCCCACAAGCGGGTGGCCAAGGCAGCGCGCAATCGGGTGGTGTTGCGTGGCGCACTCAAGGCGTGCAGCCAATGCCACAAGTCCATGGCCTCTTCGCTGTGATACACGCTGTCGCGTTCAGACAAATAGACGCTGGCCACGCCGCGTTGTTGCAGGGCTTGGCGCATCAAGCGGTGGTGGTGATGGCCGCGCACCAGCACCGCGATCTGGCCCGCCTGGATGCGTTGGCTTTGCAATGATTGGGCAATGTGCTCGGCCGCGGCTTGGGCCATCAGTGCTTCAAACCGGCCTTTGCCCAGCGTGTCCTTGTTGGCTGCGCTGTCTTGCACCACCCACACCGACAAACCGCTGGCATCGGGGGAGGTGGCCGCAATGGCTGGGCTTGGCGCGCGCGCGGGCAAGACCGCTGGAAACGCCAAATTGGGAAACGGCTTGGGGTGTTGGCCAAACACATGGTTGACCGCGTCCACCAAGGCAGGGGTGGAGCGGTGGTTGTGCGACAGCACGTGGACTGCGTGCGGGTTTTCAAGCTGGGCATTGGCGCGCGCTTGCAAGTAGGTTTTGAGGTCGGCGCCGCGAAAGCTGTAAATCGCTTGCTTGGGGTCGCCAATCATCACCCAGCACACACCGGCTTGTGCCGCGTAGACGCGCTCCAAACTGCCACACTGCCACGGGTCGGTGTCTTGAAATTCGTCGACCAAGGCCACCGGGTACTGTTCGCGCACGGCCTGGGCCATGCGGCCATCGGTTTGCTGCAAGGCCGCATGAAGGCGCTGCAGCAAATCTGAAAAATCAAATTGACCGCTCTGGGTTTTACTGGCTTGCATGGCCTGCCAACAGGCGCTGGCGGCATGCTGGAGTAGCCGCTCTACAAAAGCCGGACCCTGCTCAGCGCTGGCGAGGTATTGGTCGATTTGCGTAAAAACAGATGCTGCGGGCACATCCACCCACTTTTTGGCTGCCAAGGTGCTGCGACCAAACCGAACCAGCACCTGGGGGTCGATGTCTGCGCCGTTGCGCCAGGCTTGCATCTGGGCCAACCAGCGTGGCAGGTTTGCTGCCGAGTAGCTGCGCAAGTCCAACTGGCCTTGCACTGCCGCCTGTTGCAAGGCGGCAATGGCCGCGTCATCCCATGCCAAGCGTGCAGCTGCACCTTGCGCTGCCAGTTGCGCGGCCCAAGCGGCGCGTTCAGCGCAAAGGGTGGGTGGCGTGTGTGCGGACCAGGCCAATCCCTGTGCCAGGCTTTGGGGACTGCGCTCCATGTGGCGCCAAAGCGGCAGAAGTTTCTCCAGCAAGGCCTTGGGTGAGGCAGCGACTTCGCGGTGGATCCATTGCGCATCTGCAGAATTCAAGGGGTAAAACCAGCGCCGCCAATGGTCTTGCACGGTTTGGCGTTGCAAGCCCGACACGTCCTCCAGGCGGGTTTGTTCAAACAGGCTTTGGCTGTCGAAAGCGTGCTCGCGCAACATGCGCAGGCTCCAACCGTGGATGGTGTGGATCGCCGCCTCGTCCATCCACTGCGCGGCATTCTCCAAGCGTTGCACGCAGCTGGCATGCCAACGGGGGTCGATGCGGTCGCGCAATTGGGCCAAAAACACATCGGCACCGGGTCCCTTTGGGCCAAAAGCTTGGGCGGCTTCGCCCAGACGCTTTCGAATGCGCTCACGCAACTCGGCGGTGGCCGCTTCGGTGAAGGTCATGACCAAGATCTGCGGCGGCAGCAAGGGCGCGCCCAGCGCCGCCTTGGGTTCGATGGGGTCGCGCAAGCCCAAAACCAAGCGCAGGTACAAGGCGCTCAAAGTCCAGGTTTTGCCTGTGCCCGCGCTGGCTTCAATCACTTGCCGGCCGTGCAAAGGCAAAGCCAATGGGTCCAGAGCAGCGGCTTGGTTCATGTGGCATCCGCCGGGTTGTGGCGCGTCAACACCAAGTCGGCCAGCAAGGGCCCATAAAAGCGGTCGCTCCAGACGGGCAGGTGAGGGCGCAGTTGCTCAAAACTTTCCCAATGGCGACGCAGAACGGGGCTGAGCCGGTGCTCGCCCGGCCAGCGCACACCCGTGCCCACATGGTCTTCAAACACAGCACGCGCATGGCGCTCGGCCGCCGGCAAAGCCGATTCGTCACCGGTCGCAAACGATTGCAGGGTGGCCAGCCATTCACCGGCAGCCTGGCAGGCCAGGGGCATGGGCTGGTCCCAAGCCAGTTGGTACAGGGCGGCCAGGTCCTTTAATTGCCGATGGGCTTGTTCACGCGCCAGGCTGTGCCAGCAGGCCAGTGCATCCAGGCCCACCACCACGCTGATGCCTTCCCACCCGCTGGCACACAGCACCAGGTGTTGCAACCAACTGCGGGTGAGTTTGTGCATGCGCGCGCGCAAGGGCTCTTTGGTCGCCGTTTTGCGCAGCAATTTGGAAGGGCTGTATTCGATGTGCAACACCCGGTCGTGGCCATCACACCACCACTCGTGCGGGTCGAACTCGCCACCGAGCTGACCCCCATCACCCAGGTCCATGTCCACGGCTGGGGGGATCCACGGCAAGGGGTGCTGCGCGCGCAAGCCCTGCGTGTGGGCGCGCAACGCGTCCAATTGCACTTGCAAGGCACCGATGGCCATCTCGCCAAAACCTGCCAAGGGCAGCATCCCGCTGTGGTGCAAGCCCACGGCTTCCCCGCTGGCGCTGCGCAGCAGGCCCGTCAAGGCTTGGTGCCGTTGCAGGGGGTTGAGTTCAAAGTTTTCTTCGCTCTCTTGGTCGGCGTCGGGTGCGTCGAAATGGATGCGCAAGCGGTCTTGGTAGTACACCGACAAGGGCTGGCGCAGCATGCCGTGCCAGCGCGCCAGGGCATGGTCTGTGGGGGCGCCGTCGGCCAGGGGTGCAAGCACGCCATTCACCGAATGCGTCGCCGAGGCCAAAGCCTCGGGTGCAGCCTGGTCCTTCGCAAGTGCAGGTTCAGGCATGGGTGCCTGCATTGAAACGCTGTGCAGCGCTTGCGCGGCCAAGGCCCAATGGGTGTCGAAGGTGGTGAGCGTGCTGCCAGGCAAAAAGTAGCTTGGAGAAAACGCTTGCAAGGGCATGCTCTGGATGGGTGCTTCGCTGTCCCAGGTTTGGCGCATGTGGTCGCGCAGCTGGCCCACCAGCACCGATGGCGGCAGTGGCTGGTGGTCGTGGGTGCGCCAAGCCTGCCAGCTGATGTACAAGCGCTCACGCGCTGACAACAGGGCTTCTAAAAACAGGTAGCGGTCGTCGTCGCGGCGCGAGCGGTCGCCCATGCGGCGCCATGCTGGGTTGGCCATCAGGTCAAAGTCGCGTGGCGCCTGAACCCGGGGGTAATCGCCGTCGTTCATGCCCAGCAAGGCGACCACCCGAAACGGCACCGAGCGCATGGGCATGAGGGTGGCGAATTGCACGCCTTCCCCCAAAAAGCGCTGGTGCAAACCCGGAGCGGCGACGTTTTGCAGCCAATGTTCGCGCACCACCACCGCCGGCACCGGTGTGTCCAAGCGCGCTTGTGTGCACAGGCCCACCCAATCGGCCAGTCCCGCATGGAGCCGCTCGAGCAATCGCTCTTCCGCTTCTTGGGTGGGCTTGAAAAAACGTTTCAACAGGGGCGCCAGCACCGCTTGCCATTGGGCCGGTGTGTGGGCTTGGCCCATGGTGTCGCCCCAATCGGCCATGGCCTGCAGCCAATCGAGCAAGCGGCTGATCAGCGCTGCGTCCAAGCCGCCCACCCCAGGCGTGGGCACCGTGTCACCCCAGGCTTGGCCCAAGGGGTCACTGAGGGGATCGGTGCCACTGGCGTAGCCCAGCAACAGGCGGCGCAGGCCAAAGGCCCAGGTGTTGTGGTCGGCGTCGGGCAGATCGGGCGCCATGCCCCATTGCTGGCGGTGCACCGCGTCCATGCCCCAGCGAACCCCCGACGCTTGCAGCCACTGGCTCAAGGTGGCCAGGTCGTCGCTGCGCAGACCAAATGCCTGTTGGATGGCTTCGACTTCGAACAAAGCTTGCCAATCGGCCAGGCTCAGCCGCCATTGGGGCCACTGCATCAATGGGTCCAGGGCTTGCAGCCAGGGATGGGTGGCGACCGTTTGATCGGCCACGGAATAAGGCAGGTGCAGCGCTTGGCCCGCAGCGGTGCGGCCAAACACCGCGCGGATGTGCGGGGCGAAATGCGGCATGTCTGGCACCATGACCATGATGTCGCGCGGGTCCAGGCTGGGGTCGTCTTTGAGCCAGCCCAGCACCTGATCGTGCAGCACCTCCACTTCGCGTTGGGCGCTGTGGCATTGCACCCATTGGATGCTGGTGTCGGTGAGCTGGCGCCGGTGTTGGCATTCTGCCGTGGGGCGCAAGTTCAAGATGTCAGACTGCAACTGATGCAGTTGGCTGGCCGACCCAGGCTCAGCGGGGTCGACAAAAGCCGCCACCCGGGCTTGTGGATGCGCCTCAAACACATCGACCAGGTGCAATTGGTCGCGCACCTGTTGGCCCCAGGCGGCCAGCAAGGGGTGGCCATTGTCAGGCGCGGTCGGGGCGTCGGTGTCGGGTGCGTCTGGGTGGTGTTCCTTCGCCGCGTCGTCCATCAGGGCTTGCCATCGCTGGGCCGCAAACCGCGTGGCCGATGGGCTCAATCCCCACGGGGTGCTGGCGCGTTGTGGGCGCACATCGCCCCAATACATTTGGCACGGGTTGGTCACAGCCACCACCACTTGGGACACCTGGGCCACCGCCGCCAGGGCTTCGAGCGTGGACAAGGGCAATGACGATATACCAAACACCACCACCCGGGGGGGCAAGCCAGCGGTGCTGGGCGGCGGTTCGGCCATGGCCTGCATGAAGGCTTGGTGCACCTGGGCCCGCGACTGCATGGCTGACGCCTGTGGTTCGGCCCTACCGGGCCTGTCGAACTGCACATCTTGCAGCAAGCAGCGCCACAAAGCGGGTTGCCAACGCTGGGCTTCGGGCAAGGCTTGCACTTGGTTGCGCCAGCCACGGATGTGGTCCTCGCCTTTGGCCCAATCTTGCAGCCAGTCGGCACGGTGATTTTGGTAGCCGTCCAACACATCGGCCACTTGAAGGGCGAGTTGGTAGGCCTTGCGCGCAGGGGAAGCCAGGGGCCCTGGCAGATCCGGGTCAGCTGGGTGGTGGCTTAAATAATTCTTTAACGGGGCGTAAACCGGGTCGTCCAAGCCTTGTGTGAACAAACGCAGCAGTCGCCAGCACAAAGCGTCTTTGTCCAAGGGCATGTGCTCGCCCACGCGCTGGGCACCCAGCACTTGCCGGTACATCCGCCACAAAGCGGTGGACGGCAAATCCATGCGGGTGGCGGCACAAATGCCCAGGCCTTGCGGGCTGGCCAGTTGCAGCTCCAACCAGTGCTTCATGCCGTTGCTTTGCACCAAGACCTGCTCGGCCAGCAAAGGTGGCAAGGGGTGTTGTTGCATCACGCGCAAAACCAATTCGAACAGCACCTCCAGTTGGTTGCTGTGCAAAACGATCAATCCGGGGCGCAGGGCGTGGGTCATGGGCAGGCGTGAAGCTTACTGGAGCCCAGGCTCAAGGCGTGCGCCTGCGTGCATTTGTCGGCCTAGATCCACGCTTAAGAAGAAAACTTTTGAATAAAATGAAAACTATATAATTAATTTATGACGTTAAATTCATTCAAAATGAAAAATACTCGCCGGTGTTGTTGGGGTGTGTTGTGGCTTTGGGCATGCTGTCTGGCCGCTTGCAGCCCAGCGGGCAGCTCCCCAGTGCCCCATACCTTGGCCCAGGCCTGCGTCCAAGCCGGTGGGATGGTGGTTTTGTCACGCCCGGACGGCGGCATGGCGCGCCAAATGTGCAAGTCTCCCAGTGGGCGCATTTGCGATGAGTGGGCCATTCGCCGTGGGCAGTGTGGCCTGTGAGGGACCTGCTGGTCCACGGCAGGGCATTGAACTTGGCCGGGGTTTGCAAAATCACGGCCCGGGCATTCAAGGTGTTGGCTTGCCGCATTGGTGCCCATGGCTATCAAATTGACGCTTTTGGCACAGACCTTCTCATCTTGTTGGAGGCCAATGAGCCCCAAGCCCAATACCTCTTGGTGGGCTCGCGTGCCGGCTCCATCACCTTGTCTGGTCCTGGACCAGGCCATGTATACCGGGATGGTTCAGGCGCGGGCCATGCACGGCGTGCGGGCAGTGGCCCCGGTTGTGCTCAGCGCAGCGGGGCGGGAAGTGGCCATGCCTACAGAGATGGCCACGGCGATGGGTCTGCCATGCGCTCGGGGACTGGTTCGGGCCATGCGATCAACCACAGCGCGGGCGTGGGCAACGCCTGGCGCGAGGGCAGCGGGCCCGGGGATGCGATTCGCTCCGGCCTGGGCCAAGGCCACGCCTATCGGCTCGACACTGGCCAGGGCCAGGCGCTGCGCGATGGGCCGGGCCATGGCGACGCTTTGCATTTTGGGCTGAACCCAGGCCTGACGGCCCGTTTGGACGCTGGCGTGGGCCAATCCTGGAGCACGGCCGGGGCGCTGGCCCGCCAACAGGCGATCTACTCACCTCAGCGCTAAAGCCCAGCGCTTGGGCTCTTGCCTTCGCTTTCCTTTGCTGGTCTGACATGCGCCATCCGCCACGCGCAGCCTCAGCACCACGCCGGGTTGCGGGGCTTTCGGGGGCGTCCGGTCTTGCGTTTACGATAGGCGTTGGATTGACTCAACCAACATTTGCCCACTGCTTTGACCGCAGGGGGCTCTTTTTTTATGTGGAAACCTCCCCAGCGCATCAAGTTTCACAGCCAACTGGGCCATCCGCCCAGCGCTGAGCAGGCCCAAGCCTCGCGCTTATTCAGCCCGGTCTCGGTGGGCCCGTTGACCTTGTCTCAGCGCACCTGGGTGCCCGCCATGGTGCCTTGGCGCTCCAACGATGAAGGTTGGGTGACCGAGGATGTGTTGCAGTGGTATGGCCGTTTTGCACGCGGCCGTCCCGGCGCCATCGTGATCGAGGCCACCGGTATCCGCGATGTGCCCAGTGGCCCTTTGTTGCGCATTGGACACGACCGCTATGTCGAAGGCTTACAGCGCCTGGTGCAAACCATTCACCGCGAAAGCCAAGGGCATACCCGGGCCTTGATCCAAATCATTGACTTTCTCAACATCCGCCGCCGCCCCGAACCCGCCAAATTTTTCGAGCGGTTTTTGCGCATCACCCCGCGTTTGCGTGAAGCTTTGGGTGCACAAGATTGGAGCGAGGAAGACGTGCGGGCGCACCTGAGCCAAATGGAACCCGCGCAGTGGCCCACCGTGTTGGACGCGCGCGAATGGGAGGCCTTGCACATGGGCGCACGCGAGCGCGTCACCGACACGGAGTGGCCCCACATTCAGGAGTTGCCTCAGGTGCTGCCCGAATTGTTTGCCGCCGCGGCGGGGCGTGCCCAACAAGCGGGTTTTGATGGGGTCGAACTGCACTACGCCCATGCCTACACCATGGCCTCTTTTTTGTCCGCCACCAATGTGCGCACCGACGGCTATGGGGGCGGGCGCGAGCAGCGCATCCGCTTGCCACTGGAGGTGTATGGCGCGGTGCGCCAAACCGTTGGCCCCAGCTATGTGGTGGGTTGTCGGTATTTGGCCGAAGAATGCATTGACGGGGGCCACACCTTGGACGATGCGGTGTGGTTTGGCGAACAGTTTGCCCGTGCGGGCATGGACTTCATCTCCACCTCGCGGGGCGGCAAGTTTGATGACGCCAAACAACCGGGCGTGGGATCGAGCGCCTACCCCTACACCGGGCGCAGTGGCTATGAATGCATGCCCCAATATTTATCCGATGAACAAGGGCCCTTTGGCCGCAACATCGCCGCCACCGCACGCATTCGCAGCGCCATCCGCGCCGCTGGTTTGGACACCCCGGTGGTCTGCACCGGTGGGGTGCACAACTTTGAGATGGCCGAGGCCATGCTCGAACGCGGCGACTGCGACATTGTGGGCACGGCGCGCCAAAGCCTGGCCGACCCCGACTGGGCTTTGAAAACCTCCTTGGGTTTGGGCCACCAAGTGCGTTTGTGTGAATACACCAATTACTGCGAAGGCCTGGACCAAAAGCACAAACAAGTCACCTGCCAACTGTGGGACCGGCAAGACCTGGACGAGCCGGGTTTGCGCAAGTCCATCGATGGCAAGCGCCGCTTGGTGGCACCGGATTGGAACCCCCCAGGTTGATGCCTTGGGCCTGACACGGGCTGGCATGCCCACGCATTTGACTTGAACATTTTTGTCGCCATGGACCCCATCACCCCCGCCCCCCTGCATCCCAGCGCATACACCGACGGTTTCGCGCGCGCACACCTGCCCCCGCGCGAGCAATGGCCAGAACTCATGTTGGATGCCACCACGGCGGCTTATCCCGAGCGGCTCAATGCAGCGGCAGAATTGCTCGACGCCGCTGTGGCCCGGGGTCAGGGCGAGCGCATCGCTTTGATCGGCCAGCATGGGGCGCTCACCTATGCCCAACTGCTGGCGCGCGCCAATCAATTGGCCCGGGTGATCCGCGACGACTGGCAATTGCCCACGGGCAGCCGCATCTTGCTGCGTGGCGAGAACAGCCCTGAGTTGGCCCTGGCCTGGTTGGCGGTGGTGAAAGCCGGTTGCATCGCCGTCACCACCATGCCCTTGTTGCGTGCGCGCGAGCTCTCGGTGATCGTGCAAAAAGCCCAGGTCACGGCCGCCTTGTGCCAGCATGCTCTGGCCGATGCCTTGGTTCAAACCCAAGCCGCCTGTCCGGGCTTGGCCCATGTGCTTTATTTTCAAGCCCCGCCAGTCCACCCCCAATCTGCCGAGCGGCACATGGACGCGCACAGCACTTCGTTTGACAACCTCGAGACCGCCCAAGACGATGTGGCCTTGATCGCCTTCACCTCGGGCACCACCGGTGTGCCCAAAGGCACCTTGCATTTTCACCGCGATGTGTTGGCCATTTGTGATGTGCTGTCACGCCACCTGCTCGACCCCCAGGCCAGCGATGTGTTCATTGGCACGCCACCGCTGGCCTTCACTTTTGGCTTGGGGGGCTTGTTGCTGTTTTCCTTGCGCGTGGGTGCGGCTGCGGTTTTGGTCGAACGCTGGAATCCACAAAGCCTGCTCGAAGGCATTGCACACCACCAAGCCACCGTGTGCTTCACCGCGCCCACCTTTTATCGACAAATGGCGCCACTGGTGCCGCAACAGGGATTGCCCAGTTTGCGCTTGACGGTCTCATCGGGCGAGATGCTGCCCGCCGATACCCGGGCTGCTTGGCAACGTGCCACGGGACTGGAGATGACCGAGTGCTTGGGCTCGACAGAAATGCTCCACGCCTTCATCGCCTGCCGACCTGGCCAGGTGCGCCCGGGGGCGACGGGCCAGGTGGTGCCGGGTTACCAGGCTTGCGTGCTCGGGGACGATGGACACCCCGTGGCAACCGGGGAGATCGGCCGCTTGGCGGTCAAAGGGCCCACCGGATGCCGCTATTTGGACGACCCGCGCCAAACCAGTTATGTGAACAACGGCTGGAACCTCACAGGGGATGCCTACCGCATGGACGAGGATGGTTTCTTTTGGTACCAGTCGCGCACCGACGACATGATCATCAGTGCGGGCTACAACATCGCAGGCCCCGAGGTCGAGGACATGTTGCTCGCCCACCCGGCGGTGGCCGAATGCGGGGTGGTGGGTGCGCCCAGCGCTGAGCGTGGCCAAATCGTCACGGCTTTTGTGGTGCTGCGTGCGGGCCACGTGGGGGACGCGGCGATGGTGGAGCAACTTCAAACATGGGTCAAACAAGGCATCGCGGCTTACAAATATCCGCGCGCTGTGGTGTTCGTTACAGAGTTACCGCGCACCGAAAACGCCAAAATCCAGCGCTTCAAACTGCGCGAGTGGGCGCTTGCCGCAACCCACGGTGTCGAAGAAGCCACACGCCCTGTACTTTAAGGGTGTGAAAGCGTCAAATTACAGACACTTAGGTATTCAATTAAATGATAAATTCAACATTAAATGGTTTATTTGTTATATTTGAAGTTTTTAAAATGAAACCTTTCTGACGCTTTATCGACGCTGTCTGAAACCTGACGTGGATTGTGTTGCTTTTGTCAGTAAATTAACTTTTTTGTTTTCAAAAAATCGACATCTGTCGATTGATTGACACCAAGGTATCCATGTGCGTGTCGCGTGCGCACAAGTTGTGCACGGAGGCTGCCATTAAACTGCGCGGTCTTGCCCATGGCAGCCAATGATTTGAGGAGACATCCCATGAACCTGAGCCCCGAGCAACTTGCATCTTTTGACCGTGATGGTTATTTGTTTTTCCCTGGTTTGTTCACGCCGCAAGAGACCGCCGCGATGAATGCGGTGGTGCCCGATTTGTACAGCCGCCGCGAGGCCTTCAATGTGCGCGAAAAAGGCAGCGATGCGGTGCGCACCAATTTTGCCGCCCACATGTACAGCGAGCCTTTTGCCAAGCTGGCCCGGCATCCGCGCATGATTTTGCCGGTGCAAGACTTGTTTCAAGAGCAGCTGTACATGCACCAGTTCAAGATCAACGGCAAGATGGCCTTTGAGGGCGATGTCTGGCAATGGCACCAAGACTACGGCACTTGGCTCAACGACGACCACATGCCCACCGAGCGCGCCATGAAC
>Ga0209550_10001583_pt1 | contig 21826 bp, 13 predicted proteins | sample LauGreSuBDMM15SN_2_FD_187567 | JGI IMG/M metagenome (GOLD analysis project Ga0209550, IMG submission 187567) | Freshwater lake microbial communities from Lake Michigan, USA - Su13.BD.MM15.SN (SPAdes) (version 5) | ecosystem: Environmental > Aquatic > Freshwater > Lake | place: Lake Michigan... | reverse complement strand
GGTCTACGACCGGACGCATCCTTTGTAATAGTGGAAAATGGATAGAAAAAATTGAATAAATTTAATTTTATAATAAGATTTATAATTATTTTTACATGACAACCGCAATATTACCATTACTTGGAGCAATAAATAAATTAACAACTACAGAATGCCCGATTTGCATGGAGGAGTTCCAAGGTGCTACAAATAAGGTGATTACGGAATGTGGACACACGTTTCATACGAATTGTCTGATGAAGGCGGTAGCTCATAATGGATTCGGATGTCCGTATTGCCGTACGGAAATGGCGGAAGAAATATACAATTCAGAACACGAGGAGGAGGATGAGGATGAAGACGACTCCTACGAAGATGAAGAAGATGCGCGCACAATCGATTCAGACGATGCACATGAAGCCACAACTAACATGAACCGTGTATATGTACCTACATATTTAACCCTATTTGAAATGGATAGAAAATCAAATAATGAAACTCGAATACTAGGTGGGTTTCGATGGCTATTCAATCGCGCGAATAATGAGGAAACGATTGTATACCAACAAGAGGATGACGAAATAGAACATGAAGTAATACGTGCGCCTAGTAGAGTGAATATGAGACAAATTGAGCCGCCGTCGCCTAAACCATCCGTAGAATATCTTTCCAAGAAACTAGTGGAACAAGGGGTCACTATGGAAGATCTGTTGAAATCGGTTCTGTATCAACATTCGGCATACGAATCGATGGAATATGAATTGAGTGTAGCGGACGACGAATTGTACAGGAAACTAAATATCTTGATTTATGATGAGGGAACCTACTGAGGAAACCTACGGTTCCCCCATACCCCCTCCCTTCAGGGAAACTACTGAGAGGAGTTATACAGTGGGCGAGCGAAGCGAGCCCCCTAATAGTTCATTTTAAGGAGGGGGTATGGGGGAACCTTGGTTCCCTCATGTAGATAATAACTCCAGCCAGTCACCGGGGCCGCTTCGCGGCCCCTCTAAGAAAAGGTCATGGAATTCACTAATTCTATTTTTTGAAGCGACTTTTGAACGGCATTAGGGTCATGTAATCCCGCAAATAAGTATTCTGTTTGTGGAGATATTTCATTTTTCTTAATTTGTTTATAAATCGTATTACATTGAGACAAAGCGTGTTCTATCACACCTTTATTTGCTATCATTTGGACATCTCGAATAAATGGTTCAGTGGCAACCGATATAGCAAAATACAATAGATAATGTCTTTTTTTCACACATCCCGGTGTAAACTTTATACTAAACAGTTCCAGTATAGATTTCAACAAAGACGTCAAAAACGAATCGTGTTTCACTGTAAAAAATAATGTATCCCAAACTATCCAAATGACTTCTTTTTGATATTTGTATTCTACAGGAATATGTTCTCGGTTTGCTGCTACACAGGATTGTTTCCGTTTTTTACAAATCGCATCAAACTCAATGATCCATTCTACCCAATAACACGCATGTATCATATTCGGGATGTGGCCTTTTTCTCTCGACACGTGGTATGCTAATTCATTCACGGCAATGATCATTTCTTTTGGATCATCTTTCTGTAAAATAGTTTCACCGAATTCAGTCGATGGGGCTTTTAATCGTTCCGTCATTTTGGTCATATCGAATTCTTCATTGCGTTTTATTTTTATGGGTTCTATTCCGGGTTTTTTGGGAGAAGAACATAATATAGTCACTATTTCAATAAACATGTTTCGTATAGTAGGATTATTTCGCAATTGTAATTCATCGTAGTATAACCCTTGTACCATAATATTGCGAAACACTTGAAATCGTTTTTGTAAATATATCGCCAATTTGGGATTGGCTAAATGAATATATTTCCCTAAATAAAACAATAGAATTTCCCATAAATCCATATAATGTCCTGAGCAAACTAACTCGGCGGACCAATAACAACTCTGTTCTATACGCGAATTCGTTAAACTTATTAACAGTTGTTTTTTCACATCGGCCTTTTTATAATCCGAAAACGTAGACCCTCGAAATTCAGAACTTTGTCTCAAATCGTTGATTAATATATTTTCTTCTACTTGTTCCATTTCCTGTTCATCCATTTTTTGTTTTATGGTATATTGTATATTATATGTTCATGGTAATAAAAAAAGAAAAAGATAACGGGTTCTACCGTAAAAATATATGGTAGAAATATATAAATATAGAAACAATATATAAAAATGATATCAGATTCAAGTTTAGTTCATTCCAGTTTCTACCTTACGTATGTCTTATTGATGACAACTGCCACAATTACTTTAATTGAAGCACTCCGCACCAAAGACCCCACTATTCGCCATATTATGAATTTAGAAACTTGTATTTCTATCGTCGCTACCTTTTTCTATAGTAAATTTGTGTCTATGTTGGAAGAAAAGCCGGATATAGTTGACTATAAAAAGATTAAATTTACCCGTTATTTAGATTGGTCTATTACTACTCCTTTAATGTTATTAGTGTTAATTATGGCTTTGATGTACAATACCAATAGTGGTTCATTGAATTTTAAATCTTATGCGTTCGTTCTACTTCTAAATTTCGGTATGTTAGGTTCTGGATATTTAGGTGAATCGGAAATAGTGGATAAATCATTTGCTAATTTTGTAGGATTCTTATTTTTTATTGGATTATTCTACTTTATTTACAGTAATTTTGTAGCTAAAAAATACAAATTGGATAACTTGGTGATGTTTGGTTTATATGGATGTATATGGACTATGTATGGTATCGTATATTTCTTAGACGAAGAACAAAAAAATGTTATGTATAATATTTTAGATTTATTTTCAAAATGTTTAGTAGGTATTTTCTTCTGGGCTTATTATACGAAAATTTTTAAGTTTGAGTAGTGTCGATTGGTGGTGATATGATGGTTATGTAGTAGAATATAAAAAAGAATTATATAATATATGGTTTTTATATAATATATAGTAGTATAAAAGGTGTAAAATATGATATATATAGTAGAATAATATGTTTGATAAGATGATTATAATAATAGAATAGAATAATAGAATAGAATCATGATTAAGTAGTAATTAAACGAGGAACTATATTAATGGTTTGTAATTCTTGTGACATGAGTTTAAACGCATAAGGCACTTCTACGTAGGCGAAATCGGTTATATTATCACACGTGCTACATTTATGAACCGAAAAGCCTTGTTTACATCGCATAATTCCTTTATCTCCATTATTAAACGTGGCGACCATTCCGCATTTTTTACATACATGTAGTGAATACTTATCCGCTACATCATACATTCGTTCACGACAGAATTTCGACATGCCATGAGCAATCATTACATCTCGCTCCATTTCTCCTATACGGAAACCTCCATCGCGTGACCGTCCTTCTGCCGGTTGACGTGTCAAATTCACAACTGGTCCTATAGAGCGACTATGTTCCTTATCATTGACCATATGTTTCAATCGCTGGTAATAGACCGGTCCTATAAATATACTAGTTTCTAATTGTTTTCCCGTTTGTCCATCGTATAAAATTTCATTGCCATAACTTTCATACCCGCATTTCTGTAGTTCTTGTGCGATAGTATATACATCCAAATTACCAAAGCTGGTTCCATCGCCAAACATTCCTAATTGTAATAATACTTTCCCCAATAACGTTTCTTTGAGATGCGCAATCGTCATTCTGGATGGGATCGCATGAGGATTAATAATAATGTCCGGTTTTAATCCATCTTTGGTGAATGGCATATCGTATTCCAGAACGATATTTCCTACAGTTCCTTTCTGACCGTGTCGGGAGCTATTCCCTGTAAAGGAACATCTTCCATTTCTTCTAACCAGGAATACTTCTGAGGGCACTCTTAAACAATACACCTTGCCTACGAATTGAGTATTTTTTTCGACATCTTCTTCTGTATCCATTGTAGGATATAATCTTTTTTTTCTGATACTAATGTCCCATGTAGTTTCTTTAGCGGTTACTATTTTTCTGTATTTAGCAGTATAACCAGAGTGTTGTGCTAAAATTTGGACATCATCGCGAAGTTTTGTAGATAGAGTTGAGAAATTAAGTGATGTGGATGAATTTTCTCCGTGTAAACACATGGAATTTAATAATATTTCGGATTGTCTAGCGCTTAACAGTTTGGTCCATTGCGGTAGTGATTTATTTACAGCACCTCCTACAATGTATTTTTCAAACTCGTGATAGAGCTCTTTGTGATTAAAACGCCATTTTAAACTAATAATGCAAAATGAATAGCTTATTCCAAGTAATTCAAACGCTTCATTTAATGCAGTTGAAAATTCGAGTTTATTTGCGAGATCGATTTCGATTCTATGTGATGTAGAATCTGTTTTACAAATATAGGGGTTTATCATAATTACTCCTAGAATAACAAGTATCATATCTGCTTGTAATCCACGATACAGTTGGTTCCCAAACTGAATTTCCATATCATTATTTACAATAGGTGAACCGCCACATTGAAATCTTACAATTTCACCAATTATATCTTTCGCTTGTATGAGTTCATATTCGGTATGGTATCTTCTCTTCACCCACATTCTATGATTTAATGTGACTTTTTGACTGATATCTGGGGTTTCTACTTCATACATATCCCCTTCGTGGTCAAACACCAATGTTTCTAGTGGATTCACATATTCTAATTTATTCGTTTTTCTATTGAGTTGTGCGACCCTATCTTCCATCGTAATATTCGCAATAGGAATCCAACCTCTATTTAGTGTTAACACATCATGGTCATCGGTTAAACAGAATTTATCCCCTATCACTGGTTTTCTAAAGATACGAACGCGCGATTTCGCAAAATTACATCCTTCTCCATTTCTTCCTGTGTAATTTTTATCTACATACGTTTCTTCTGTAGTCCTGAAGCTTTTACTTTGGTCTTCATACTTGATGATTTTAGTAGGATCATTACGGTTTTCTTTGATTGGAATGACTTTCGAAATAATAATATCTCGGTTTTCAATCACCGTGTTTTCGGGAATGAATCCATGCATATTGATTTTACTGTAATTTCCATGTTTTATACCTTTCGTCTTGGTAGGGTCCGGTTTACATCGTATAATTTCATCGCGAATTACATTTTTATCCTCATCCTTTTCTGTATGGTAGATTGTAGCTGAGAATAATCCTCTATCTATCGCTGCTTTATTAATTAACACACTATCTTCTTGATTATAGCCAGTATAAGACATAATGGCAACATGTATTTGACAACCCGATGGGATTCGATTCAGTTGTAGGAATTCCATGATTCGGGTATCTACTAATGGTCGCGTTGGATTATTCAAAATATAGGTTGTCTTGTCCATACGTTTATCATAATTCATAGAACTGATACCAATCGCCTGCTTAGCCATCGCGCAATTACTACTTAAGAATCCATAAGATGAAATAAAACTATGGTTTTCTGATTCAACTTCTATATCTGATATTAAACCATCCGGATATTTTGTAATTGTTGAAATAGAATTAAATGTTACTGTTTTTGAGTTGACGCTATATTCAGATGTATTTATTCCTATCTTAATATCAGTATTATTTATCATTTGGTCTACTGTGGCCCATCCAATATTCGTCATAAATTTATGGTCTCCTGTAGCTGTTATTTCCCTGCCACAAACCGTTGTTATTTTATAAATAGGGTATTCGTTTTGACGCACAAATTGATTTACAACTTTAGTCTGTGATTGTTCAAATGTTTCAGGATGGAAAGTCATTACAGTTTCGCCTATCTTAATTTCTCCAATTTTCTTTTTGGATCCATCTGCCATATATACAATTTCATTTGGATCCAAACATTGGTAAGTATTTCTAGGCGCCTGATTACAATCTGGGAACGGAACACATGACGCCAATACTCCTAAAATAGTAGAAGGATGGATTTCGCAGTAGTCGTATTTCATGCGCATTGATTCTATGAAATGTTTTTTATCGTGGAGATAGTTGCCGCGAAATTTCATGGCAATCATCGCATGATTCTGTTCTTCCGGGTCTATGTATTCTATGACGGATTCTTCTATATTACAATTCGTAATCAAATCGTTCCATTGTAATTCTTTCTTCTTCAATTTATCTATGATTTCTTTTGTGATAAGCACTTTATTATCTTTTACTTTAAATACCGGACGGGTTAATCTTCCTCCATCATTACAAACACGTATCTCCATTCGCCCATAGTCAAATACAATAGAAGTGTAAATATTAATAATGCCTTTGTATTTCTTATCTTTCAAATCTTGGTATAGTTGAATTGGGTCTTTCGATACACCCACCCATGAACCATTAATAAACACTTTTACTTCATTGTATAATTCTGTAGGTGATTTCACATCTTCTACTCTTACTATATAGGGGGCTACGTATATATACAATGACTCACTTTGGGTAGGAATCGTCAAATGGGTCATGTAAGATATATTTTTCACTATACCGATAGAGGCCCCCTCCGGAGATTCCACGACGCATAAGAAGCCGAAGGTCGTGTTGTGTAATTTTCTGGGCGCTACTAACTCGCCATTTTTATCCAATGGTGTATTAACTCGCCGTAAATGACTCAATGTTCCCAAATAGGTAAGTCTATTTAACACCTGTGCCACACCTACTTTACTGCTACTACTAGATTGTTTCACACTGAAATCACCTGTAGATAACGCGCGATTTAACCCGTTTTCTATGGTGGTCGGTTTGATAATTTTGTAAATATTGGTCATATTGATGATATTTTCATAATCTTCGGACGATTTCCACGCCCCTAAGTTGATTTCACGGATGACTTGTTTTTCGATATCCTTTACAAATCGTATGTAATGATTACGAAACAAATTATTGAGTAATGTTCCGGTTAATTCGATACGTTTATTCAAATAAGAATCGCGATCATCGGGTGGATTCCATCCCAATGCCGTTCGGATCAATCTATTGGCCATAAAACCTAATAGGAATAATTTTTGTTCCAATGACTTACAATGCGGGAAGAAGTCGTTTTGAAACAATTCCAACGTATATTCTCGTTTTTTCATGGGCATCGGTCCTTTTTCAGTCAAATACGGATTATAAGCCACCATAGACATGACATGTTCAAATGCGTCTTCTTGAATCGTATCGCCGCTTTTTAAAATCGGTTTAGCGTCTTCCATAGAAGCCTCCAAATACGATAGCAAGTCTTTATTTGAATCATCGTCTACATTCAATAGGATATATTCGCATATTTTTTTATCGGATAATACACCCAATGCTCTAAACAATACGAATAGCTCAATATAGCGTTTCTGTTTCAATCTAGGAATTAATACGTAAATACCGTGACCGTATACATTGGTTTTCGATGATACCATTAATTCTACTTGTTTAGGCGAAATACATTTCGAATCCGGCACAGACTTAAATTCCGCCACCCAATCCCATTTAGGCGTATTTTTACCGTTAAACACATAGATACGATTTTCAGCTGCGCGTTCTTGACACAGCACTGTTTTTTCCGAGCCTTTAATGATGAAATAGCCGCCGCAATCCATATCACACTCACCTGTTAATACATTGGATACTTGTTTATATTGGGTTAGTATACAAATCGACGATTTCAACATCACTGGTAAACTACATAACTTAATTTTCGGCATTTGTTTTTCTTTGATTTTTACTTCTCCATTTTCATTGCGAATAATAAATTCTATATTTAAATCCACTATAGAATTAGACGAATAGGTAAAATTACGTAATCGTGCTTCTTGTGGCATCATGATTTTCGTTGCGCCGTTATTTTCATGTATTTGTGGATGTTGAAATCGCAGGTTTTTCAAATATATTTTTATGACTAATCCATAGGTATTTGTTTTTTCATCGTAGTCATTATCCGACATAATAGTGATTGGATTAAACATCTCTATTGTGCGTTGCATTTGATAATTTACGAAATTATTATAGGACTCCAATTGATGTCTAGCCAATCGTTCCAATGGTTTCCCATCAAAATAAGATTCTAGAATATCAAATGGTTCATTTATATAGTCGCCAATATGTTCTAATAAAGGTGATACTGTTTCATCTATCTTATGTTCTATACCATTCAACGACTCCTTTAATACTGCTTTTATATCAAAGGATGATTCAGTTGTTGGAATAGCCATCCCTGTCTTTTCAGAAACACTTTTTACTTTATTCGCTCTCACTTTCATATTCGATTTTTTATCTGACATTTGCATTTGAGTTTGATTTTCTAAGGTTGGCATAATAAATAAGGTATAGATTGATTTTTTAAAACTTCGGGACTATTCTATATAAATTCAATTTTTTATACTATTTTTTGAAAATATATATAAAAATAATTTTCTACTTTTTATATTCATTGTTTATTATTCTTCCTATAAAAAAATAGTATGTTATCTACCATGTCCTATATGTTTATTTTGGATACTTCCGAAATAAAACTACTGAATTTACAAACCATTCATTCAAAAACGATTATTGAACCCACTACATCCACCGAATATACTCTATTGAATTATGACACGAACATGGTCTCTCAAGATGATACAGTTAGATGTTTATATAACGCAGTTGTTCTAGACCCCAAAACAAGACGTATTTTAGCGATTGGTCCGTCTAAATCTTGTTCCTTATCGAAATTCAAAACATGTTACGGAGACACTGTAGATAATACTAGTGCTATACAAGCGAGTCAATTAGTAGAAGGATTATTTTTACAGCTTTTTTGGGATGAAAGGACTCAATTATGGGAGATTGGCACACGAAATTCCATAGGAGGAAATTACGCGTATTATCGAATGCCAAACAAAAAATCATTGACATACCGTGAAATGTTTTATGATGCGGTAGGTCTAAGTGGCGATGACCGAACTCTCCGTCAATGGAAAGGGTTAGATTATTTAGATAAACATTTTTGTTATCATTTTATTTTACAGCATCCTCAGAATCACATGGTTTTCCATTATAATCAACCTGCTTTATATATGATTGGTGCCTTTGAATTACATGTGAATGGCATTGAAAATCGAATTCGTTTTGTTCCGTCCAAAGAATATCATGCTACTTTTCCAAAAGAGATTGGTCAATCTTGGGTCCAATTTCCTAAAATATTCACGGTAGAGAAGGGCGCAAATACTCTGGATAAAATGATGGAACTATATACATCTATACAATCGGCGTCCACTGATATGGGAATACTATTGAAACACACTCAAACCGGTGATTATGTGATTGTATTAAATCCTGCGTATGAAGAACTGTTAAAGTTGCGTGGGACACACCCGAATATATTGTATAATTTTTTATGTTTAAAACGCGTTAAAAAAGTGAAAGAGTTTTTAAACCATTTTCCGCAATACAGTAAATTATTTTGGTCATTCCATGAATTATTAGAATCGTTTATTGATAAACTATACCAGTCCTATAGAGATCATTATATTGTTAAAACGGGAGTCCAAATCCATAAAAAGTATTATTTCCATATCCAACAGTTACATAAAACGATATTTATCCCGTCTTTACAGACTACTACGAAAATTGTAATTAAAAAGCCAGTTGTTCGTGCGTATGTCGAACAACTAGAACCTGGATACATATTTCATATTTTACAACATGAAGTATATGAAAATTCAGCGTCTCATGGGGGGAATTAGTAAACTTTGATTACAATATTATATTGGTATATAATATAGTATATCGTAAATAACCATGTTACGAACAGTGAAAGAAGAACAAAATAGATACAAACGATACATACATATCGACCCGACTGGATTCACTCATAATATGCGCCCATCTTCTGTAGAAAAACTACTAAATCATATTGGCCATGAACGAATCCAAAATTCACGGGTTTTAGAAGTAGGATGCGGGCAGGGGTATTTAGTTTCCCATTTACTGAACGGCGGTGCCAGTCATGTGATTGGAACTGATATTGAGTCTTCCATATTATCTACGATACCTTTAGATGCTTTTCAAATTTATCGCGACCAAGGGAAAACAGTTGATTTTCGCGTGGAAAGTTTTGAAAATACGCCGATGGATATAGAAGTAGATATCATCACTATGTTTATCGGCGCCAACCATTTAGTGGTTCGGTTATTAGACCTATTCGTTCAAAATCCACATGTGAAAACAATCGCGTTCATGAAACCAGCAAGGGGAAAAGCCGAAATTGAGAATAAAATGAATGAACTCATATACACGTATAATTTAACGAGTAAAACATTCCAAATCCATCTATCCGTTTCGAATGAACAACGTAAAGCAGTGGTGATGAAAAAGATACCAGTGATTGATTTAACGAATGATAGTCCTTCTACTGCGTCTACCTCACTACAGAGTATTAGTAGTAATAGCAGTTCTTCCTCTATAGGACACACCAATAAAAAGCGCAAAATACCGAAACTAAACAGAAGTCTTGGACTCACCAAACGCGCACGATCACATATTCGTTATTCTAGAAAGGTAAAACGGTAGTAGAAACACTCATGATCACTCAAAATATTTATTACATAATTTAGAAATCACTTGGAAATGATTCTCACAATGTTCTCTATTGGTATCATCCATATTCAGTAGTGGTTGTCTCAATGATGTATCAATTACTCTTATTATTTCTTCACTATTCTGCATATATTTCAAATCTTCGGTATAATCTTTTTCGAAAAAGAAATTTAAATCACCTTTTTCTATCATTTCACAATATGGTATACAAATATAATTGTGCCATGCTTTTATAAGCAATGTTGGATTCAACTTTTTAATAGATTCAAAATATTCTTTGGATGTAACTAAATGTTCATTTTCGGGAAATATATTCATAATGTCCATCAAAAAATCGAAAAACTGTTTATTAAATGCCTTTAATACAATCGATTTACTACTCATAAACTTAAACTTATAGGATAATAAATAAATTATTTATATATTATTTTTTACTATTTTTATTTTTTTATCAAACCACATTTTATTTATTTTGGTAAAAAGGGTGTTTGGTTTACTAGTTTATTTGCCTGATTCATATCTGTATTTCTTTGTTGTTGTAAGGTTTCTATTGTAACATCTTGAGACAACTTATTTGGTTTATATGTATCTGGTGGTGTAGGAATATTGGGAGCATTTCCTTCCGCAGACACATAATGATGCATATTTCTCATTCTACTACTTCCTTTGGCGCTCAAATCTTCTGGTGTAGCATTATACATAGTATACATTTCAGATACTACATCTTTTGTCCCCAGCGAAAATGACATAGGTTCCCCGTTCCCTTGCGTCGCCGCATCCTGTAAATCATTTACAGTAGGCTGAAAATACCCTTTAATTGCGTTCCCGGTAATCACTCTATAATTTTCACGGACTAACATAAGAGATGGGACCGAATGAATATTTGGCGGTAATACAACAGTCGTTCCGTTTTCTAACACGATAAATATTTGACCAGTGACGGAATCCACTTTTCGTTTGTCCACACATAAACAATTCAACGATTTGACTACATCATTTTTTACTAAATATTGAAGAATTTCCTTTGAATGTTTACAGTAATTACTATAATACAATATATCCATTTGTATTATAGAAGAAAACCATTATTTTATTTTTAACGTTTTTATGCCTCTGCCATACTGGACTTAACACACATACTATAGAATAATCTATGTGTAATATATGTAATGAAGGAAAGTGCTAGAATGTATACTACAGATACTATTTCCCATAGTGAAAATTGTTTAGTGCCTTTTACGAATGCGGCAAGACTTCCAAAAAGCAACATAATGAATGAGATGAAGCCAATAATGGAGAAAACGTAAAATAAGAAACAATAACGTTTATCAAGTGGACCGAATAGATAGTTTTCAAGAGAACTGTCGGAGCTCATTTTTTTTTATATATGAACAATACAAAAAAATATGGAAATGCCTAAAGTTTTATATTCTCCATATTTATTTTCATTCTGATTTTTTTGATATGATTCTACTATAAATAATTACTCTTTTACATTTTACATATATCATACATACTCTCGTATTATTTCTCCTAGATATGATAGATATGTAAAATCTCCTATAACTCTCTATATCCGTAAATTCTCGGGTTTTTTTGGTTTTTTAGTTTTTTTAGAAAAAATCTTGAAAAAATAGTTTTCTAAATTTTAGAAAATAGGGTTGTCTCATTTTTTTATTCAGAAAAAGTAGAATCATTTTCTTTCATTTTATTTTTATCATAATAATCATAATCACTAACAAAATACTATTTTCAAATCATTACAATAATTAATTTCATAAAAACTAATTATTCGATTATTCTATTTTCAAATATCAATTCAAGATGGAATCCTCTATTTACAACCAATTCGAAGATGATTGCGATATCGATCGAACAGAAACTTCGTTCTACCATAATGGAAAATGTATTACAATTCCAAAACAAAAGTATTTTATCCAACGTTCCTGCTATACAAAATATCACTATTTCTGTAATTTTTGTGACTTCAAGTCTTGTTTACAGTCTACCATGTCCATGCACGCTGCTATAAAGCATGGGAATCAAGAAACCTATTTATGTGCTGAATGTCCATCCAAATTTCCCGTAAAGTCACAATTACAACAGCATATTAGGAACCATCACGGAGTTGCTTATTTACCGTGTCCAGCTGATAATTGTAGATCTCTATTTAAAAGTAAAAGTACTCAAGTTTCTCATTATGTGCGAAAACATATGGATGTTACTTCACTATTTAGAAAAGACAAAGACCTATTTTTCAAAAAGCAAATGATATGTTTGTCCTGTAATGAAAGATTTTATCCAACAGGTGTTCATTACCATGTAGGGATTTGTTCCAAGTTATCACCTTTTGCTAAATGAATCATGTTATGTTATCATTTATACTTCCTTTAATGTGCCTCTACACATCGAATACATAATTCGAGATTGTAAATACATCACAAAATAGAACCCTACTAGCATCAATGAATTAAAAAAGAATATCATTCCATTTTCTTTAGTAAGACCGTATATAAGTATCATAATCGCTCCTACTAAAAATACAAAAATGAAAATCGTTAATACCAAAAAGAAATTACAGTAGTATGACTTTTCCAATGGTCCAAATAGTAATTGTGTAATAGAATCCGCCGTCGTTTCCATGATTTTTTTGAATATATTATTTATTTATTTTTTAATTTTTAAGTATAAAAGTTAAAATGTATTTTATTACTATAGTAATATATTATGGATGAATCCACTATATGGAATTTGATTGATATTTATTTCCAAGAAAACCCACAAGCTTTAGTAAGGCATCATATCGATTCTTATAATCAATTCTTTGAAGAAGACATTTTTCAAATATTGAGAGATATGAATCCTTTGAAAATTAATCTCAATATGGACGACTCCATTCAAGATTTTCGCACCAAATGTAATGTGTATTTTGGAGGAAAAGACGGAAAGCGCGTCTATTTCGGAAAACCTATCATTAATGACCCTAAAAATAGCCATTATATGTTTCCCAATGAAGCACGATTACGTAATATGACATATGCGGTATCCATTCATTACGATATCGAGGTTGAATACGAGCGTATATTAGAGGACAACGAGAAACCAACTGTAGTGGATGAAAATGGATACATATTACCCAATGACCATTATCATAACGAAGATGAGAATGACCCTATTCAAAAAAAGCATGTGGCTCCGTCCCATATTGCTATATTAAAAGAAAATATAGCGAAAACCATGAAACATAAAACACAGCACGTGAAAATGTTGTTAGAAAAGGTATTTCTAGGAAAGTTTCCAGTCATGATTCAATCTAAACTATGTATTCTACATAATATGCCTAGACAAATGCGATATTCACTCGGTGAGTGTAAAAATGATGTAGGTGGATATTTTATCATTGATGGAAAAGAAAAAGTCATTATACCGCAAGAATCGTTCGGTGATAATATGATCAACATATCGAAATCGGACAATAAGTTAAGTAAATTCACTTATACATTGGATATAAAATCCATCAGCGAAAATTTATCAAAACCAAGACGAACCCTTTCCATCAGCATTTTGGCTCCGACCGCGACTATTCCCTATAGTAATATCGGTGTTTTCATTCCAAACGCGGGAAATAAACCCATACCACTGTTTATTGTCTTTCGCGCACTAGGTATTCTATCCGATAAAGATATTATATCGTTTTGTACGTTGAAACAACCGGAACTCACTCCTACCATGTTTATGCCTTATATAGACGCCTGTATTCACGACGCTTCCTCTATCATCACACAACAAGACGCAATTAAATATATTTCTTTATTGGTCAAAGGTCGTTCTATCGAAAGAGCCAAACTGATATTAGCCGACTTTTTCCTACCTCATATAGGAGAATTAAATTTATTTGAAAAAGCCTACTATTTAGGTTATTTAGTGAACCGTCTTCTATCGGTTGCTACTGGCGTAGATAAAACAACGGATAGAGACAGTTATAAATACAAACGAGTTACTTTAATCGGGCCTCTCATTAAAAAGCTTTTCACCGATTATTATTCTCTTCAGCAGAAATTCATACGATTACAGATTGAGACATTGAATGTCTACTTAAAAGACACATATAACGATATTGGCATGTTAATTCATGCGAAATATAGCGATGTATTCCAAGCTAAACGTATTGTCGAAGATGGAATACGCAAAGCATTCAAAGGAAACTGGGGTGCGCATCCTCATACCAAGATCATCGGAGTCGTCCAAGACTTGAATCGTTTATCGCACAATAGTATGTTGAATCATTTGAGAAAAGTGATTCTTCCCATGGACTCCAGTATTAAATTAGTTCCACCGCGTGTTTTACATGGTTCTCAGTGGGGCATTATTGACCCCATCGATACTCCGGATGGTGCGAATGTAGGATTACACAAACATTTATCCCTTTTCACATTCGTTTCGAACTCGTTATCGAGAGAACCGTTTATGGATTGGATACGGAAAAATACGGATATTGTAGAATTACAAGATGTTCATCCCATTCGTATGGGCAAACTAACCAAAGTATTTGTGAATGGGTATTGGCTGGGTGGCGTTTCCGATCCACTTACTTTTGTCAATATTATAAAACTACATCGTCGCCACGGCCTAATTCCTATAGTGATCAGTGTATCGTTTGATTATGAGCGCAATACCATATTATTATCTACAGACGGTGGACGTTTATGCCGCCCTGTGTTTTACAAACACGAAATTACGAATTCATTTAGTTTTCAAAATGAAGAAATGAGACAAATCAAAACAGTAAACAATAAAAAGAATGATTTATGGTCCCGTATCATTTCAGGATTTCATACCAAAAAAGAGGGGAACTCATATAACCCATATATTGGACAATATTATTCTTGGAATGAACTCTATCCTACTCTCAATAGTGATGATCATATTCAAAAATCGAAATCTGTATTGGAATACATCGATACACTAGAAAGTGAGAGTTCTCTCATTGCGATGAATTTTCAAGATACCGCCAATACTCACAAAAAATATACTCATTGTGAAATCCATCCATCCACGACTTACGGTATGATGTGTAATTTAATCAACTATTTAGAACACAATCCAGCATCGCGTAACTCTTTCTCTTGTGGTCAAAGTAAACAAGCATGTTCCCTTTACAGCACCAATTATCAGTATCGTATGGATAAAAGCGGTATCGTATTAAATAACGGTCAAATACCTATTGTAAAATCGCGCTATTTAAAGTATATAAACAACGAGGAAAATCCTTATGGTGAAAACGCAATAGTAGCCATTATGTGTTACACTGGATATAATGTAGAAGACGCTATCTTAATCAATGAGGGTTCCTTAAAACGCGGTTTATTTCGAACTACTTATTTTACTACATATGAGTCGAGAGAAGAAAGGGAAACCAAACATCAAGTCGTCATCCGAGAAAAATTGTTCTCTAAAAATCAATTCAATATTTCCCATTCTTCCACTTCCAAAACAGCAGCCAATGATTTCGATTACAGTTATTTGAATGAATCTGGTATCATACAAGAAAACGTAGAAGTAAATGAACATACCATATTAATTGGGAAAACCGAAATGACCGATAATAAAGGCGGAGTTCGCGATATTTCGGTTCATCCTAAGAAAGGTCAATTGGGGTATGTAGATAAAGCGTTTTTATCCGAAGACGAAGAGGGACAACGTATCGCAAAAGTGCGGGTTCGCGATGAACGAATACCTGCTATAGGAGACAAATTTGCGTCTAGAGCGGGTCAAAAAGGAACTATAGGCATGATTATTCCAGAAGCAGATATGCCTTTCACAAAAGACGGTGTCCGACCTGATATGATTATTAATCCACATGCTCTCCCATCGCGTATGACAATAGGTCAAATTATCGAATGTATTGTAGGAAAAGCGTGTGTTGTCACTGGCACGTTTGGGGATTGTACTTCTTTTGATAGTCATCCTAATAAATTGACTATTTTTGGAAACATCTTACAAAAAAATAAATTTCATTCGAAAGGAGACGAAATATTATATAATGGTATGAATGGCTCTCAATTAGAAGCCTCTGTTTTTATTGGACCTACTTATTATATGAGATTGAAACATATGGTAAAGGATAAGATTAATTACCGTTCTCGCGGTCCACGGACGAATTTGACCAGGCAACCTGTTAGCGGTAGAGCAAATGACGGTGGGTTGCGTATAGGTGAAATGGAGCGTGATGCGGTTATTTCTCATGGCATGTCTCAATTCTTAAGAGAATCTATGATGGAACGCGCAGATGCGTATCAATTAGCTATTTGTAATCATACTGGTATGGTTTCTATTTATAACCCCACTCGCGATTTGTTACTGAGTCCTGGTGCGGATGGTCCTATTTCTTACAGTGGTTCTTTACATAACACCGACCAAACACAGGTTCAACAGATTTCTAAATATGGTCGTAATTTTAGTATTATACAGGTCCCTTACTCTATGAAATTATTAATTCAAGAGTTACAGGCAATACAGGTCCAAATGCGTATTATTACGGAAGATAATATCAATCAGATTGAGAATATGAACTTTTCCTACAATTTGAAATTATTAACCGGTGATGAAAACATGACTCCTCAAATTATTATTAGCAAACTGAAAGAAGAAATGAATAAAAAGAATCAACATGAGAGTAAGGGTAATCATGATCCGGATGACAACATCAGTGATAACGAGGAAGATGAGAATCAGGATGAGGATGAACCATATGACGATGAACAGAATGATGAAGATAACCGTGATGAGGATGATTATGAGGATGAGTATGAGGATGGCCAATATGATGATGCTGATGTTCTAGAATCACAATCAATAGATGATGATGAATTGGAAGAGGGAGAATTAGTAAGTTACGACATGAATCATCACGAAAGTCCATATATTTATGAAAGCCCGGATTCATCTGTAAGTGAAAATGAGAATGACGCATATTCTGCCAAGCAGCAGCAAAAGCAGCAAAAAACCCGTAATCGTAATAATAATCACGATTATGAAATGGAAGAGGGAGAAATAGGGAGTTACGACATCCATCGTCGGGAAACCCCATATCAGTATAATAGTAACGAGTTATCCCTAAATTCTAAACGTGGAGGTAAGAAATTTCGAGACATTTTACCCATTTATAGTATTGTTCATTATCGTGGTGACTTGAATCCAGAACGCGAATGGAAAATAGAAAATTACGGACATCATTATTATACTATTTCTACATCCGATTTAGCCGGTATTTCTATGAAAGATTCTATTAAAATCGTTTCACCGGATGAAATCTATAGAGTTCCTGAAGTTTTACAACCATTGCCTTTATCAAACCAAAATGAGACAAATATGAACTATGACCCATATAGTCCCCTACAAAATACTATACAAGTGGATCCATATACTATGAATACTCTACAGGCCCCACCAAGAGAACATAATATTAATATAACTCCCATCATCAAAGTATTTAATCACGGAAATGATATGTCTCAAGATGTTCCGTCCCAACCTTACTCTGACAATAAAGATATCAATTATATGAACGCAAATAATAATAATAGTAATAATAATAGTAATCATAATACCGTTACAAAACCAGTGGAATTTCCTACAGAAAATACTGTAGTAAAAGAACCGGCCATTGACTTTAATAATATTATTATAAAAAAAACATAAAAAATTGAAAAAATAATATATATAGAGAGTTTTTGTATATCAATTAATTATATACAAAAAATGAATACTCAACATAACCGTATAGTTCAAATATATAAGTCTAGACTGAATATATTGAAAATATTAGAAACTGTATACGATTATGATATTCGTGACTACAGTGGTTTTAACTTTAATGAAATCGACGCAATGTATGCGAATGACCAATTAGATATGTTATTGACTGATAAAGTTCAAAATAATAATAGTAATAACATCCATAAAACATATATTAAGTATTTCATTAAATCCGCGTTGAATGAAAGTAGTTTACGAAATATTGTAGAGGATTTATACGTTTTAAGTAATACATTATCGAAAGATGATTGTTTGTTTATTATTTATGATGGAGAACCAAACGATGCTCTAATAAACCATTTGAATAATTTATATAGATACGAAGACAAATTTGTTACCATTTATAATATGAAACGATTACAATTTAATATTTTAGAACATAGTTTAGTTCCAAAAGTGACCATTTTAAATGAAGTAGAAGTAGAGGAATTAAAGAGAAAATATAATATAGATGATTTTAAAAAAATGCCAGAAATATCACGATATGACCCTCAAGCACAAGCCATTTGTTTACGACCTGGACAAATATGTAAATTTTTACGAAATAGTCCAACTTCATTAGAAACTCCTTATTACCGCGTTTGTGTGTAAAATTTGAATGAATGGGGGGGGCGGGGCGGCTATAATTTCAAGGCAATGAAAAGAATTTTTTCGATTTAGTAGATGTTTGGCTCGTATTTTTTTTACTGATTTTCAGTAAATCCGACTTTTTATGAGAATCGTTTTTTCGAGTTATCTTTAGTGATAACGATTTCACTTTCCGTTTATGTACAGTTTTATTATTTGATTTTTTAGATTTTTCCTTCTTTGTTACGTTTCTCGTATAAAACATATTCATATTCAAAATTTTATTCAGTTCTTTTTTACTTTCTATTTCATCATAAAATGGTCTATTTTCCGTTTTATCCCCTTTCTCTGGTGAATAATGTAAAAACGGTCTATACATGCGTATGTTGGATTCATCGTTTAATGATTTATACAAATAAGAAAAAGCGGATAATAGTAATAGTATGGGGATCTTCACAATTTCTATTTGTTTTATATTCACTATTTTATAAAAATATACAGTCATGTCTTCCATGTATTGTTTTTCTAACATATATAACTCATCCGTGGGTATCTTTTTTTTATGCTTTTTTTTATATTCTTTTAAAAAAATATTGAATTCACTAACAATAAAATAATATACGACATGATGTGCGTCTTCTTTAGAAGCATATTCTTGTATTGAATTCGAATATTCTATTAGATTTAACATATATAAGAGTCTAGCAATATGATTAATTGGTTTATGAATCAGGTCTTTTTCTTCAATCATGGTTTTTCTAGATGAATACGCACTCACTAGTTCCTTATCCATTAAGTTTTTAAAAATTAATATATTATATTTTTGTTTCGGTAATTGAAATATTCTGGACGTTCTATTAGTAGCAATCGATTTTACATAGGTATTTGCTTCTATAGTAGGAGTGTATTCATAATCATCATGTAATTCTAATATGTATTCTATTACATGATCAATCACTTTGTCAAATTTCATCACTATTTGAAATCGAAACATATTTCCGTTATCTAAATAACTGACCAAGAACGCATTCCCTACCTTAACATGATTATATCCCAAATTAGCTTGTTTGTATTTAGAAGGAATATCTTCATATTCTTCTATTGTAAAAGATTCAGCCGATGGAAAAAGCGTCATGATCACGTCTTCTGTGAAATTATCTTTTAACTGTTGGAAAAACCAATTGACATAGTGTAATAGAGGTGGATTCAATGATGATTCGGTATAGTATTTACAATAAGTTTCTATTTCTAAAACATCTTTGTTCAATAATTGTTTTATGTGTTCTGATAATTCATTCGTATATTGGTTATCAGTATTATCTATTTTTATAGGAAAATTCAAGAGCATATCGATATCTCCTGTAAAATCCATCAATTCGTTTATTGGTCGCATTTTATGGTTCGTTGTATCATTCGATTGAAAATACTCGGTTTCAATGAGAGGATAACAGCAACCGCCGAATAAACAATAGGTAGATTCTTTGGAATCAATATGTACGACGTGTTGTTTTTCTTCTAAATCTACTTTTTCAACCTCCCTTCCTAAATCTTTATATGTGCAATAGGTAACATCAATCACACCATTATACTCATACGTATCATATGGTATATTATGGATAATAGGAAGAAGTTTATACATATTGGGATACACATTCTGTACCCATTTTATACGGTTATTATCATTTGTATATTTCAATATTTTTAATTTTTTCGATTTCGTATTTCGTGACATTTTTTATCTTTATATATGTTCATTATATTATTATTCTAATTTTATTCTATTATAATCTATCTATTGTATAATCAGAAAAACTATAATAAAAACAATTTTATCATTCATATATCCATATCTACAATCATATCCATATCCTATTCATACACCATATACCATGTATTTGAATAATCGCGGTTTTATCATTCCTAAAAATTTATTAAGAAAAGAAGAAATCAAACAATTAAAAGAAGATTTAGTATTGACACCCAAAGAAAATCATATTGTGCGCACAGAAGAAAAGCAAATCATCGTCTATCGTGAAAATGAGCATAAATTATACATCCCTCGTTTTTATGGAATCGATAAATTTGGATGTGACCCTACTACTGTAAAGAATGATATACCGCCTGGTGTTTCTATTCATATTCCTTTCACGCAAGAATTAAGGGATTACCAGAAAGACATTATTCAAGTCTATTTTGATCATGTTCAATCTGGTAGTGGCGGAGGTATTTTAGAGGTTCCTTGTGGACGGGGGAAAACGATCATGGCGTTGAATATTTGTAGTGTTTTACAAACCAAAACCTTGATTTTAGTTCACAAAGAGTTCTTGATGAATCAATGGATGGAACGAATTCGCGATTTTGTGCCATCGGCTCGTGTTGGTAAAATACAAGCAAATGTATTTGATATAGAAGAGAAAGATATTGTAATTGGCATGATACAGACTATCTACAGTCGTGACTATGCGTCAAATACTTTCAATTCATTTGGTTTAACCATTATAGATGAGGTGCATCGAATTGGTTCTGAAGAATTTTCCAAAACATTGTTCAAAATTAGCACTCGATATATGCTAGGTATATCGGCTACTGTAGAAAGAAAGGACGGATTAACCGAAATATTATACATGTTTATAGGACCGAGAATTTATACTGAAACCAGAAAGGAAAATGATGCGGTAGAAGTAAGGGCGATACAATACGACCATTCCCATGAAGAGTATAAAACGGAAGAGTTTGATTTCCGTGGTAATATAAAATATAGCACCATGATTAGTCGAATTAGCGATTTCCCACCTCGGCAACAATTTCTGGTGAAAATACTTCAAGATTTAATTGAAGAAAATTCCGAAAAGCAAATCATGGTGTTGTCTCATAAACGCGATTTATTAGATTATTTGGAAAATAATATAATGGAAAGGGG
>Ga0209550_10001582_pt1 | contig 21833 bp, 18 predicted proteins | sample LauGreSuBDMM15SN_2_FD_187567 | JGI IMG/M metagenome (GOLD analysis project Ga0209550, IMG submission 187567) | Freshwater lake microbial communities from Lake Michigan, USA - Su13.BD.MM15.SN (SPAdes) (version 5) | ecosystem: Environmental > Aquatic > Freshwater > Lake | place: Lake Michigan... | reverse complement strand
TTTAATAAACACCAATTATGTCTATATTAATCTATGCAGAATCTGCTCCCGACGCTTCGGGAGGTAAATTCAAAAAAACAGCCTTTGAATTGGCTTCCTACGCCAAAAAAGTAGCCGAATCATGGGGCACAACTGTTACAGCTGTTACTATTAATCACAACGAGATTGGCGAATTAGCCGAGTATGGTGTGGATAAGGTAGTGTGTGCACAACACGCCGACTTAAACGCCTTTAACGCCAAAAATTATGCCGATGTCTTGAAACAAGTGGCGCAAAAAGAACAAAGCAAATTGGTTGTCCTTTCGTCAACTACTGACAGTCTCTATATCGCTCCGTTATTGAGTGTGGGCTTGCAAGCCGGATATGCTTCAAATGTAGTGGCGCTGCCTTTGGGCAACAATCCCTTACAAGTGAAACGAACTGCCTTCTCCAACAAAGCCTTTGTAACCACCGAATTAAAAGGCGATTGCAACCTCATTAGTTTGGCCAAAAATTCATTCGGACTGGTATTAGCTAATGGAGCTGCGGCTAGCGAAGATTTTACACCCACCCTAGAAAGCAGTGCAAATTCAGTTCGCGTTACCGGAGTAGAGCAATCCTCTGGCCAAATAACCATTGCCGACGCGGATATAGTTGTTTCGGCTGGACGCGGATTAAAAGGACCTGAAAATTGGGGCATGATTGAAGAATTAGCCAGCGTTTTGGGTGCGGCAACTGCCTGTTCAAAACCCGTATCTGATTTGGGCTGGCGTCCACATAGTGAACACGTGGGGCAAACGGGCAAACCGGTAGCCACCAACTTATATATTGCCATTGGCATATCAGGTGCTATTCAGCATATTGCCGGAGTTAATTCGTCTAAAGTAAAAGTAGTCATCAACACCGATCCCGAAGCGCCTTTCTTTAAAGTAGCTGATTATGGTGTAGTGGGAGACGCTTTTGAAGTAATTCCGCAGTTAATCCAAAAACTAAAGGCCTTTAAAGCCCAGTAATTTTAGCCTAAACAACAAAAAAGCCCTTTGAAATTTGAAGGGCTTTTTTATTTTGTAGAACTATTTGAGTATTCAGCAAATCGGATTACTTTTGCAGGCATGAGCTTAATCTTGTTAACCATAAAAGGCATTTCGTACAGCCAAACCCAAAACGGGGCCTACGCCTTAGTGCTGCACGAAGTAGGCGGCGACCGCACCATTCCTATTGTGATTGGCGCGTTTGAAGCACAGGCGATTGCGATTGCCCTAGAAAAAGAAATAACACCGCCGCGTCCGCTCACGCATGATTTATTTAAAAATTTTGCCGACTGTTTTCACATTCAATTCAAAAAAGTACTCATTCATAAATTAGTTGATGGCGTATTTTTTTCGAGTATTGTCTGCGAACGGGATGGAGTCGAACAAGCAATAGATGCCCGAACCTCAGACGCCATTGCCTTGGCATTGCGTTTTGCTGCTCCCATTTTTACCTACCCCAACATCCTAGACAAAGCCGGCGTTTCTAGAAAACCAACTCAATCGGCTGATGATATCGAATTGGAAGATGATATTTTAACGCCACTGACCGACCTACAAGATAACGACGATATAGAATTAAGCAGTTCTCCCTACAGTCACTTTACGATTGCCGAACTCTATGAGTCCTTGGATACGGCTATTCAGGAGGAAGACTACGAAAAAGCCGCCCGCCTCCGGGACGAACTTGACAACAGAGAAGATCAAACAATGCCCAACGTATGAAACAATACCACGATTTAGTAAAACACGTGCTCGAAACAGGAACCTTCAAAGGCGACCGCACCGGCACAGGAACCAAAAGTGTGTTTGGCTACCAAATGCGCTTCGATTTAAGCGAAGGATTTCCGATAGTTACCACCAAAAAATTACACCTCAAATCGATTATTTATGAATTGTTGTGGTTTTTAAAAGGCGATACCAACATTGCCTATTTACAAGAAAATGGGGTGAAAATTTGGGACGAATGGGCTGATGAAAATGGCGATTTAGGACCCGTTTACGGTCGTCAGTGGCGCAATTGGAACAACGAAGAAATTGATCAAATTACCGAATTAATAGCCGCAATAAAAACCAATCCCAACAGCCGTAGATTATTGATCTCTGCTTGGAACCCCTCGGTATTGCCCGATACGACCAAATCATTTGCAGAAAATGTAGAAAATGGGAAAGTAGCCTTACCGCCGTGTCATGCCTTTTTTCAGTTTTATGTGGCCAACGGCAAACTCTCTTGCCAATTGTACCAACGCTCTGCCGATATATTCTTGGGCGTTCCCTTTAATATTGCCTCCTATGCGTTATTAACTTTAATGATTGCGCAAGTTTGCGAATTAGAACCGGGCGAATTCATCCACACCTTTGGCGACGCGCACATTTACTCCAATCATTTTGAACAGCTGGAATTGCAATTATCGCGAGAGATACGTGACTTGCCTACGATGAAATTGAATCCCTCAGTGAAAAATATCTTTGATTTTACGTTTGAAGATTTCACCTTAGAGGGTTACGATCCGCATCCACACATTAAAGGAGCGGTGGCGGTATAAAAAGAAAATTCGACTACACGAATGATCAAACTAAACCAAAACTTGTACCCTTCTAACACACTAAAATCAGCATTGGTATTCTAATTCAATTGGGAACTACCTGCTTGATTTTACAAGAAAATTGATTTTTCTGCAGCAGTATTGTTTATTTTTACTGCCTATATTTTGAACTATGATTACACTAATTGCCGCCGCAGGGCTACAAAACGAATTGGGAAAAGACAACGAATTGCTGTGGCATTTACCCAATGATTTCAAGCATTTTAAAACACTCACCGCGGGCCACTATATTATTATGGGCCGAAAAACCTTTGAAAGTTTGCCTGGGATTTTACCCAACCGCACGCATGTAGTGATTAGCCGTCAAATTGATTTTTTCCCAGAAGGAGTTTTGGTTGCGGATAGTTTGGATACCGCTTTGTCGCTTATTCCAAGCGAAGAAGATGCCTACGTGATTGGTGGCGGTGAAATATACCAACAAGCCTTGCCGCTTGCCCACCGCATCGAACTCACACGGGTTGCTGCCCAACTGCAAGCCGATACTTTTTTTCCTGAAATCAAGGCTGCTGAATGGGACTTAGTTCAGGAAGAATGTCATGCTGCCGATGAGCGTCATGCCTATGCGTATTGCTTTCAACGCTTCGAAAAAAGAACCGCTTCGTTTATAGCAGAATAGTATATTTGCAAAAAAATTTCATGAATTCACCCATCACGCCCTACAACTCGGCTACCCAAAGCAAGAAAGAGCAAGTTGCGCACATGTTTGACACCATTTCGGGCAATTATGACGACTTGAATCGAGTGATTTCGTTTGGAATTGACAAAAAATGGCGACGGAAAGTCGTGCAATTGGCTACAGCCAACCAACCCAAACATATTTTGGATATTGCAACCGGCACCGGAGATTTGGCCTTGTTGATGGCACAAACTTCGGCCGAAAAAATTGTTGGGTTAGACATTTCAGCCGGCATGTTGGCGGTGGGCCAACAAAAAATTAACCAACAAAAACTAGATCACAAAATAGAGATGCTCTTGGCTGATTCCGAGCACATGCCCTTTGATGCCAACACCTTTGACTCAATAACCGTAGCCTTTGGTATTCGTAATTTTGAACACTTAGAAGTGGGTTTGGCCGAAATTTTACGCGTATTAAAACCCGGTGGCACCTTTGTGATTCTAGAAACGTCAAATCCTACAAAATTTCCATTTAAGCAAGGGTATTTTTTCTATACCAAATACATTTTACCCCTTATCGGTAAATTGTTTTCTAAAGACAACAAAGCCTACGGGTATTTGTCAAAATCGGCAGCAGCCTTCCCTTTTGGAACTGCCTTATGCAATATTTTAAGTAATTCGGGGTTTAGTAGGGTGAACGCACTTCCGCAAACCTTTGGCGTGGCGACCATTTATACGGCAACAAAATAAACCATGAAAAAGTTTCTACTCGCTCTTCTATTTGTTCTAGCCTTACCTGTTTCAGCCCAAGGGGTGAAAGGCATGTTTAGTAAAGACCCGATCATAAACCTAGAAAATTTTGACAAACAACGCGTGCATTGGGGCTATTTCTTGGGATTTAGTTTCTACGATTATGCCTTTGATTATAAAAATTTGGAGCCAAATGTAATTGTCAATCGCACCACGGGATTTAATGTGGGTTTGGTTGGGGATTTAAAATTGCAAGAATACATTAATCTGCGTTTTGAACCGGGCTTGTATTACACCACGCGCAACTTGGTTTTTCCGGGCTTTACAGATGCTTCAGATGCCGAACGAAAGGTGGCGGCGACGTATATCCATTTTCCTTTGCTGCTGAAATTTTCGTCCAAAAGAACGGGAAATATTCGACCGTATTTGGTGGGTGGTGTTTCGACAACATTAAATTTATCGAGCAATTCTAAATCAATTGACGACAATATGCAGGGGAAATTCAGGGTGCAACAATGGACCAAAAACTACGAAATTGGGTTTGGCATGGATTTGTACATGGAATACTTTAAGTTTTCTCCTTCCATACGCGGAGTATTTGGCTTGGGTGATGAGTTGGTGCCCGACACCGATCCGGCAAGTCCTTGGACCAAAAATATCAACTCCATGAAGACCCGAGCTGTCTTGATAAACTTTACCTTTCACTAAGCCGAACTTGTATTTTCTAGGCGATACTTGTTCGTTTGAATTCGCTGAGCACAATCGCTGTTGCGGTGGCTACATTTAAACTTTCTGTTTGCTGTGTGGCGCCAAATTTAGGAATAGCAATGCGTTGACTCACGCGAGCACTCACGGGAGCCGAAATGCCATTGGCCTCATTTCCCATCACAATAATTCCTTCTTTTGGCAAGGCCGTTTGATAAATAGAATCTCCATCCATAAATGTGCCTAAAACGGGTAAAACAGTAGTGGCAAGCAGTTTTTCTAAATCGACATACTGTACCGCTACGCGCGCCAAAGATCCCATGGTGGCTTGCACTACTTTGGGATTATACACGTCTACGGTTTCTAACGAACAAAACAATTGTTCTACCCCAAACCAATCACACAAACGAATAATGGTTCCCAAATTTCCTGGATCACGAATTTCGTCAAGTGCTACAATTAATCCGCGGTCTTCCCGGAGTTTTGGCTCAGGAATTTTGAACACAGCCAAACAACTATTGGCCGAACTGAGTCCCGACATTTTTTGCAATTCGGATGCCGAGATATAGCTCACGAGCGCATCGTATTGGGCATCAAATACCTTTTCGGTGGCCAGCAAAAAAACGGGGGTAAACGCAGCGTTCAACAGTTCGTTTATGCACTTAATTCCCTCGGCAACAAAGAGTTGATGTTGCTCGCGGTATTTTTTTTGTTGCAAACTGCTGATTAACTTTATTTGGTTTTTACTAACCATAGAAATAATGTACTTTTGGATTAAATTACAACTCCCTTTGAGAAACCTTGCCGCAAAAATATCATTATTTATTCTAACTGTGTTGGTATTTGCAGCTTGTAATACCGTAAAGCGCGTTCCCAAAGGAAAAAAGTTACTCACCAAAAACACTATTCTAATAAATGGCGTTGCCGAAAACTCAGAATTGGTTTCCAATTTAATCTACCAGAAACCCAATTCAAAATTGGCCGGCTATCATTTGCGGCTCAATTTGTACAACTTGGCCAAACTCAATCACGACTCAATTTACCAAGCCAAATACATCAAAAATCCAAAAAAATACAACCGCCAAGCCAGGTGGCTATCGGCCAAACAAGTGAACCGAATGGGGCAGTCGTTTTGGTATGCGGGCATTCATAATTTTTTGCGGGACAACGGCGAACCGCCTACTATTATTGACGAAAAAAGTGCTCAAAAATCGGCCAATCGTCTACAATCATACTACTTTAATCTGGGTTATTTTGATGTGAAAACGGCTTTCACAATTGATTCGATAGCGCCCAAAAAAGCAAAAATAAATTACCAGGTGACCACCGGAAAAGCCTTTGAAATTGATAGTCTAAAAATAAACATTGAAAGTCCAGTTTTGGATTCTTTGTACACGCTAAAAAAAGAACAGGCATTAGTCAAGATAAAACAAGCCTACAAAACAGAAAATTTAGAAAACGAACGCAGTCGAATTACCAATTATTTCCGAAATACCGGGGCTTTTCAATTTCAACAAAATTATATTTCGTATGATATTGACACCATCAACACCCACAAAAAAGCAAATTTAGCCCTCAAGATTGGCGATTATTCCTACCGCGAAAACGATTCAACCAAAACCAAACCCTTTCAATTATACACCATCAGTGAGGTGAATATTTACACCGATTATGCAGCCAGCAAAAGCAAAGTCACATTAAACGACAGCGTTAAAACCAGCTATTCGACGTTTAATTTATTTAGTAAAAACAAGTTGCGCTATCGGCCAAAAGCACTAACTGATGCCGTTTTTATTACCAAAGGAAGTTTGTTTTCAGACACCAAAACCACGCTCACCACACGCTATTTGAACAACCTGAAGATATTCAATTACCCCACCATTCAATACGAAATTGATAAACGAGACCCGTTGCAAAACGCATTAATCGCGAATATTTATTTGGCTCCCCGCGAAAAATTTAGTCTGGCTCCGTCGCTGTCTCTCACCCATTCTAATATCCAAGATTTTGGGATTTCAGGAAGCACTACTTTGGCGATTCGAAATGTGTTTAACGGGGCCGAAACTTTTGAAATTGCTGCCCGAGGCAATATTGGTTCATCCAAAGATTTGGCCAATTCTAACGACCGTTTTTTTAATGTATCGGAATATGGGCTCGACATGAAATTAAATTTCCCTCGACTATTATTGTTTTTTGGTGCCGAGAAAATCATCCCTAAAAGCATGATTCCCTCAACAGTAATGAGCATCGGTTTTTCTAAACAAGAAAACATCGGCTTGGACAAAGAAAATGTAACGGGATCGCTTTCCTACAATTGGAATCCCATTAAAAATGCGAATGTAAAATATGATTTGTTCAACATCCAATACATCAAAAATATCAATACGGCCAACTATTTTAATGTATACAATTCCTCCTATACTACCCTAAATAATTTGGCCATTCGCTACAATGCCGATCCCACTTATTTTTCTAACGGCAACCTGATTATTACACAGGGTACCGATAATTTTATAAATGCAGTTTTAGGTACAAATCCCACTATTTTGCCTACAGATCCCGATAAAAAAATCATCAGCAGCATCAACGAGCGCCGCAAACGCCTCACCGAAAACAACTTTATTTTGGCCTCGAGTTATACCTACTCCAAAACCTCCAAAAGCGATGCGAGCGACGAAACCTTTCACGGGGTAAAATCAAAGATAGAGTTGGCAGGAAATGTACTTTCACTCCTCACCCGCTCCTCTGATAAATTTGTAAACGAAAGTGGCAACCGAAACATCTTTGGCGTTGAATTCTCCCAATACATCAAAACCGAAGTGGAGTATGTAAAGCATTGGGATTTGAGTCATAAAAACATACTGGCCTTTAGAAGTTTTGTGGGTATAGCTATTCCCTATGGCAACTCCAACAATATTCCCTTTTCACGAAGCTATTATTCGGGCGGATCTAATGACAACCGTGCCTGGCAATCCTATTCCTTGGGGCCGGGAAGAACCTCTGCAGTGAATGATTTTAACGAAGCCAACTTTAAAATTTCGGGCAACCTCGAGCACCGATTTAATTTGTTTGGTCAGGTGAATGGTGCCTTATTTGTGGATGCTGGCAATATTTGGAACGTGTTTGACAACGTCACCGATGAAAAAGCGGTGTTTTCTGGAATAAAATCATTGCAAGACATCGCCGTAGGCTCGGGTTTTGGTTTGCGTTATGATTTTAGCTTTTTTGTGGTGCGCTTAGATTTTGGATTCAAGACCTACAATCCCGCCGAATTGACTGCTAAAAAGTGGTTTAGGGATTATAATTTTAGCAACGGCGTAGTAAATATTGGTATAAATTACCCGTTCTAAATGGATTAATTATTATTTTTGCCCCTCAATTTTTAAAACAAAAATCATGGCTCATGCTATCAAATCTGGTGTTGCAACCGGTGATCAAGTACAAGAAATTTTCAACTATGCCAAAGAGAAAGGTTTTGCTCTTCCTGCTGTAAACGTAACAGGATCAAGCAGCATTAATGGTGTATTAGAAACCGCGGCCAAACTAAACGCGCCTGTTATCATTCAGTTTTCTAATGGTGGGGCAATTTATAACGCCGGAAAAGGCTTGTCAAACGAAAACCAAAAAGCTGCAATTGCTGGAGGTATTGCCGGTGCCAAACACATACACACCTTGGCAGAAGCCTACGGAGCAACTGTAATATTGCATACCGATCACTGTGCCAAAAATTTATTGCCTTGGATTGATGGGTTGTTAGACGCCAGCGAAGCTCATTTTGCGGCTACAGGCAAACCCTTATTTAGCTCGCACATGATTGATTTATCTGAAGAGCCTTTGCACGAAAACATCGAAATTTGCGCCGGATATTTGGCACGCATGAGTAAAATGGGCATGACACTCGAAATTGAATTGGGGATTACCGGCGGTGAAGAAGATGGCGTGGATAACTCCGATGTGGATAGCTCAAAATTATACACCCAGCCCGAAGAAGTTGCGTATGCCTACGAAGAATTAATGAAAGTGAGCCCAAAATTTACCATTGCAGCCGCTTTTGGAAATGTGCACGGGGTATATAAACCAGGGAATGTAAAATTGACGCCAAAAATCCTACACAACTCACAAGAATACGTGCAAGCGCATTACAATACCGGCAAAAACCCAGTTGATTTTGTATTCCACGGAGGATCCGGATCAACTTTAGAAGAAATTAGAGAAGCCATTGGATATGGGGTGATCAAAATGAACATCGATACCGATTTGCAATTTGCCTACACCGAAGGAATTCGCGACTATATGGTGAACAACATCGACTACTTGCGCACCCAAATTGGAAACCCAACAGGAGCTGATTCACCCAATAAAAAATACTACGACCCAAGAAAATGGGTACGCGAAGGCGAAATGACGTTCAACACGCGATTGGAACAAGCTTTTGCCGACCTGAACAACGTAAACACTTTGTAACTAACTACTAGTAAGGTTCAATTAAAAATGTATAATTTTTAATTTTTCATTATTAACTATTAATTAAAAAATATGGCTTGGTTTAAACGAACAGAAAAAGGGATTACCACTGCTACCGAAGACAAAAAGGATGTACCTAAAGGCTTGTGGTATAAATCGCCAACAGGCAAAATTGTCGATGCCGATGAATTGGCACGCAACCTCTGGGTGAGTCCAGAAGACGGATTTCATGTGCGCATAGGCAGTGCCGAATATTTTGAAATTTTGTTTGACAACAACGACTACAAGGAATTGGACAAAAACATGACGTCAAAAGATCCGTTGCGTTTTGTTGATACAAAAAAGTATGAAGATCGCCTGAAAGACGTGATGGCCAAAACCCAACTAAAAGATGCTGTACGCACCGGAGTCGGAAAATCAAAAGGCAAAGACTTGGTGGTGTGTTGTATGGATTTTGCCTTTATTGGTGGATCTATGGGCGCCGTGGTTGGCGAAAAAATTGCCCGCGGAATTGACTACTCGATCAAAAACAAGGTGCCCTTTGTAATGATTTCTAAATCAGGTGGCGCCCGTATGATGGAAGCGGCCTATTCACTAATGCAATTGGCCAAAACTTCGGCCAAATTGGCCCAATTGGCCGAAGCCAAAATCCCGTACATTTCCTTGTGTACTGATCCAACAACGGGAGGAACTACTGCTTCCTACGCCATGTTGGGTGACGTAAATATCTCTGAACCAGGCGCTTTAATTGGTTTTGCTGGACCTCGTGTGGTAAAAGATACAACCGGAAAAGATTTGCCCGAAGGATTCCAAACAGCAGAGTTTGTATTGGAACACGGATTTTTGGATTTCATTACCCCAAGAAAAGAGCTCAAAGACAAAATCAATTTGTATATAGATTTGATACAAAACAGCGAAATTCGCTAATCAAAATAGAAAGCAAAAAAAAGGAAGCACGTTACTGTAGCTTCCTTTTTTATTTGGGATTTATTTGAGTTTATATCCCTGTGCGAATGGCCTCTACCGGATCTAAACGGGCAGCCGAAATAGCAGGTAATATTCCCGAGAGCAAACCGATAATTGCCGATAAACTTGTGCCCAAAAGCACATTACTAAAGCTCAGTATAAATTCAAAATCGAGCATGTTGGTGAGGGTAAGGGCAATAATCCAAACCAAAAACAGGCCAATTAGTCCACCAATTATGGCTAATATGATGGCTTCAAACAAAAACTGAAATAAGATAAATTTGTTTTTGGCTCCCAGCGATTTCTGAATACCAATCAAGTTGGTGCGTTCTTTGACCGAAACAAACATAATGTTGGCAATGCCAAAGCCACCAACCAAGAGCGAAAATCCGCTAATAATCCAGCCCACCATATTGAGTTGTCCCACAATATTATCGATAAAATCAGTAAATCCAGATAACACATTCAAGAAAAAATTATCGATTTCATCTGGTTTTACTCCACGAAAATTGCGTAATTTATAACTGATTTCAGCTTTAATTTCGGCCATGTCGGCGCCTTTTTCGGGCTTAACTACAATAACCGGCAACATGGTATCATTGTGTTCTCCAAATTCTCGGCGAATAAAATTAGACGAAATAAAAACCGACGTGTCGTCGCTATCGCCCATGCTAAAATTTTGCCCTTTCTTTTTGGTTACTCCGATCACTTGAAATCGCTTTCCAAATAAACGAACTGTTTTTCCTAGCGGATCACTATTTTCAAAAAGCCCTTGCGCAATTTCGTAGCCCAACACAATTACAGCAGTTCCAGAATTGGATTCCGATTCGGTAAAAAATCGGCCGTATTGTACTTCTAATCGTTGTATTGCCACAAACTCATAAGTAACCGGCACCAAATTTACATCTGAAACGGTATTGGACTCGTATTTAATGCTTTGCGAATTAGTAAAATATTGGAAACAACAATTTTCTACTTGGTGGGTATTTTCCTTAATAAATTGATATTCTTCATAGGTTACTTCAGGAAATTGTTGACGTTTCCATTCGGGAATATCGGTTGATCCAAAACACACATTGGTGAGGTACATGGTGTTTTTGTCTAGGCTGCTCAAATCGGCCTTGATTTTGCGGTCTAGGGAATCAACAGCAGCCAAAACAGCGATGATCGAAAAAATTCCAATGGTAACACCCAATAATGACAGGGCCGTGCGCAGCTTATTGGTGCGCAAGGCATTGGTAGCAAACCGAAAACTCTCAGCTAATAATCGAAAATAAACAACCATACGGATACAATTTTGAAGGGGCAAAAATCCGTCTTTTTTTTGCACTTTCCTAATTTGTATGTTGTTAAAAAAAGAGTAAAAATGGAGCTATTTATTCTAAAATGAAGGTTGATTTTTCCCTACAAAAAGCTACTTTTGCAACACTAAATCGAGCTATTCAAAACAGGCTACAACACCGCACACATGACAACAACCAAACCCATTCAAGCCGCACTCATTTCTGTATTTTCTAAAGACGGATTAGAACCCATTGTACGTCGTCTACATGAACTAAACGTAAGCATCTACTCGACTGGCGGCACCGAAGATTTTATTCGAAATTTAGGCATCCCCGTAATTCCTGTAGAAGATGTAACCTCCTATCCTTCTATTTTAGGTGGTCGAGTTAAAACCTTGCATCCCAAAATTTTTGGTGGGATTTTAAATCGTCAAGATCACGAAGGCGATGTGCAGCAAATGCAGGAATACAACATTCCGCAATTGGATGTGGTGATTGTCGATTTGTACCCGTTTGAAAAAACAGTGGCTTCTGGCGCAAGCGAGGCCGATAGTGTTGAAAAAATTGACATTGGTGGAATCTCTTTAATTCGCGCAGCTGCCAAAAATTTCAAAGACACGATTATTGTGCCTTCGGTAATTGAATATGCTGCATTTTTAGAACTCATTTCGGCCGGCAACAGCTCGACAATAGACCAGCGCAAATGGTTTGCCGCCAAAGCGTTTCACGTTTCTTCGCATTATGACACGGCAATTTTCAATTATTTTAATACCGACCCCACCTATTTTAAAGTCAGTGTGGCCGAGGGTTCCGTGTTGCGATATGGCGAAAATCCACACCAAAAAGGATTTTTCTTTGGCGATTTTGAGGCCATGTTCCATAAAGTACACGGCAAAGAATTGTCGTACAACAACCTCTTGGATGTGGATGCAGCTGTGAATCTAATCCTAGAATTCGAAGCGAACGCCCCCACATTTGCCATCCTAAAACACAACAATGCCTGCGGATTGGCTACACGTGCCACTATGAAAGAAGCCTATTTAGCGGCTTTGGCAGGCGATCCAACTTCTGCTTTTGGCGGGGTATTGATCGCCAATGGCAACGTAGATGCCGCCACAGCAACCGAAATCAACTCGTTATTTTGCGAAGTGGTCATCGCGCCACATTTTGATACCGATGCGTTGACGATATTAACCGAGAAAAAAAATCGAATCATTTTGGTGCAAAACAAAGTTGCATTGCCCGACACACAAGTGCGCACTTGTTTAAACGGTTTGTTGGTTCAAGAAAAAAACATAGCTACTGATGCGGCCAGCGATTTGAAAACCGTGACAATTACCGCACCTACAACAGCTGAAATTGACGATTTATTGTTTGCGTCTAAAATCTGTAAAAACACCAAATCGAACACCATTGTATTGGCCAAAAACCAAACTTTGATCGCCTCGGGTACAGGTCAAACTTCACGCGTGGACGCCCTAGATCAAGCCATCAAAAAAGCAAATACATTTGAATTTGACTTGCACGGAGCTGTGCTGGCCAGCGATGCATTTTTTCCGTTTCCGGACTGTGTAGAAATTGCAAAAAACGCAGGAATAACTGCTGTAATTCAGCCCGGTGGATCCATAAAAGACGAGTTGAGCATCGCCTATTGCAACGAAAATAAAGTTGCCATGGTATTTACTGGAACACGTCATTTCAAACATTAATTTGTTTAACTTTGTATGTAATTTTTGATTTAAACCTAATAACCCGGTATACGTATGGGATTTTTTGATTTTATGACCGAGGATATCGCGATAGACCTTGGTACAGCTAACACCCTCATCATTCACAACGACAAAGTGGTTATCGACTGCCCCTCAATTGTTGCCCGCGACCGCATTACCGGAAAAATAATTGCCGTGGGAAAAGAGGCCAATATGATGCAAGGGAAAACCCATGAAAACATCAAAACCATTCGTCCGCTAAAAGACGGGGTTATTGCCGATTTTGATGCGTCTGAAAAGATGATCAATATGTTTATCAAAAGTATTCCTGCACTCAAAAAAAGAATGTTCACCCCAGCCTTGCGCATGGTGGTTTGTATTCCTTCTGGAATTACCGAAGTAGAAATGCGTGCGGTAAAAGAATCCTGTGAGCGTGTAAACGGAAAAGAAGTATACTTGATTCACGAACCGATGGCTGCAGCTATTGGTATTGGTATTGACATCATGCAACCCAAAGGAAACATGATTGTAGATATTGGCGGAGGAACAACCGAAATTGCCGTAATTGCTTTGGGTGGAATTGTGTGTGACAAATCGGTGAAAATTGCCGGGGATGTATTTACCAACGACATTATTTATTATATGCGCACCCAACACAATTTATTTGTGGGAGAAAGTTCGGCTGAGAAAATAAAAATTACCATTGGCGCTGCCTTAGAAGAATTGGAAACTCCACCAGACGAAATGTCGGTGCAAGGACGAGATTTATTGACTGGAAAGCCAAAACAAGTAGATGTTTCCTACCGCGAAATTGCCAAAGCCTTAGACAAATCGATTCAACGTATTGAAGATGCCGTAATGGAAACACTATCGCAAACCCCACCCGAATTGGCTGCTGATATTTACAACACCGGAATTTATTTGGCCGGAGGTGGATCAATGCTTAGAGGATTAGACAAACGTATTTCTCAAAAAACAGATTTGCCCGTATATATTGCCGAAGATCCATTGCGTGCCGTAGTACGCGGAACCGGAATGGCCCTTAAAAACATCCCGAAATTCAAGAGCATTCTTATTAAATAATTACTAACACTTCCAAAATGTAAGGCACACTTCTTTCTGTTTTGGAATTTCATTTGTACCTGAATTCGAATTTATATTTCATAGAAAATGCAGCAAATAGTAACTTTTGTATTTAAAAACAGCTATCGTTTGCTGTTTTTGCTGCTTTTATTCCTATCCTTTATTTTAACGGTTCAGTTTCATTCTTTTCACCGTAGCAAAGTAATTAGTTCTGCCAATTTTTTTACAGGCGGCGTCTACGAACGGGTGAATTCCATCAGCGAATACCTGCGGCTAAAAGACCAAAACAACCAGTTGGCGATAGAAAATGCTCGACTGAAAATGCTGCTGTTTAATGTAAAAGACAGCACCTTGGCGCCTCGACTCGATTCGATTAAAGGGGTGAAAAAGGTGAATATTATTGTTTCAAAAGTAATTCACAACGCCTACAACACGCACGAAAACTACCTCACCATAAACAGTGGTTCTGCACAAGGCATTCAATCCGACATGGGCGTCATTAATAGCGCCGGGATCATTGGAATTATTGACAAAACTTCCGAAAACTACGCTTCGATCATTAGCATATTGAATGTGAAATCCCAAATCAATGCCAAAATCAAAAAAACAAACCACTTTGGTTCGCTTGTTTGGAACGGGAAAAGTACCGGCTTCGTGCAACTCATTGATGTGCCTCGCTTGGCTTCAGTTCACAAAGGCGACACCATTGTAACAGGCGGTCAATCGGTAATTTTTCCAGAAAACATTGGCATCGGCACCATTGACAAAATTTATATCGACAATCAAACCAACTACTATACACTCAATGTAAAATTGTTTAACGACATGACCAATTTGGGACACGTATACATCATCAAAAGCAAAGACCGGGACGAAATTATTAACCTAGAAAAACCCGTAAATGAGTAGTGCTGTCTTTGTGAATTTCGCGCGATTTTTGTTGCTTTTTATAGCACAAATTATGTTGTTTAATAACATCAATTTGTTTGGGTATATCAATCCGTATCCGTACGTTTTATTTATCATCCTCTATCCGGTAAACGGAAATAAAACGGCCTTGTTATTGGCCAGTTTTTTATTGGGAATCTGCTTGGATATGTTTTGCAATTCAGGCGGAGTACACGCCTTGGCCAGTATTATTTTGGCCTATTTTAGACCGGCGCTTTTTAGATTTTCGTTTGGACTGAGCTACGAATACCAAACCGTAAAACTAAATGATGTGCTCACGCCCGAACGGTTTACGTTTTTACTATTGGCTGTTGCCATGCACCACTTCACCTTGTTTTTTCTAGAAGTATTTCGCCTAAATTTTTTATGGGAAATACTACTCAAAACATTCCTTACAACTTTGTTTACTTTGTTGCTTTGCATCAGCATAATCTACATTATTAAGCCCAGTAGACGATGAGAAAAGTAGTGCTGCCCACCTTTATCATTGTGGCAACCGCCTTGCTCATCCTGCGGTTATTTTACTTGCAAATCTTTTATGATTCCTTCAAGTTAAAATCAGAAAACAACGCCATAAAAATTAAATATGACTATCCCGAACGCGGCTATATTTATGATCGAAACGGAACTCTTTTGGTCGCCAATCAACCGTCGTATGACATCATGGTGGTACCCCGAGACATTAAAAACTTGGATACAATCGAATTTTGTCAGCTGTTAGACATCTCCAAAGAGCAGTTTTTAAAAACCATTGCCAAAGCCAAAGTATACAGCCCGCGATTGCCGTCGGTTTTTTTGCCGCAACTCAACAAATTGGAGTTTGCAGCTTTTCAGGAAAAAATTCGAAAGTTTGAAGGTTTTTACATTCAAAAGCGTTCGCTTCGCGATTACCAAGTGCATTTTGGCGCCAACGTATTTGGTTTCATTACCCAAGTGAACGAAAACTTAATCAAGAAAAATCCCTATTACAACAGTGGTGATTTAATTGGCCGACAAGGTGTGGAAGAAAGCTACGAAAATACCTTACGGGGCGTAAAGGGAGTGAAATATACCTTGAAGGACAAATACAACCGGGAAATTGGCTCCTACAAAGAGGGCAAATTTGACACCATAGCTGTGCAAGGAAAAGACATCAATCTCACCATTGATGCCGAACTGCAAAAATATGGCGAAGCACTCATGATAAATAAACGTGGGGGAATTGTAGCCATTGAGCCCAGTACGGGTGAAATATTAGCGCTAGTTACCGCACCCTCCTATGACCCCTCTATTTTGGTGGGCCGTCAACGTTCTAAAAACTATACCAAACTCTACCGCGATTCGATTGCCAAACCGCTATACGACCGCGGACTTCTAGCCGAATATCCACCAGGCTCACCCTTTAAAATTCTCACTGGTTTGGTGGCGCTTCAAGAAGGAGTGATCAACGAACAAACTTCTGTGGTGTGCAATCACGGATTTAGTTATGCACGAGGCCGATTTATGCGTTGCCACTGCCACGGCGGCGCCTTGCAATTGCATCGCGGAATTTACGAATCCTGTAATGCCTATTTTTCAACTGCCTACATGAAAACCATTAACAAATATGTTCGTCCGGCCGACGGAGTTGATGTATGGAGCAATCACATTCAGAGTTTTGGTTTAGGGCAATTTATGGGCTATGATTTACCAACAGGACGCAAAGGAAAAGCGCCTACCTCCAAAACCTACAAACGCATCTACCCCAATGGTGGCTGGCGAAGCACTGCTATTGTTTCTAATGCAATTGGACAAGGAGAAGTGTTGATGACGCCCATTCAATTGGCCAATATGATGGCCGCTGTTGCCAATCACGGGTTTTACTATACGCCTCACATCATCAAAAAAGTTAAGGGAGAAGTAATTGAGAAAAAATACCGGACCAAACATATAACCAGCATCAACAGGAAATATTTTCAACCGGTTATTGACGGACTTTTTGATGTGTATAATATGGGAACAGCTTATGCCTTGCAGGTAGATGGCATAGAGATATGTGGGAAAACGGGTACCGCTGAAAATTTTGCAAAAATTAATGGCAAACGAACCAAATTGCAAGATCACTCCATTTTTGTGGCCTTTGCTCCGCGCAATAACCCGAAAATTGCCATCGCTGTTTTGGTCGAAAATGGCTATTGGGGTGCGCGATGGGCGGGACCCATTACCAGTTTGATGATCGAGAAATATTTGCGCAAAAAAATTACCCGCGTTGATCTAGAAAAGCGCATGTTGGAAGGAAGTCTACAAGGAGAATATGCACGATATACCGGCCGAAAAGTAGTTGACAGCTTATTGCTGCCTAAAAAAGCAGAATATGACGCTGCTGCCGAAATTGAAAATTAGTATACCATGAAAAACCAAAGTGTAACCAATAACCTCGATTGGATCAGCGTAATCATCTATGTGGTTTTGGTTGTGTTGGGTTGGCTTAACATCTATTCTTCTTCTCTTTCCCTGTCAGACTCCAACTTTATGTTTGATTTTGGACAGCCCTATGGCAAACAATTGTTGTATTTGTTTTTGACGATGCCCTTGATATTCATCATACTTGCGGTAGACGGGAAATTTTATGAAAAGTTCTCCAGCGTCATTTATGGCATTGGATTGCTCTCTATTGCAGGATTATTTGTTTTTGGTAAAACGGTAAAAGGGCAAGCCAACTGGTATTCATTTGGTTCATTTGGTTTACAACCCTCCGAATTTGTAAAAGCGGCAACTGCCTTGGCTTTGGCTAAATATTTAAGCGATGTGCAAGTAAACCTAAAAGACGTCAACCGGCAAATACAAGCTTTGGCAATTCTGTTTTTTCCGGTAGTGCTTATTGCCATTCACGACCCCGGAAGTGCGCTTATTTATGTTGTCTTTGTTTTTGTAATGCACCGGGAAGGGTTGCCATCTTGGTATTTATGGACTGGTTTCATCGCTATTTTACTGTTTGTCCTGGCCTTGGTTATACAACCGTTGGCTTTAATAGGCATTGCTTTGGCTGTTGTGATTATTGTTTACATAAAAAGCCGGATGATGGATCGCAATATCATTGCCAGTGCTTTGGTTATGCTGGTCCTTTCTGGATTTATATTCTCGGTAGATTATGTGTTTGAACAAGTATTCAAGCAACACCACCGCGATCGATTTAACATACTCTTGGGCAAACAAGTCGATTTAAAAGGAATTGGCTACAACACCAATCAATCCGAAATTGCGATTGGCTCTGGCGGTTGGTTTGGAAAAGGCTATTTAGAAGGAACTCAAACCAAAGGCGGATTCGTTCCCGAACAACATACCGATTATATTTTTACCACCGTGGGCGAAGAATGGGGCTTTATAGGGTGTCTTCTTGTTATTGCATTATTTGTAGGGCTTATCTTTCGAGTCATCTATTTGGCCGAGCGGCAGAAAACCAAATTTAGTCGCGTCTATGGCTATGGGGTAGCCGGCATCCTATTCATCCATTTTTTCATCAATATTGCAATGGTAGTCGGAGTTTTCCCTACCGTAGGTGTGCCGCTGCCGTTCTTTTCCTATGGAGGATCGGGCCTGTGGGGCTTTACCATCTTGCTTTTCATCTTTCTGAAAATGGATGCCAATAAGGTAAACGAATGGTAATAAAAAAAGCTTCTGTTTTAGAAGCTTTTTTACGTTTAGGACTTGGGCGATTTGCTCTTTGATACGGATGTAGTCGCCGATTTTTGAATGGACTTGGGCAGTAAATCTCCCAACACATTGAGGGCTTCCTCTACGTAGATATCTTTCTCTAAGGACTCGTGCCAACGTTCTCTCTTTTCTTTTAGCGAGATATCAGTATTCATCAACACTTGCTCATAGGGCAACGAATTAAATTTTAATTGAGAATCGTAGTCCGAAATGGATTTGTATTTTTTGGCCTTTTCTTCTAAGGTTTCTTGTTCTTTTTTAAATTTATCCAACTGCAAACTATAGGTGTTTTCGTTATTGCGTTGATCAATCCAAGCCGCATTTTCATTGATTAATTTATAGGTTGCATCAGCCAAAACTCGATTTTTACTGCGTTCGATAGCCGCGTCAAAATTGGCTTGTTTAGTCCAAAAATTATATTCCGCCGGATCAATTTTGTCCCAAGGCATGGCGTTTTCAATGTCGCGTTCCCCCATTTTTAAATAGGTATAACGATCGGGAATAGCCACATCACTGCTCACACCCTCCAATTGGGTAGATCCACCATTGATGCGATAGAATTTTTGGGTGGTTGTTTTTAATGCCCCCAAATCGCCCACGGTATTGCCCCGCACAAATTGGTTCAAGTCAATTACATTTTGTACGGTCCCTTTTCCGTAGGATTGTTTACTTCCTAGGATAATGCCTCGTCGGTAATCTTGAATGGCTGCCGCCAAGATTTCGGAAGCCGAAGCCGAAAAACTGTTAATCATAACAACCAATGGGCCATCCCATCGCACGTTGGCATCGCGATCAAACAATACTTCTTTTTTTCTCCCTGCCGATTTCACCTGCACAATTGGGCCTTGTTCGATGAATAGTCCGGCAATATCCACAACGGTTTTTAACGATCCGCCACCATTGTCCCGCACATCGACCACAATTCCTTTCACGCCGGCTTCTTTGAGTCGTTCTACCTCAATCGCCATATCTTTTGCGGCATCACGGCCGTCGTTATTTTCAAAATCGATGTAAAACTTAGGCAAATAAATGACGCCATATTTCACGCCATTTTTCTCCACCACGCTAGATTTGGCATAGGTTTCTTCTATTTCTACGATATCACGGATAATCGAAATTACCTTTAAAGTTCCATCAACTTTTTTTACCGTGAGGCGCACTTCGGTGCCTTTGGGCCCTTTTATTTTTTTGACTACATCGTCCAACTGCATGCCGCCCACATCAACGGGTTCGTCACTGCCTTGGGCCACTTTGAGAATCACATCGCCCGATTCGAGTTCTTTGCCACGCCAAGCTGGTCCGCCCGAAATGAGTTCCGAAATCTCGGTATAATCATTTTTCTTTTGCAAACGGGCGCCAATGCCTTCGAGTTTTCCGCTCATGCTCACGTCAAAACGCTCTTTCTCGTCGGGTGGAAAGTAATTGGTGTGCGGATCAAATCGCGTAGCAATAGCGTTTACATAGACCGAAAACCAATCGGTGTGGTCCAAGTCGTGCAAGAATGTAAAGTATTCGTTGAGTGATTTTAACGAGCTTTCGCGTGTTTCTTTTTCGAGCGCTTCAAAGGTTTTGGGTGTGGTAGGCACCTCTTTGCTCGGTGCAGAATCCGTGAGCTGAATTTTAGTATTCGGACTATCCAAGTCATCGGTCTTCTTGGATTTTGGTTTTATTCCTTTTTCTAAATCATCTTGCATTTTGAGTTTGTCGGTCAAAGAAGAAAGCGTAGATAATTTAATTTGTTTGCGCCATTTGTCATACAACTCTTCAGTGGTTTTGGCATAGGGTAATTTTTCGTAATCGGTGTTGAAACTTTCATCAACCGAATAATCAAACGGTTGAGATAAAATATCGGTATAAAAGGTTTTACTCTCTTCGATGCGCTTCAGCAATCGATCATAGGTCAGGTTGAAAAAACTCAAGTCTTTGTCGCGAATCTGATCGTCGAGTTGGGTTTCATATACCGCAAATTCATCGATATCGGCTTGTAAGAAAAACCGTTTGGACGGATCTAAGGCCGTGATGTAGTCTTTGTATACGCCTTTTGAAAATTCGTCGTCAATCGTTGCCGGATTGTAGTGCCCGCGTTCAATTACAAAGGTGAGCAGCTCTAGTAGAAGTTTATCTTTTTCGGGGTCTGATTTGGGTTCACGAGGAATAAAGCTCCACAAGGCAACCGAGAGTGCTACAATGAGCAGTAGTATTTTATAATTTCTTTTCATAAATAGAAGTATTGCTTTCATTTATTGACCAGTTGGTAAGTCGTTTTGCTTAATTAACCTGGGATATTTTGGCCAAATCATGCGGAGGCTAATTTAGAAAGTTCGCGGTAAATAATCGGAATAAACCACTGATTTTATTTTAAAATTAACGAAACAAAATTGGTTTTATTTCACAAGGCAATTGCAGCAAGATGCAATTCGCTAAAAAGTAGTAATTTAGCCCATTCAAACTCAATTCCCATGAAAATAAGACTTCTTGCCCTTCTTATGCTAGCCACCCTAAACGGCTTGGCCAACACCAAAGTTGTTGTAGATCCTGTTGTGATTAGCACCCGCATCACGGCTGCTTTTCCGATTGAAATGAATAGCTTAGACCCGTATTTATTGACGGCCAACGTGAGTACGGCGGCAACCAATGCCAGCATCACGGCGGTGAATTTCACCATTGACGGGGTGGAATATGCCGCAACCAATCCCGTTGTTTCCCAATACGATTATTGGTGGACCCCAAGCAGTTTTGGCACGCACAGCATCAGCATTACCGCGGTGGATTCAGATGGAAATTCGAGTAATTACAGCTGCACCGTAGACGTGGCCAACCCATCGGTCGATCGTACCATTCAAACCTTTGAAAACGCGTTGATTGATTGGGGCTCCTTGGGATCGCAGTGGGCCTATGGCACCTTTAATTTGCCGCAATCGGTCGGAATTTACGAAACCATAATAGCCAATTTTTCTGTATCCTGCCCAAATGTTTCGGGCGGTTGTGACGATTGGGATCGCTTGTGTTGGGTTCAAATTCAGA
>Ga0209550_10001581_pt1 | contig 21834 bp, 15 predicted proteins | sample LauGreSuBDMM15SN_2_FD_187567 | JGI IMG/M metagenome (GOLD analysis project Ga0209550, IMG submission 187567) | Freshwater lake microbial communities from Lake Michigan, USA - Su13.BD.MM15.SN (SPAdes) (version 5) | ecosystem: Environmental > Aquatic > Freshwater > Lake | place: Lake Michigan... | reverse complement strand
ATCCAGCCCGAGACCCGTCCTTCTGTTCCTCCGTTCATGACGAGCTGTGCGCGCCGCTCCCCGCACTGCATCTGCCAAGCGGTGGCGCGCGCGCCCGACTGACCACTCGACGCCTCGTTTCAGTTGCTTCCACAGCTGGGCCACATTACGAGAACAGGAACCGGAGGTCCTCCTCCGAGAGTTGGCCGAGCGCCTTCGCATCCCCGCCGACGGTCCCCTCGAACACGAGGCGCTTCTTGTCCTGTAGCCGCAGGATGCGCTCCTCGACTGTGTTACGCACTACGAATCGCACCGCGCGGATGGGCTTGTGCTGACCGAGCCGATGTGCGCGGTCGATGGCCTGGTACTCGGCGGCCGGGTTCCACCACGGGTCCATGAGGTAGATGTGCGAGGCGACTGTGAGGTTGAGCGCCACGCCGCCCGCCTTGAGCGAGATCAGAATGACGACCACTGCGGGGTCCTCGCGAAAGGCCTTAAGGAAGGTCTCCCGCGCGCCAGCTGTCATGCCGCCGTTGAGCTTGACCACGCGAATGCCTGCGAGCAGCAGCCGATGCTCCACGATGTCGAGGAACGAGACGAATTGGGAGAAGACGATGGCCTTGGCAGATGGATCGTGCTCTCGCATCAGGTGCAGCTCCTCCATGAGCGCCTCGATCTTCGTCGAGGACTGGAACTTGCGCAGATCAAGGCGTGCGAGCAGGCCAGCCTTAGACTGGCCCGCCGCCGACACGCCCGCCGCAGCTACCTGGGCCGCACTCGTCGTGGCGGGGCCTGCCGTGTACGCGGCCGATGCGGAGAGCGAGCTGATCGAAGCGGCGTGGAGGTCGACAGAAAGGGGTTGCTCACACGTAGGGCACGCGGACACTGCGTCGGGGGCGAGGGCATCGATGTACTCGCGCATGCAGCCGCGGCAAAAGGGGTGGCCACAGCCCGTGAGCACCACGTCCTCGCCCTCCTCGTAGCACAGCCCGCAAATGAAGCCCTGTCCAGGGGCGCCACCGCCTGCCGCGCCGCCGCGGGCGCTGCTACGCGCGCCGCCAGTGCCACCGTCAGCGTCGCGCTCGGCGTCGGCGTTGGCCATCTCGCGCTTCGAGTAGAGGACAAGGTATGGGTGGTTGATCGCCTGGCGCAGCCGCGTGAGTAGATCGAGCACGTGCGCGTAGTTGTTGAGCAGCGTGCCCGCCTCGACGTACGCACCAAACTGAGCCTGGCTCTGTGTGTACAGTCCTTGGTAAAAGTCGGTCTCTCGGTGGTCGAGGAAGTGGGCCTCGATGGTGACCACCTTTGGCGGCAGCACCATCTCATCCGCCCGCCCTGCTTTCGTGCGTCGGAGCAGTAGTCGGTCGAGCACGCCACGCTTGAGCGTGATGAAGGCGTTCTTGCCCGCTCCCACGTACCCAAACTTTTTGATCGGGTTGACCACATCCTGGTTGAAGAGCGAGAAGTGCTGCAGCGGCGAGTGGCCGCAGTACATGCACTTGCGGTACTCGGCGTCGAAGTGGTACTCACGGCACTTGCAGTCGCATCCGTCCACCTTGCAAAAGTAGAAGCAATACGGGTCGAGCCTGCAGAACTGGATGAGAGAGTAGAGTTCACCTACACGATTCTGGAGGGGCGTTCCCGAGAGGCACCACCGAAAGCTCGCGTGCAGCGCAAAGCAGCCCTGCGCCGTCGAGCACCGTCGGTCCTTGATCGCATGGGCCTCGTCGAGCACGATGCGCTGCCACGCCACCCGATGCAGCACCGATTTGGCAGCAACTGCCGCGGCCGCGCGCGCCTTGCGCTGCGCTGCGAGGGCGCGCGCGCTCAGCTTCGGGGCTCCGTCCTCGCCTCCATCGTCCTCCTGATCCTTGTCGTCGTCGTCGTCGTCCTCGTCGTCCTCGCCATCGTCATCATCGCCCGGGTCGGAATCGGTCGCCTTGCGCTTGCCTTTGGCTCCCGACTTGCCGCCGCCCAGGACGACGCCCTTGCCCATTCTGCCTTGACCCTGGCGACCCTTGCTGGCGACCACTGAAGCGTCCTTGACAGGTTTCTTGCCGCCCTTGGTGGTGGTGCTGCTGCTGGCGGCCGCCTCCTTGCCCTTGGCGGCCGCCTTGCCGGCAGCGCCCTTGGCCTTCGACGGCGCGGCTTGCTTTGCGCCCTTGCCCTTGGATTTGGCTTTCCCCTTCTCGTCCTCCTCCGATCCTTGCCAATCGCCGTCCTCGTCCTCGTCGTCCTCGTCGTCGTCGTCCTCGTCGTACTGGCGCCTGCGGCTCTGCGTCTTAGCCTGCGCGGCCGAGCGGCGCGCATTCGGCCCACAGAACCAGCGGTTGTGAAACGCGAGCTTCTGGTCAGACTTGAAGGTACGCTTGCAGTACGGGCACTTGACCTGCAGGTCAGCCTGTGCGGCGCGGTACTCGTACTCGAGAGTGGAGTAGGTCGTGAGCACCACATCGTACGAGGCGAGCTGCTCGGGCGTCGCGTCGCGCTTGGGCCCGTGGTACGTGAAGATCGAGAACGTGCCCGGCGCTGTCCACTTGAGCAGCTCGGTGCGCCACTGTGCGAGCGCGATCACGGGCAGAATGACGAGGGTGCCACCGCCGCGCAGTTCGAGTCCCTCCTCGACTTCGCATGTCTGGCATGCAGGTGTACGTTGCTTGTCCCTGTGCGCAAGCAGCAACGAGATGGTCTGCAGCGTCTTGCCCATGCCCATCTCGTCGGCAAGGATGCCGCCCTTCACCTCGCCGTCCTCCTGCGCGCACAGCCAGCCGAGACCCTCCTTCTGATACGGAAGCATCGGGGCAAGGAGCGTCTCGGGGGGCTCCCGCTGCGTCTTCCACTCTTCGGCCGCCTGCGTCATCTCCTCGTCAATGTCCACGCCACGCAGGTGTGCGGGCGTCCCCTTCGCCGCGAGCATCTCGTCGATCCGCGCCTGCTCGTCTGCAGGGAGCTTCTCGTAACCGTCGATGCGGCTCGCGTCCACGTCGCTCGGCAGCCTCGAACAGGCGACGTGCTGCCAGCGCGTGATGATACCCCACCCCTTCTCGTCACGCTCGAGGCCGATGCGCAGCTCCTTGAGCGCAATCAGCTCACCGCACACGTTACATTTGGCGCGCCCCGTCTTCGCGTGCTCGGCGCAGAAGACTCCCGTCAGGTTCGAAAAGTCATACAGTCCGTCACCCTCCTCCTGCTGCTGCTCCGGCTGCTCCGTGCTCGCGCTCGCGCTCGGCTGCGCGGCCGCCGGTTGCGGCGCAATGTGAGCAGCGCTTGAGCTCGCAGCGGACGACGAGGCCGCAGCCTTACCGCCAGCCCGTTGCGGTTTCGACGGAGCCGCCGCCGTCGCAGCAGCAGCCGCCGGCTTTGCTGGCGAACGGCGCGGCTTTCGGGCATGCGCGGCAGGCGGCTTGCGCTTCGAAAAGGACGCTGCCGGCTCGAAGTCGGAATCGACATCCTCGTCATCCCCATCCTCTTCCTCCTCTTCCTCCTCCTCAGCACCAGAGGGCACGTACTCCTCATCATCGCCATCGTCATCGCTGTCCTCCATCTTGGAGCGTCGCTGCTTCTTGGGCTTGCTCGCCTTGGTGCGGGCGTCCGATCGTGGTGCCTGCTTCGTCCGCGGCGGCTGCACTTCAAAGACGCCATCGTCGTCGGCATCGTCGCACGGCACGCACGGCGATGTGTTATTCGCCGCTCTGGAGCCACGCCGAGCCGCCCGAGGCACTTGAAGCAGCGCGTCAGCGTCCGCGTCGCACAGGCCGTCATGGAAATCGGGCCTCGTGCAGCCAGGCGATCCGCACAGTTTCTTGGGGCTTGGCATCGGGTTGGTTTTGCTCAAGGCGTTTGCGCCGCGCCACACGAGCGCAAGCCCGCGTGTGCTCGGACACCTCTCGGCTCTCCCGCGCAGTGTCGAATCTACCGGGAAGATGCGGCGCGTTGCGTTTCAACACAACGCACAACGAAGCAGCCCCAACGACGGCGCGTCTTCTACCGGTAACTGGAACTGTTAATGGTTGTGTGTATTAACATGAATGGCAGTCGTCGCACACGATGACTGCCAGGCCTGGAGGTACCGTCATCGCTCCCGAGAGCACGGCAAACTTCCTCGCTCGCTGTGCACGCGCACACGACCGCTTCTTCTACCCGTGCAACGCCAAGCATCGCGAACCCCAGTCATGCACGTATGTTTTTCGCAGCAGCGGCGTGGCAGAGGTGTTCGAGGTGCGCGTGGCTGAGTGCACCTATAGCGAGGGTGGCACTGGCTGGCGAGTGTGGCCGTGCGCGCTGCTGCTATCATGCTGGCTCGCCGCAGAGCGGCGTGAACTTCAGCTGCCCACGCTGCGTGTCCTTGAACTCGGTTGCGGATTGGGCCTACCGGGGTTGACTGCTGCAGCACTCGGAGCAGCTGAGTCAGTTCTCTCAGACTGCCTCCCGATCCTGCTGCGAACAGTCGCGGAGAGCGTGCGCTGCGTCCATGTGGGTGCCGGTGACACACGTACCGGTAGTCGGCGTACGCGCGTTGCGCTCCTCGACTGGGATGAGGAGGCGCCAGGGTGCGCTGACGCCGCCGAGATTTACAGCACGGAGCAAGCCATCAAGCAGCAACAGCTGCAAGGGCTTGCTGTTGACGCTGCGGGCATCACGCGCGATGACGTGGAGGAGCCGCTCTACGAACGGCGGCTTGCGCGCAGCGAGCGCTTTGGCCTGCTGCTTGCGAGTGACGTGGTCTACTCCCGCCAGCACGCAGAGCAGTTGGCGAGAGTGGTGGCGGCGCGGCTGGCATGGCCGCCTGCCGATTCGCGGCCGGCCGAGGCGCGGCCGGACGTCAGACCGGGCGAGATGCCGGGCGAGGCGCGAGCTAGCGAGACGCCGGCTGTGGGCCCGAGCGAGCCTCAAGGCGGTCGGCTGGCCGCTATGGTGCCGGTACGCTCCGAGGAACATACGCGATGCTTCCTATGTGGACTGATTGCACGTGGGCTGCTCGTGCGTGTCTCGCGCGTCGACCGCGAATGGGTGGAGGGCGTCACCGCTACGCAGCTCGAGGCCGAGTTCGACGGCGCCGAGTGGACGCGGTGCACCGCGCGCAATGGGAGGCCGTTTTGGCACAATGCGCGCTTGCAAGCGAGCATATGGACAGATCCAAATAAGGCAGCTGCCTGGCGGCATGCAGCGACCGACTTTGCCGCCGACGCGCCGCTCGTCGAGGGCGAAATCCTATTCGTCGACGCTCGGGTGGTGGCTCATCCGAAGCTAGACGAGAGCACGCACGGCTAATCCTGGGCCCGTTGGTGTTGCTGATGAGTGACAGAGCGAGAGAGCGGAGCGACCCGACGCTATACAACGCAATGACGTCGCAATTTGCACCGGGACGTCATGTTCACAGCGGTCACTGTCCACAAAATGACTGAAAGAGGACGAAACCCCTTTTTCGTTTCGGGGCTATGCCTCATGGTCATAGGATCAAGGAATTCCTTCGGCTAAATTCGGCTACCGACGGCGCCGCGACCGGACACATAGGAGTGACATACCGGACCGCAAAAGGTCTAATTTACCGAGCCGACCTGGGACCCTGCCACCTGACGACAATGGTGCGCCTCGAGCCTGTATGGTCGGCAGCACACATCGACCAGAGGTCACACAACGCGGCGAGTCGATAGAGGGCATGCCAACGGCGAGTTCGCGACAGCTGCCGACGCGAGGCAGACGCATGCCGCACGCCGGTTGACACGATTGTCAAACGGGATCCCAGCCTCGGGGTTGGAGATGAGTGCGGAGATCGCCGCCAGCTCATGCCGAGTCGGCCATGCCCGCCTTCGGCTTAGCCTTCGGTTTGGCCTTCTTCTTGGCCTTCTTAGAGGGCAGCGCCTCGACCTCGGGCTCGATGAGGTTGGTGAGCCAGCTCTTGTACTTCTGGCTCAGGCCGTTGGCCACGTCGGTCGTCAGATCGGCAAAGCCGGTGGCACGGAGCGTCTTCAGTGCGTTTAGCCTCTGCTGTGCATTGGCGCTCGCGGTCTCATTGCCCTCCTGCCCGACTACCTTGAGTAGCTCCATCGCCGCGTCCTGCGCCGCGACCATCGTCGCGTCAAGCTGCTCCTTTGGCGCCGTGGCGAAGGTGTCGAAGGCGGCGAGCGCCGCGTCGAGCGTCGGCTTCTGTTCGAGCCGACGTGCCACTCGCTGTGCGAGGATCTCCGCTTGCTTCTCTGCTAGCTCGGCGGCGGCCTTCTGCTTGACGGCCGCCTGTTCGACCGCGCGCTCCTCGGCCTCTTCCGCCGCCTTTTTCTCGCGCGCCGTATTGGCCTCCGTCTCCTTTTGCTTACGATCCTCCTTCTCCACCTGCTCCTGCTTCTCCCACCACTGCCGGTGATGCTTGACCGTCTCATTCGACTTGGTGAGGCGCGCCCACGAGCCATCCACTGCCTTGCGCAGCACGAAGCGCACCGTGCCCACCGAGCCGAACGCCCACGAAGAGCGCTCCGGGTCGATCTGCTCAAACAGCTCGATGTTCATCACGTACCGCTTCGGTTTCTGCCGCCCGACGCCGGAGAAGCTCACGTGCGTGGCGTTCATGTGCACCTCTTCGTTGTCCACGTTGAGCACGGTCACGGGCGCGTCCAGCCGGCCCGCGAACTTGACGTTCAGGTGTATTGAGCGCTCGCCCTGCGCCCACATGACGGCGCATGAGATCGTCGCCTCGTCGAGTTTGGTCTGCCTCATGAGGGCGAGCAGCGAGCCTGACTCATCGCGCAGCTCCGTGAGCGCACGGCGCGTCTCGGAGCTGGGCGGCACGTTCTGGTTGCGCAGCTCGTCGACGGCACGTTTCGCCGCCGTCCACCACAGCCGACGCGCCGCCTGCACGATGTACGTGTCGTAGAAGCTGCTGCTGCTGGCGGTGGCACTGCTGATGCTGATGCTGCTGCTGCCGCCGCCGCCGTCCACCGCGCCGTCGCCGCCGGGCTCAGCGCCCGCATCCGCCCCCCCTCTCGTCGCAGGTGGTTCGAGCGCCTGCTGCTGCTGTTGCTGCTGCTCGAGGAGCAAGATCGCGCTCTGCTCGGAACCACACTCCTCCACATTCTGTGGCAGATGCTGTGTTGTCACAGATGTCTTCAACTCGGGCAGGCACACGGAACTGCCGCTCGCATCGACGATGCATCCACTGATAGCCGGCGCGCTCGTCGGAGAAGCTCGCCGCGCGTCGCGGAAGCGACGAAGCGCCTCCGCCTGCGTGGCAAGCATTTCAAGCTCTCCGGTCATCGTGACCAGTGCTGAAGAAACGCAGCTATCCGCCAGAGTCCACTCACCAGATTGGTACAGCTCCGCCGCACGTCGACGTAGCGTCGCAGCGTCGCCAGCCGTGTCGCAATGCGGCTGCCCGGTCGTAGCGACCGCGGCAAGCAGCAACGCTCCCGCGACGGCCACCGACGGCGATGCCATCGGCACGGTCGGTGTGGTGACGTGGCGCTACATGACCAGTTCTTGATTGGGACGCCAATCATAACACGTCGCAGTTTTAACATAACGCACCACCCAGTTCGATTCAGTTCAACACGCCATCCGGGGAGACAGTTGGTGAGCATGCACCCCCTAACGGCGATGCGCGATGGCCATTGGCAAGATGCGGCATTGGCGACCCCACGGGCATGTGGCCGTCCGCTCCGCGCGCTGGCCGCTCGTGCAAGACACACCGATCCAAATGCCCCTTGCGCATTGTATCACGTGTTCTCAACAGACAGTCAACCGGCGGGGCTGCTCCAGAAGTCGTTTAGAACCCGCGGGTCGTCGGAAGCCGATCACCCTGCCATATCAGGCATAGTAGCAGATGGGCAACATCAGCCACGTCAGATAGGCACCATCAGCCATGCCAGACATGCACAATCAACCATGCCAGAGAACTTTGATAAGGAGATCGCGTCGCATGCGTCGTTGGCCATCACACAAACCTCACGGTCTTGCACGAGCTCGGGTGGGACCCCAAAGTTCTTTTTTGCCGCGTTGATGGCGTCTTTCTGCTTTTGGTCGGGAAGGAATGCATGGTCACCTGAGCTGTGTCGACGAACTGGTTTCGGCTTCGCCGGCTCGAATCCCTCGGATTGAGCGCGCGCCAATTGGCGCTTCGAAATTGAGGATATGTACCCTGCGATTGGAGGAGCAGACGTGAGAACGTGTAGAGGACGTGATGCCTCGCAGGGCAGAGGAAGAAAATCTAGATGCGGTGGCATACAGTAGCTCATGCCCGCGGCTCCGAGGGCTACGATGGTGGCCGGAAGAGCGTTGGCACTCATGATGGGTTGCGCAGAGGAAGGACGGATAAAGAGACTAAAGAGTGACGAACGCTCGGCTATTCACGTACTTTGTTACTAGCCATATTAGTAACGAACCATCCCAAAGAGCCATTTCGGTTCGGCTTCCGGATGGAATGAAAGTCGAACAATGCGATGAGGGCGCAGACGTGTGCGGCCGATAGCGCGAATTCCGGAAGAACGAGGACTGTCTCGCCCACAAGGAATGATACAGAAACAGAACAATTCAGGGGTAGTTTTCAACCCCTTAGTACAGCCTACACACAGCACATTCTTAGAGCCAATGCAGACTACAGACATGCCGCACCATTGGCACGTTCTCAAATCTCACTCAGTCACATCTTGTTACATCTTGCTCACTCATTCAACGCTCTCCGTTGTCAAATCAAATGAGACTCTTCATGGCACACCAACAAAGAGTCGCCATCGAGCCTTGGCCAAGGATCAGCGGGATTTTCAGCGTCAGCGCATCGCCGTACAGGGATGGATTGATCGCAGTCAGCCACGCCCATCTCTGACCGCTCTCTTTTTCGGCCGTGCCACGCACGAGACGCATGATAGACGTGAGGCACAACGCCGCTTGCAGGGCAAAGACGGGGGCCAGCACTGCAGAGGTGATAGCTCTGGCCGTGGTGAGCACGACTAACAACCGCACGGATGTCGCAAGGTCTGAGCATGGACGAGACTCAGTCATTGCACTGATGGTCAACACGTATCCGAGAGACGAGAACTCTGGACATTGAGGCTGAGCGACTTACACGCAGCACCAAGATACTGCCCGAGCATGTATGCAGTGTCGTGATATTTGATGGGCTCACCAGTCGCCATTATCTTGTCCATCATCCAGTCCGGACGCAGCCACATCCCAATTCCGTACATACCCAAGAAGGCTGCATTGAGCTTGACGGCCACTGCCGGAAGCGCCACCGCTTGCGGTGGCGCTGGGACGCGTAGCTTCGCACCCTTGGTCACAAGCGTGATCGCTTGAAAGGCATCGGCGGAGGCGAACAAGGCAAGGATCATGACGAGCTTCATTGTACAGAGACAATTTAATTAATTTTGTGCGAGTGCGCGATCTTGCACAAAGGATTGACGAATTCTGTGCACACGAAGATACGATTCGAAACGTGATATGTGTTCAGGACATGCCGCTACGCCATGAGCAAGGCAGGGCCGGCCGCCGCGGCGCTGTGACTGTGAATTGGCCTCGGAGCCATGGCGAAAAAAGCTCGGCCTGGAGCTGCGGAAGCCAAGCGCAACGAGCAAACAGGGTCGGCTGCTGCTGCCGAAAGCAAAGAGCCCAGTGGGACGTCCCTTGTTCAAAGGCTTCTGCACGAGACGCTCTCATCGTTGAAGTTGCCATCGGCGCTGATGCAGAGAGACCTTTGGCTGTCGATGTCACGTGGCGGATTGACAGTGAGTGAGCTGCCCTGCAGCGCTACTTCCAGTGTCTCTGGAGATCACCACCGCTCTCAGGAGGTTCCATGCTCTGCTTATGCCGGAAAATCCCACCGAATAAAGCAGGACATCGTTCTCGCTGGATACACCCAAGTTGCCGCGTTACCATGGATGGATCTTGGAGTGTCTCTTCGCGCGCTCTCTGATACGATCGACGCGTTGCACGCGGCTGGATACCCTCCAGTGTTCATCCTGATGTATGATCAGGCGTGGCTCCTGTGTGAGCGGCTGTTTCCTTTGATGGAGGCACTCATGGGGCCGGAGGTCGCACTAGACACCTCCATTTTTGCCTGGTCTCTTCGTCGTGCTACGCCGCTGCGCACGACTTCCACTACACGGAAGGCCTCTTCAGAGGCACACAGTAGCAAGGAGTCTACCGCCACGCACGCAATCGGCGACAACTTTGGCGTCCCTCACCGCGATTCTCGCTACTCGGACTGCCATACGGTAGAGGGCCAGCCGACTGAGATCAGCTGCTGGCTGCCGCTAGTCGATGTGACCCCTGACAGTGGGTGCATGCTGGTCGTGCCGGCGCAGCATGACCCCCTCTTTGCAGCCAGCAACCACCCGCTGCACATGAAGCCGACAGAGGCGATGCCATGGGCGCACATACGTGCACTTCCAGCAGCAGCGGGCGATATCTTGCTATGGAAAGCCAATTTGATACACTGGGGATCCTCTTGCGGCTCTTTCTGCGACCGAGAGCCGAGAAAGTCGATTGCTATGGCTTTCATGCTGCCTACAGCTTCATGTGAGCCGGGCAGCAGCGGGCGCCTCAGCCGAGCGGACCTCCAGGCTGGCTTGAGCTTGATGCAACGGGTCAAGATCGTCACGCGCAGCCTGCTGCAGTATGAGCACTGGCATCCGACGTTTGCAGGCTTTGCGCCATCAGTTGTGGATGAGTGCTTGGCTTCTATGTCCTTCCGTTAGCCTGTGCTCACTGTTGCGCTGACTACACGGCATGTGAGCCCATTCTGCATGGCCCTCATACTGTTTCTTTGGCGATCCGTAAAGTGGCGGAGGTGTCCGCGATACATGTGAAGGTATCTGCTCCAATCTCGGATCACGCGTCACGTTGACTCTGCCGCGTCACTGCCGCGGGGCGCTGAAAGAGCGCACGCAGCGTAGCCAATCAGCTTTTGACTGGCACCTTGCTTAATTGCTCACTAAGAACCGCACACAAACGAACGCGCCCGAGTCGCGCCATGCCACACAGGCACGAAACGACGACGAAACGCCTACCCGCGACCGGGGACGCGCGATCGCGCGCGCCCGTAACTGTACGGTCTTAGCTCAATAGACTACGGAAATCATCGATGTTAGATACACAGAGCGGAGACACCACGAGACAGCAGTCAAATCCGGGGGAGACTCACACGATGTTCTAATCGGTCCCGGAACGGGCATGGTTTCGTATCCGAATCCGTGGTTTCAACTTCGTACCGGTACCCCCGGTGTCTTTTTACCGGTACCGGTACGCGCCGCGCCGCGCGCCGATCATCTCCGAAACAAGCACTCGCTCGGCATAGAAAGCGGGAGCGCGTCCGACGCCGTGTAGACGCCGTGGTCTAATAGTGGTCTAAGAGCCCAGACCTTGTGACGAGCTGTCGCCGCAAGATTTCATCTTTCAACCCAATGATCGCTGCCGGTGCAACAGACTTGAACCTCGCGGCGGCGGAGAGCAACCTCCGTGTGGCAACGTGCGCATTTCTTGCGGCGCGCTTCCCAGTGTTTCCAGCCGGCCGCGACCTCTTCTTCAGGCAAGTGTTCAAGAACAGCACCTTCAGACCCTCCGTAGATGAACCGCTAAGCTATCCACGCGCCGAGAATCTGGTCGCCCTCTTGTACCACTCGCCCATCGGTAATCCATATGCGGGCATGGCACCGCTGCGACGGCATGGCGGGCGAGACCCTCCCGCAAGTGGAATGGATGGGTTCACCTTCTCGTTTGCTGCCAAATACAGCAGATCTATCGCCGCCTTTGTCACGCGCAAGCTTGGTGCACCACCGCGCTTCGCCATCGAAGTGGGCTCATACCTTGGGGCAGGTGCAACATTGACATGGGGCCCACTGGTGAAGCGAGGTGGCGGCCTGCTCTTGTGCATCGATACGTGGCAAGGCGACTTACACATGCGGCTGCAGCCCACGAATCGTTTCAACCCGGGCCATTTGCGCCTCGATAAAGGCATGCCTCACCTCAACGAGGCCTTCATGCAGCATGTTGTGGACCGCAATTTGAGCGACGTCATCTACCCGCTGCCGATGCCGTCCATTCTCGGCGCTCGCCTGCTCGCCACCACTGCTTGGTTGATCGACCTCATCTACATCGACTCGGCTCACGAGCGCGGAGAGACGCTCATCGAAATCCATCTGTACTGGCAGCTTCTGCGACCCGGTGGCGTGCTCATGGGCGACGACTACCGTGAGTTTCCAGCCGTGCGCGAGGACGTGCAGGAGTTTGCGCGATGTCAGGCCGTCGAGATTCTCTTTGGCAAACACGAAACGGGATCCGACAACACCTGGGCGATCCTCAAGCCGCCTCATGCGAAGAGCACGACGCCGAGAGGCAACCTGGGCGGCCCGGGCCGGAGGTGAGCCGACGGGGAGCTCCTTGACCAGTACCTTGGAAGCCAGCAGTAACCTAATTTTACGCTGCCGTGTGTAGTGTGATTGATGAAACGCCAACGCGACCAAGGTCCCACTCCAAGTTTGTACGAAGATGTGAAAGTGAGCCACGCGAATCATGTCACGCGAGAGTATTGTCTCATAGGATGTCTGCCACTGGCTCAGACATCGGCACGCTCCGTGTGAGCGGGCTTCATCCGGATGTGACTATGGAGCAGGTGCATCGATTGCTCAGTGCGTTTGGATTCATCGATGAGCTCCGAACGATGCCGACACCTGGCGTGCAGCCACCGGAGATGACGGTGATTGTGCGCTACAAGACCCGCACGGCCGCTGAGGCCATCAGCATCGCAACCTCGCAGCTGACCACGGAGGAGTCGCACGGGCTCGTCCACTCGGGTAGCGGCCTCACCGTGACTGTCACCCCGAGAGATCAGTTGGGCGATGCATCTGACAGCATAGTCGCAGGGACAGCGCAGCCACCCTCAAGGGCCTTGCCGGCAAAGGTGCCACAGCCGCCGCCTCAGCAGCAGCTGCTGCAGATGCAGATGATGCAACAGATGCAGCAGATGCCGCAGGTGCCACAGCAGATGATGATGCCGCCTCAGATGTTTGCGGGCATGCCCACTGGCGGCATGCAGCAAGTGCCCTTCTACGGCGCCGCCGCCGTCAGCGGCAACGGCTACGGCAGCTACAGCGGCTACGGCGGCTACGGCGGCTACGGCGGGCCCATGGGCAACGGCCCTCTTCCTGTGGGAGGCCCGATGGGCGGTGGTGGCCGGCCCAGGGGCGAGGGCCGTGGCAGCACTGCGCCCGGCAACCTGACGGGCGAAGAGACGAAGCTCTTCGTGGGCGGCCTTCCTCAAGATTGCACCGAAGCCGCGATTCGCGTCGTCTTCGAGCCCTACGGCAAGGTGCTCAATGTGCACATTATGCTGCCGTCCGAGCGGACCGGACAGCGGTGCGCCTTTGTGCAGTACGAGATGCATGCATGCGCCTTGAGCGCCTTAGAGCTCTCTAACCAGTACCGCATGACTCCGAGCGGGGCCCCCATCGTGGTCCGCTTCGCCGATACCCAGGGGGCCGCGAAGCGCCAGCGTGCGTGGTAGACGCACTCGCAGAACCAGGCGCTCTCGTCCGAAGTCTTCCGGGGCGACGTAAGATCGCCGCAACGTGCCGCGCGGCGGCACGCGCGCGGTCGCGCGGGGAACGCTACGAGTTTTGGGTCGGGCGGGGGAACGGGGTCGAGCCGGCGCGCTTTCGTGAGGCATCATCGCGCTCACACTCTTAGTAAGTATTTACTTTATGTTGACACCGCATCGCATGTCTCACGTACACGTACACCGCGGCACCGGTGAGGCGCCGCGAGTCCTCGAGTCACGAGTGGCGTGGCCCACCGCCCGGTGCCCCGGTCGGGTTGTATCGTGGCGGGCACGACGTCGCGTTGCGCCGGCGGGCACGACGTCGCGTTGCGCCTGCCACGTGCCAGCCCATTCAGCATTCGCTCCCCCCTTCATATCAGTTGTAGTCGGGCAGGCGCCCCCACGATCGACGGCCCGTGTGTGGCGGGGTAAGCGCCACACATCACAACCCGATCGAACCATGCACATGCCTATGCAGCACACAAACTGTCTAGCACTGATCGGAGTCTCCGAAGTGATCATGCTGAGAGGCCACCCTCCGAGCTTCCGCAATATGACGGAAGGCGGGTGGAGCGCGTCCAATAACTTGGCGGGCTCTCGTGCAGAAATCTGGCTTCCTGAGCTCCACAGGTTGCTCAGCACGCGGGCACCAAAAGGCGGACGGGAGGCGGTACCTGCAAGTGTGGCACCGGCGCGCGCCTCCTCGGGCTTCGCGGGTTCAAAGGGCGTCGGCCTGCGCGAAGTGACTGCGCCGTGACGAGGACGGCGGCGAGTCCATTGGCAGCACATCGACTGCCTGGTTGTCGCCCTGCTGCCCGAACCGGCAAGTCCGGGACTTGTGGCCGCACTCTTTGCAAATCGAGCAGCGCTGCTGCTTGTTCTTGCGCGAGAGGTGGGCCCCGCTGCTGTTCGGCGGGCTGCTGGACCGACTGCCGGATTTGGAACTCTTGGGAGACTGCGGTGAACCAAAGTCGGCGGGCTCCATTGTCGAGATGGGGCTGCCGACGTACCGCTCCGAGCTGCTTTTGTGTCGTTTGCTCGCGGCGAAGCTGCTGATGTAGTTTGGGGTCATGGGCGCGTCGATCGGGGACGAATCGCCGATGCTCTGATCACCTGCGCGAGCAAAGACCAGCAGGCAAGTCAGGAAAAGGATCGAGCTCGTCGGAGATCCATTGGTAGAGGAGCACAGGAGAGGCCCCTGGAGCCGGGATCCGTGCCTGCCGCGCATCGACCAGGGCGACTGGAGGTGGTTTCGACCATCAGGCACCTTCCGCGCAGGCCGCTGGGGTCAGCAGACGCAGGGCTGTAGCTCAGGTTCCCCTCTTTCCTCCGCACCGTGCGTGTGGCCTGAAGCAAAGGGGTCCAACAGTTTGTCGAAGAAGTCGTTGATCTCGGGAGGGATATCGCCGACCGAGTCCTCGATGAGCAGGTGCACCGGATCGAACTCCATCACTTCAAGAGCCGCCGGCAAGTGCAAAAAATGCAATGCCGACGGCCGCGTGCGACAAGGACTCGCAGAATCAGGCTAATACGCTATTTTCGTTTAGAATATGACGAACCTGCGCCGGGCGGGGATTTCCGAGATCGAGTTCAACAAAATCTGCTGCTTTTCTGCTGCACCGTAAAGGGTTGCTACGCCTCTCACACGGCCGCGCTCGAGGCCCACTTTCGCGCCTGCGCGCCGCTGGACGCGGGCCGTAGCGGGTTCGCGGGCGTCGTGTCGGGCGCGCGCCCAGTGGTCGAGCGTGCCGAGTTGCCCGCGACCGAGGAGTTGCCTACTGTGGACGAGCCCGAGGAGGGGCGACCGCGTGCGCTGCGGATGGCGCCGTCGTGAGCGTCCCCTTCGAGGCCGAGGCTGAGGGCGGCGTTGAGGGCGGCGTGGTTGGCCGAGAGCACGGCGCGTGGCTCAGGCGGCGGTTGCGGCGGGGCAGCCGCAGGTGCGACGGCCATGCGCGACGGGCTGCCCGGCACACCAAGCGGCAGCGCAAGCGAAGGCTTTGAGCCCGTCGAGGCAGGCGCCGACATGGTAGTGGCCGTGCTTGTCGGACCCCATGCCGCCTGAGGCGCCTGCGGTAGCTTGGGCAGCGGGCCGTTGGGCCCCTTGGGCGGCGGTGCGGGCAGCGCGCCGTTGAACGAGGGCTTGCGGGCGCCGTTGACAGTCGCGCGGGCCGCGTCCGCAAACTTGTCGGCACCCGACTTAGCCAACGGGTTCATCACGCCCACCCGCATCGTGGCCGCGCCGTCCATGGCGCCCTTTGATTCATGGCGGCCTTCTTGGCCGTTCTTGGCCAAGGCACGCGGCCCGAAGAGCTGGTTGTAGTTCTCCTCGCGGTTCTGCAGCTCGAGCTTGTAGTAGTGCATCTCGTCCAGCGCCTTCTGCACCATCGCTTCGCGCTCGCGCATGCCCGCCTCCATGGCCTGCATCTGCGCCAGGTCTTCGGGCCGGCTCTCGCGCTCCTCGAAGCGCAGCTGGAGATCGCGCAGCTCCTCCCGCAGGGCGTCGAGCTCATCGTGCAGCGCTTGCTTGGACGTCTCGCTCGCCGCCTGCAGCTCTCTGGCCTCCTCGAGGTGCGCGCGGCGCAGGTCCGACATGTCGTGCTGCGACTGGCGCTGCAGCTCTGCCTCCCGCTCCGCGAGCCTCCGGTGTAACCCCTCGCGCTCTGCCTCGCGCTCCGCGCGCAGCCGCGCGAGCTCAGCCTCCCGCTCGGCCGCCGCACGCTCTAGCTCCACCTTGCGCTCGGCCGCAGCCGCGAGCGTCGCGTCGCGCTCAGCGATGGCCGCCCGCAGCCGCTCCACGTCCGCCGCGAGCGCCGCAATCACCGCGTCGCAGTGGGCGATGGTCTCGGCCGTAGCATTCTCCTTCTCGGCGCCGAGCTCGGCCGCCTGCCTCTGGAGCGCGGCCACGTGGCTCGCCGCCTGCTCCTCGAGCGCCGTCACGAGCTCGGCACGCGCGCGGTCCGACGTGGCTATAACCGCCGACTGCTCCTCCAGCCGGCGGCGCAGCCCATCGAGGTCGTCACGCACCGCCTGCACGCTCTCCGCCTCGCGCTGAGCAAGCGCCACCGCCTGCTCGCGCAGAGCGGCCGCATGAGCCTCCTCCTGCGAGGCCGCTACGCGCGCGAGCATGCCCGAGTGCTTCTCGTGCACGGCGGCGAGCTGCACCTCGTGCTCCTTCGTCAAGTACACGATGCGCTCCTCGAGCACCAGTTGCAGCTTGGCGGCCGCCTCCTCGCGCCTGGCGGCCTCCAAGCCCTTGGCCTGCAGCTCCACACGCAGCTGCTCGACCACCGCGTCCTGTGCGCTCGCGGCGCTACCCTGCTGGGCGCGCAGCTCCTCGAGCTGCCGACGCGTCGTCGCATGCGCGCTCTCTTCGGCCTGCCGCTGGCTGCGCGCCTCAGCCGCCTGCCGCTTCTCCTCCGCCGCCACCTCGCTCGCCTTGGCTGCCTTGGCCTCCGCGCTCCGGAGGGCCTCCACGAGACGCCCCTGCTCCGCGAGAGCCGAACGCGCCGTGGTGAGCGCTTGCATGCAAGGCAGGTCATCAGTGGCAATCAACGTGCCTGCTCCGCTTGAGCGGCCTCGGCAGCGAGCGGTTTGCATGCAAGGCAGGTCATCAGTGGCAGGTCATCAATGGCAATCAACGTGCCTGCTCCGCTTGAGCAGCCTCGGCAGCGAGCGCCGCGCCTCTACGCGCCTCATCCGCCTGGCGCGTCTTATCCGCCGCGAGCTTCTGTGCCTCGGTCAGCTCCTTGGCCATCCGTTGGCGCTCCTTTTCGGCAGCGGCGCTCGCCCTCTGCGCATCCTCCAACTCCCTGCCCTTTTTGGCGAGCTCCTCCTCCAAAGCCTTGAGGCGTCCCGTCGCCTCCGAGCGCAACCCGCTGTCAATCGCCGCCGCCACGCCGCCAGTCGCCACGCCGGCGACGCTCTTGCCAGCGCCCCCGTTGGCTGTCGCCGCTGCGAGAGCCGCCTTGGCCCTCTCGGCCTCCGCAGAGAGGAGCTCGACCGCTTGCTTCTTCGCGTTCGCGTCCGCGTTCGCGCGCTTGAGAAGGTCCTGCAGACGATTACGTTCGCCCTCGAGCGCCGCCACCGCCGCCTTGGCCGCCGCGTCGTCGCTGGGGCTTTCGCGCCCGCCGCCGCCGCCGCCGCCGCCGCCGCCGCCGCCGAAGCCGGTGTCCGCCGAGTTGCGCCGTGACTTGTTGGCCTGCTCGAGCTGCTGCTGCTTCTGCCTCTCCTGCTGCAGCAGCTGCTGCTGCTCGATGCTCTTGGACTCGAGCGTGAGGAGCTTCTTCTTGAGCTCCCCCACCTCGTCCTCGTGCTTCGCCTTGAGCAGCTTGAGTGCGGTCGCACCCTCCTGCCTGGCCGCATTCTCCGCGATCGCCAGCTTCGCCTTCCAATCTGCGTCCGACTCCTGCGCCGCGACACTCCCGCGTGGCGACGCGGGCGGCGCGCCCGGCGCGCCGCCTGCGCCGCTCGCCTCGGCGGCCTTGAGGGCCACTTCGGCGGCATGGCGCTCGGCCTGCGCCCTCGCGAGCGCCTCGCGCGCCTCGGCCTGCGCTGCCTTGAGCGCCGCCGCCGCGCGCTCCTCGGACGCCTTCATCTCGGCCTCGTGCAGCTGCCTGCTCGCCTCGAGCGCCGCGGCCACCTCGCGCTCGATGGTGGCCTTGGCCGCGGCGAGCAGCTGGGCCTTCTCAACGGCGCCGGCGTGCGCGACCTCCTCGGCCGCCGCCGCGCGCGCCGACGCCTCGTCCGCCGCCCGCCGAAGCGCCTCGAGCTCGGCGTCGGTCCGGAGCAGTTGGTTTCGACTCTCGTCGAGCTCATTGCGGAGGCGCGAGAGATCTGATCTCGCGCCCTCGAGCTCAGCGCGCTGCCGGTCGAGCATCGTCGCGTCGCGCGCCGCCGCGGCCACCGCCTCTGCGGCCGCGGCCTCCAAGGCCGCCAACCGCCCACGAAGCTCGACGAGCTCAGCGTTGGCCACCTCAGCGCCCACGGCGGCGCCCTGGAGCTCCCTGAGCTGCCCCTCAAGCGCGGCGGCGCGCGCCTCGGCGGCGTTGGCGCGCTCACTCTGCGCGTGCAGCTGACGACGCGCCGCCTCCACCTCGGCCGCCGCGGCCTTGCTCGCGCGCGCCTCGCGCTCAGCCGTCTCTGCCGCGTCCGCCGCCTGCTGCTTGGCGACCCTCGCTGCCTCGAGGGCCGCCGCCTCGGCCGCCCGCGCCCTATCGAGCGCCTCGCGCCGCTGGGCCTCGAGCTGCTCCATCGCGTCCATCTGGCGGCGCGCCTCCTGCGAGAGCGCCATCCCGCGCGCGGCCTCCTGGCGCAGCTGCTCCGCGTCCTTGAAGCCATTCCGGAGCGTCTCCTCCGCCTGTGCAAGCTTGGTCTCCGCCAGCCGCGCCGCCGCCGCGGACTGCTCGGCCGCGTTACGGCACGAGGCGAGCTGGGCGCGGAGGGCCTCGACGGCCTGCTGCGCTTCGTGGGCCGCCTTGCGCTCCGTCGCCGCCTCGGCACGCGAGCGCTCCGCCTCCGATCGGCTCGAGGTGGCCTCTGCTTCGAGCAGCCGTCCCGCGCGTTCCGCCGCTTCGGCCTGTGCGCGTGCGAGCTGCTCACCCTTCCGGGCGGCGAGGAGCGCGGCGCACGCCTCGTCGAGCTCGCGGCGCAGCTCGGCCGCCTGCTGCTCCGCCTGCTGCAGCCGCGGCCTCAAGCTGCCCGTCGCCTCCTCCAGGCTCGCCTCTTTCTCCGCCTCGAGCCTGCGACGGAGCGCCTCCTCCTCGGCCATCCGCTGCTGCAGCATCTCGTTGAACTTGGCATTGTGCTTGCGCACCACGTCCGCGAGCTCCGAGGCGGCACGCTTCTTCTCGCCCTCCTCGCTGCTCTTCGCCTTCTTCTCGAGCCCCTCCATGCACTCCGAGAACTCCTTGACGCGCGCAGCGAACTCGCGCTTCTGCGCCTCGAGCTCCTTGGCGAGCGCGGCGACCTTGGCCTCCGCCTCCTGCTTGATCTTGTCCTGGGCCTTCTCGGAGCGCTTTTTGAACTCGTCGATGTCGCGCAGCGCCTTGAGCTTCTCGCCCTCGTACCGCACCTCCACCTCGCGCACCTTCTTCTCAATGAGCTTCATGTCCGTCTCGTGAGAGCACGATGCCTGGAAGCGCTTCACGCGATCGCCCGCGTCACGGAGGATGGCCTCGATCTCGTTCTCGTACGTCTGCGCCTGCCCGGGCACATCGTCCGCGTCCTCGCCCTTGGCGTTCAAATGGTAGATCACCTTGGTCAGCTGCTGCACCTTTTTGCTCATGAGCTCGATGGCGGCCGAGCCCGAGGACCCTGCGTGGCGATCGCGAGCGGCGAAATCGGTGAGTCCCGCGGTGTCATGGGCTCGCGAGGGGCGCATGCGAGAGAAGCCGGCCGCCATGCGCGCGAACGGCGGCACACCTGGCATCTTCGGCGGAGCAGCGTCAACTTGGCGAACGGCAGGACAAAGACCTCTTGGTGCTCGCACACTCACGCTAACCGCTACGACGCCACTTTTCAAACGCGTGTTGCACAATAGTCTTGAGGACACAAAACACGACTCACTCCATGGCGCGCCACATCTATGAGCGGCTCGCAGGTCACAACGAGGACAAAACCGCACCTGCTCCCACGTGGAGAGAGGCGCTCCAATTGACGGAGAGACCTCGGCCTGGCCCGCGCCCATTCTCGCAGCCGCAGCGCGGGGGTTGCCCAGACCAACTCTCTCCGTCCGCCGCTTCTGGCCACTCCGGCCAACGGCGTCCAGCAATGCGTGCGCGCGCCCCCGTGCGCGCGCCGCCCAAAGCAGCCTGCGAGCCGGAGCGCGAAGCGGCACCGCTGTGTCGTGGATACGGCGGTAACGCCCAGTGCGCGCTCCGGCGCAGGCGTAAGCAGGCTTAGGCAGGCGCCTGCTTCTGGATGGGGAGGAAGAGCTTGAACTCTGGCGGGAGCTCCTCCTCGGAGTAGAGGCGGTCGGAGAAGTAGATGCGGCGGATGCGGCAGTTGGCGTGGATCTGCACGCGCAGCGTCTCGATGTAGTTGGTGCCGTAGGCGCGGCGGGTGAAGTCGGAGAGGTTGAACTGGATCTGGTTCCAGCCCTCGTCGAGGCGCATGGGCATCGTGCAAATGAAAGGCTTCACGCGCGTCGTGGACTGGTAGTTCGACGCGCGGAAGCGGCGGCGCACGTTCTTGTCGTCCAGGACCTGCACCTCGAAGGTGAAGTACTTCTTGAGCTGCCGACGTGAGTGGCGCGAGAAGAGCGCGCACGTGAGCGAGTGAAAGGATGGCGAGAAGAGGAAGAGGCAACCGTCGAGAGGTAGCACTGCAGCGAGCATGTGTGGCTGTGCGCCGCAATCGCGCGGCCGTGCGTGCGCGCCGGCTGTGCTCCGGCGGCAGTGCGCTGCGGTGTGCGAGGCGCTGTGGCGCGCGGCGTACGTTCTTGATGATCATGACCAGGAAGGGCAGCTTAATGCCGAGCGTCCGGTCCGAAAAGTTGGGGCACGTGACGAACGTCGTCGAGATGTTGGTCGACATGATCTCAAGCACCGACGACTGAATGTCGTTATCGGTGATCCGCTTGCAGTGGCCGTTGTTGACCTCCTCCTTCCAGATCTGCAGCGGCTTGGAGCCTGAGCGTGCACGAGTGCAGTGTGACGCACGTGGTGAGCACAGTGCGCAGGCGCGCGAGCGCGCGCGGCGGCAGCCAGCCGCCAGTGAAGCGCGCGCAGGCAGGCTGCTGCCATTTGCGGTGGCGCGACCACCGCGCTGTGCTGGAGCCGCAGCTGGGCGGCACGCACCAATGGAATAGAGGATGGAGAGGAAGCCAGACTGGAAGGTGTTCTTGAACATCTCCGCTGCGCTGTGCGAGAGAAGCGGGTCAGTCTCTCACGGCCGCTTGACAAAGGGCACCGGCGCAGCCCTCTCTGAACGGCAGGCTAGCACCGGCTCTTTCCACAGGAGGTTGTTTCATGTTCACGAAGACGCGAGGACTCAAATCGCGCAAGCGCCACATCGCCCATTACTTATTACTGTGTAACTCTTATTAGCTGGCTGTCACTCTCATTTCCAGAATTCCTTCATTGACGAACGCAACTGGATACGCCGAGGTCCACCGCGCAATCTAGATGCGTGGGGAATCATGCGCCATGATGCGCGAAGGAGTGTTTGCGCGCGAGAGCTACGTCTCCGACGACGACGACCCCGGCGGGCTGTGCACCAGGCTCTGCTCGACGATCTCGGTGACGTCGGCGTCGCGGAGCAGCGGGCTCTTGAGCCACGCCTGGCGCGCGACGGGACCGCCGCCCGACATCTTGCGCACAGCGTCCCCCAAGCCGCTC
>Ga0209550_10001578_pt1 | contig 21846 bp, 15 predicted proteins | sample LauGreSuBDMM15SN_2_FD_187567 | JGI IMG/M metagenome (GOLD analysis project Ga0209550, IMG submission 187567) | Freshwater lake microbial communities from Lake Michigan, USA - Su13.BD.MM15.SN (SPAdes) (version 5) | ecosystem: Environmental > Aquatic > Freshwater > Lake | place: Lake Michigan... | reverse complement strand
GTTTGCCTAATTTGGGCAAAACAAGTTGGTATAAAAAAATAGACTAAAGAAAAATCTATTCAAAGAAATTAACGTCATCCAATTTTATAATTGGTAATGTAAAAAAGACAAATAGGTAGCTAATTATGTTGCATTATTACTTTATAATTACTTCTTTAATCGTTAATTCCCCCATAGCTTCGTTTACTCGTTGTATAATTTGTTCTTTTTGAAAAAGTAAAACGTTTTTTAAAGAAGCGTCGTAGCTGGTTATAAAAAGAGTGCCTTTTACTATTTGAATTTTATCTGTGTATTTAGCTATCGTTTTCCCCATTAATTCCTCCCACACTTCTTCTATACGCACAGCTTGTATGCCGCTTTTAAGACGGCTTTTCAATAAAAATTGTTGTATTGCTTCTTGCAAAGATATTTCTGCCATATTTATTTTATAAAAAGTTTATACGATCCATTTATTTTGCCTTTCCCTTTTTTATCCTAAATTCTGAAGTTTACAATAATGAATTTCTTTTTATCATCCATACTTGTAATTACTGCTTTTAACGTAATATATTTTGCATCTTCTGCATCAACACCTGTTTTGGAATAAGCAGCAAATAAATCATTCTATTTTAAAACCTTAGCTCCAGTACTTAGCTTTATAACTTAGGAGGACTACAATTCAATTACTTGATACTTTACTGCTAAAGAAGTAAAGGTATTTACTAGCCTTTCTTTATGTGTATCGGTAATAAATACTTGCCCTTCATTTTCTTTACAAACCCAATCTAATAAATTGTACATTCTTGTATTATCTAATTTCTCAAAAACATCATCCAGTAATAATATTGGTGGAACATTTTTTGCTCTTTTCAATAACTCAAACTCTGCTAATTTTAAGGCAAATAATAAACTTTTTCGTTGTCCTTGCGATGCTATACTTTTAAAGTTAGTCCCATTTAACAACATTTCTATATCATCTTTATGTACTCCGCCATTTGTCCGTTGTAAAATAAAATCTTTTTCTCGGTATTGGTTTAAAATACTTTCAAAACTAGAGGTTAACAATTGGCTTGTGTAGTTTACTTCAACTGTTTCGTTATTGGCAGCTATTTTTTTATAAAAAGCTTGTATTAATGGAATTAACAAAAAGGTAATTTCTTTTCTTTTTTCAAAAATATACTTGCCCGGCGCTATTAATTGTTCTTCTATAACTTCAAGCAATGCCCAATCTGTTTTTCCTTTTTCGGCAAATTGTTTTAACAAACTATTACGTTGCTGAAGTACTTTAGTATAAATTATTAAGTGTTGTAAATAAGTAGCATCAATTTGACTAATAATGGTATCCAAATATTTTCGTCGTTCTTCGCTACCACCCACAATAAGTAACGTATCATCTGGTGCAATCATTACTGCCGGAAATTTACCTATATGCTGCGATAGTTTTTCGTAAGGTATAGTATTCAGCAGTAAATCTTTTTTTCCAGTTCCTTTAAATATTGCCGTTATACTTTCATATGTTGTAAGTCCTTCTATTCTAAACCCATCCATACCAAACAAGACATTTTGCCCATCTATTTTATTAAAATAGCTTTTTGCAAAGCATAAATAGTAAATAGCATCTAACAAATTAGTTTTGCCTTTACCATTTAAACCACAAATACCAACTATACGTTCATTAAAATCAAATTGAGTAAGATTATAGTTTTTGTATTGCGTAATTTTTATGGTAGAAAAGGTGGTCATTTGGGGTTGCAAGATAACGCAATAGTTGGGCAAAATTTGTATATCACATCTCCCATTGATTACGCTACTATAGCTTTTTAAAAGTTAGCTAACATAGGGTAGCCCTTTGCCTAGTAGTTTCAATTTAAAAGGGGAGCTATAATATATACACAGAAAGCCTAAATTCCTTATATTTGCAACCTAAAATTAAACCCATTGGCTACTAAGTTTAGTAAAGAAACTTACCTGTATTGGTACGAATTAATGTTGCTTTTACGCCGTTTTGAAGAAAAAACGGGACAATTGTACGGGATGCAAAAAATACGTGGCTTTTGCCATTTGTATATTGGTCAAGAGGCTATAGCTGCTGGTTGTATGACGGCAACTAACCCCGATGATAAGTTTATAACAGCTTATAGAGACCATGCATTAGCTATTGCAAAAGGCGTAACAGCCAAAAGTTGTATGGCCGAATTGTATGGTAAAGCAACGGGTTGTAGCAAAGGAAAAGGTGGAAGTATGCACTTTTTTGGATTAAAAGAGAATTTTTTTGGTGGTCATGGTTTAGTAGGTGCACAAATAGGCACTGGTGCAGGTTTGGCTTTTGCCGAAAAATATAACGATACGACTAATGCTGTACTTTGCTTTTTTGGCGATGGTGCTGCTAGGCAAGGCATGTTGCATGAAACCTTTAACATGGCTATGCTTTGGAAGTTACCCGTAGTTTTTATTTGTGAAAATAACAATTATGCAATGGGTACAAGTGTCGCCCGTACAAGTAATGTGTTAGATATTTATAAATTGGCTGATGCCTACGATATGCCTGGGGATGTTGTGGATGGAATGAGCCCTGAAGATGTACATAATGCAGTTTTAAGAGCGGTAAATAGAGCACGAGAAAAAGGCGGACCAACTTTATTAGAAATTAAAACATATAGATACAAAGGGCATAGCATGAGCGACCCCCAAAAATATAGAGATAAAGAAGAGGTTGAAGAATACAAGCAAAGAGATCCTATAGACCATGTTTTAAAAGTGCTGAAAGATCAATATAATGTAGAAGATGCCTTAATTGAGGAGATAAATGAACGTGTAAAAGCAGAGGTTGAAGAAAGTGTAAAATTTGCCGAAGAAAGCCCATGGCCTAATGAAGATGAATTATTGAAAGATGTATATGTACAAGAGGACTATCCATTTATTATGGATTAATAAATGCATAAAAAACAACGTATAATTATTTATAACCAATAAAAATAAAAATGGCAATTCAACAAGCAGATATAATGGAAACAAATGTGGCTTTGGAAAAAGCAAAAGGTTTTTGGGCAAATTTTAGCAAACCAATTATTTACATTGGTAGTGCAGTAATTTTATTAATAGGCGGTTGGTTAGCGTATAAATATTTATATGCAGCTCCAAACGAAGAAAAAGCTAGTGATTTAATTTTTCCTGCAGAAAAATTGTTTAGTAAAATGGCAGCTACATCTAACTTTAATAAAGATAGTGTAACCTATGTTTTAAAAGGTGACAAAGCACAAGGTATTACTGGTATGTTAGACATTATTAAAAAATATGGCGGAACCTTAACAGGCAATAGAGCTAATTATTACGCTGGTGCATGTTATTTACATCAAAAAGATTTTACTAATGCTATTAAATATCTAAAAGAGTTTGATGGTAATGGAGCTAATCAAATTATAAGTAAGGCAAATATTATGTTAGGTCAAGCCTATGCCGAGCAAAAGAAAACTGATGAGGCACTTAATTATTTTAAAAAAGCAGCATCGGTAGTAGCCAACGATGAAGGAATGGCTTCTGAAGCTTTATTTATGGCTGGTAGATATGCTGATGCAACAGGTAAAACTAAAGATGCTATTGAATTATTTACACAATTAAAAACTAAATTTCCTGCAAGTGTTAAAGTAGGAAGTGGAGATGTAGATAGATATTTAGCAAAATTAGGAGTAACACAATAAGCAGTTTGCACAAATTTAATTGGCTTATAGAGATACAAAACTTAGCGTCTTAGCGCCTTTGCGATTTAAATTATGTCAATACAATCATCAAACGTATATAATACAACAGGCATCCAACTTTCAACGGATGCCTTTGTCGTTATAGTATGCACCGAGTGGAATGCCGAAACAATTGAAAAATTAGTCGCCGGGGCAACAAAAATCTTAACAGAACATAAGGTTTCATATAAAATTATGACTGTACCCGGTGCATTTGAAATACCTTTTGCCATAAAAAATTACTGGAGCAATGCTATCCAAAAGCCAAATGCCTTTATAGCCTTAGGTTGTGTGTTTCGAGGTGATACACCACATTTTGATTATGTGTGCCAAGGGGTAACCGATGGCATTATGCAATTAAATTTAATTTTACCAGTGGCTACAATTTATGGTATACTCACTGTAAACACACAACAACAAATTGATGAACGTTTAGGAGGTGCACATGGGCATAAAGGAGAGGAAGCTGCACTTGCTGCTTTGAAAATGATAAGTTTAACCCCAAACTGCTAAAGGGGCTTCTAGGGTTACCGTTTTCTAAATCCTTTACTCTACATTAAACTAATTACTTTTGTATTAATACATTTTCTTTAACTCAAATAAATACCCCTTTAGGGGATAGGGGCATGAAAGTACAATTATTTATACCTTGTTTTGTAGATCAACTCTATCCGCAAACTGCTTTTAATATGATTAAAGTATTAGAAAAAGCTTGTTGCGATGTTAGCTATAACACTAATCAAACTTGCTGCGGCCAGCCAGCTTTTAATGCTGGTTTTTGGGATGAGACAAGAGAAGTGTGCAGTAAATTCATTAAAGATTTTGAAGGGGCCGATTATATTGTAGCACCAAGTGCAAGTTGTGTGGGCTTTGTACGAAACTATTATACAAAATTATTTGAAAACTCATCGCAACATAATCAAGTAAAAGAGTTGAGTAACCGTATTTTTGAGTTCAGCGAATTTTTAACGGATGTGTTAAAAATAGAAAACTATGGTGCAGTGTTACATGCAAAGGCAACCTACCATGATAGCTGTGCTGCATTAAGAGAATGTAAAATAAAAGATGCTCCACGAAAATTATTAGCACAAGTGAAAGGTTTAGAACTTACAGAGATGAATGATGTGGAAACTTGTTGCGGCTTTGGAGGAAGCTTTGCGGTAAAATTTGAAGCTATTAGCATTGGTATGGCCGATCAAAAAATTGTGCATGCACAAGCAACAAATGCCGAACTAATCATATCTACCGACCTAAGTTGTTTAATGCATTTAGATGGTTATATAAAAGGAAAAAACCTACCTATACAAACTATGCATATTGCAGATGTGTTGGCGAGTGGGTGGGAGTAAAGAAATAGGCAATTAGGAATTCAAAAATCAAAAAATAAAAGATAATTATGCGTTGGTTAGTAAAATCAGAGCCTTCTGTTTACAGTTGGGATCAATTTGTTAAAGACAAGCAAACCGAGTGGAGTGGGGTACGTAACTACAGTGCTCGTATTAATTTAAAAGCTATGCAAAAAGGCGATGAAGTACTTTATTATCACAGTAATGAAGGTGTTGAAATAGTTGGTATTGCGAAGGTTAGTAAAACTTTTTTTCAAGATACTACAACCGATGATGATCGTTGGGTTTCGGTAGAGTTGAAACCTGTGCGAAAATTAAAAAAGGCCGTTCCGTTAGAATTACTAAAAAAAGATAGCCGACTTGCCAATATGGATTTGGTTCGTTTAGGAAGATTAAGTGTACAAACTGTTAAGGAAGAGGAGTGGGGGATTGTGATGGGATTAGCTGGGGAATAAAACCTTCCGCCCCTAAAGGGGAACTTGACCAAATTTTTTTAAAAATTCTATTGATGAAAATCTGTTTAATCTGTGGCAACAACAAAAAAACATATTGTAGTCCTTACCGGTGCAGGCATTAGCTCCGAAAGCGGTATAAAAACATTTAGAGATAGCGATGGACTTTGGATGGGTCATAATGTACAAGATGTGGCTACCCCAAGAGGTTTTGCTAAAGACCCAGCTTTGGTTTTAAATTTTTATAATGAACGTAGGAGAGATGTGGCAGCAGCAAAACCAAACGCTGCACATATTGGCTTAGCAGAATTAGAAAAAGATTTTGATGTTACTATTATTACACAAAATATTGATGATTTGCATGAACGTGGCGGCAGCACAAATGTATTGCATTTGCATGGCGAAATTTTTAAAATGCGAAGTGTAGCTGATGATGAAACTATTTACCAAATTCGTGGAAATATAAATGTAGGAGATCTAGATGAAAAAGGGATTCAACTAAGGCCTTTTATTGTTTGGTTTGAAGAGCCAGTTCCTATGATGGAAAAGGCAGCTCCCTTGTTACATAATTGCGACTATTTTATAGTTATTGGGACATCGCTACAAGTATATCCTGCAGCAAGCTTACTGCACTATGCACCAACCTTTTTACCCAAGTTTATTATTGATAAAAAAATACCTGAAATAGGTAACTATATAAACCTTACAAAAATAGAATTGCCTGCAACAGAGGGAGTAAGAGAGTTGAGGAAACTGTTAGAGGGGTAATGATTTTATTTTGTCATTTCGACGATAGCAGAAACATAATTTATATGATTGTAGTTGTTATAACAAACTCTTCTATTACCATAACAAAATGCTTTAAAAATTTCATCTAACTAAAATTTTCGCTAAAAATAATGCCATTTTTTTCTAACTCTAACAAAACGGGTTCGTAAATTTCTTTGCTTGTGGGTATGTGTAAACCAGTAGTTTTTATAGTGCCATTTAAAATTAATTTTGCCGCAATACCTAAGGGCAATCCAACTGTTTTTGCCATAGCGGTTCGTAAACTATCTTTCCCAATAACTTTTAACGAGCTGTTTATAGTATGTAGTTTTTCACTCAATTCGTATTCAATTTCATGCAACATTACAATCATATCTTTATCCTGTGGTTGTAATACTAATTTTTTTTCTATAATAAATTGTAAAATTTCGGCTACTGTACAAACACCTTTATTAATAAGGGTTTCATCATCATCCATACCTAAATAAAAGAGTTGCTTTAGCGTTAAATTAGCTTCATGCATTTTAGTTGCCATAGCTGTGGTGGCTCTGTTTTTCATTTCCTCAATATTTACCACTTGTAAATTTCCTTCCTCATCTACAAAGGTAAATTGGCTTACATTTTCAACATTGGGTTTAAGGTTTTCAGCATCTTGCAGCTTTTCCTCAGCCTCTATTAATTTTTCTATTTTTTGAGCTAATTTTTTGGTAAAGTCTAAACGCTCTTCCATTTTTTTACTAAGCCAATCACCAAATTTTATAGCATCAAAATGTTGTTTAAAAAATTGTGCAATCGTTAATCCATCTGTGTTGTAGCTAATTGTTTCGTCGGTCAATTTTAACTCAACAACATTATTCCAACCATACATAAAATCGGGATAGCGTAGGGTAGAACGTAAAAATGTTTGAGCAGTTTTCAATCCATACGTATCCATATAACTTAAGGAGTCTCTGTTGGGATAGTAACTTAAAAAACCAATTTCGTCATCAAACCTTACGCTACGTTCAACCTCAAATAATTCTTCATACTTTTCTTTTACACTATTATTATTAATTTTATAAATAGCCCCAGTTTTGCCTGCCATTATAATATTTTTTGGATTCCAGCTTATTTTATATTTCCATGGGTTATCATCGCTTTCTGGTGCAACAAGGCCGCCACAGTGGCTTTTAAAAGAAGTAATAATACCGCCTTTATCATGAATTTCATCAATAATTTTCATTGCACTCATATGGTCAATACCAGGGTCTAATCCCATTTCGTATAAAAAAAGCAAGTGCTTATTATCGATTTTTGATTGTAGATTTTTTATATTTTCATCTACATACGAAGCGGTAAGTAAATTTTTAGCATGCTTTATGCAATCTTCAGCAATTAAAAAATGTAATGCAGGCGGCATCATACTAATTACAATAGTTGCTTGTTGTATCAATGCAATACGTTGTTGGTTGTTGGTAGTATCAACTTGTACTGCAGTTGCAATTGGGTTATTATTTGTTTTAGATAAGATTAAATTTTTATCAACATCGGCAATAATAACGTTCCAGTTATTCTCAGTAGCATTTTCAATTAAATAATCTATTAAAACAGTGGCCGATTTACCTGCACCAAAAAGAAGAATTGTATTCACAACATGTATATTTTATTGCAAGTTATTTGATTGAGCCTAAATAACCACAGCACATCCAATCTATCCAAAGAAAAGTAGTAAAATAAGTTTGTTATTAATCAAACTTTTTTATGTTTTTTAATCAGTTTTATCATTTAAATCCGTCAAATTATTATTCTACCCATTTATACAGTAAAAGTTCAATAGAACTGCAAAATATGAACGTAACTTAAGTTAAATTAAAAATAGTAATGTTCGTATCCAAAACATTCTCCACAGCACCAAAAATTATGTGTACAACTAAGCTAAAAAACAATATATTTTGTCAAGGAAAAACCACTTTTTTTTAGTACTTTCGTCACCTATAATATTATATGGAAAATAACGAACAAAATAACGAAGAATTTATAAGTAACAGAGGTAAAATTATCCCTGTTAATATTGAGGAGCAAATGAAAACATCTTACATCGATTATTCGATGAGTGTTATAGTGGGCAGGGCTTTGCCAGATGTAAGAGATGGTTTAAAGCCAGTGCATCGCAGGGTGTTATATGGTATGTATGAGTTAGGCAATACGTCTAGCAAACCTTACAAAAAAAGTGCTCGTATAGTTGGAGAAGTAATGGGTAAATATCATCCTCATGGAGATACTGCCATTTACGATACCATGGTGCGTTTAGCACAAGAGTGGAATATGAGAGAGCCATTGATAGATGGGCAAGGTAATTTTGGTAGTCAAGATGGTGACCCACCGGCTGCTATGCGTTATACCGAGGTGCGTATGAAAAAAATTGCTGAGGCAATGATGGATGATTTGGATAAAGAAACGGTTGACTTTCAGTTGAACTTTGATGATAGTTTAAAGGAGCCAACGGTAATGCCTACAAAAATTCCTCAATTATTAGTAAACGGAAGTAGTGGTATTGCAGTAGGTATGGCAACCAATATGATGCCCCATAATTTAGATGAGGTTATTGATGGTTGTATTGCATATATAGGGGATAGAGAAATTACCATTGATGAATTAATGAAGTATGTAAAAGCCCCCGATTTTCCTACAGGTGGTATAATTTATGGCTACGAAGGCATTAAAACAGCTATGCATACAGGTAGAGGTAGAGTGGTGCTACGTGGAAGAACAACGATTGAAACAGATGCTAAAGGAAGAGAGAAAATTATAATTACCGAAGTACCTTACCAAGTAAATAGAGATGCATTAACCCAAAAAATTGGTGATATTATTAACGATAAGCTTGTTGAAGGAATAAGCAATGTTAATAATGAAAGTAATAATAAAGAGGGTACAAGGGTAGTTATTGATTTAAAGAAAGATGCCGTTGCACAAGTAGTAATAAATCAATTATACAAGTTTACTGATTTACAAACCTCTTATGGTATAAATAATGTTGCTATTGTAAAAGGCAGACCAAAAACCTTAAACCTTAAGGACCTAATTAGAGAGTTTGTAGAGTTTAGGTTAGAGGTGGTTACTAAACGAACAGAGTTTGAATTACGTAAAGCAAGAGAAAGAGCTCATATTTTAGAAGGCTATATAATAGCATTAGATAATTTAGATGCCGTAATAAAATTGATTCGAGAAAGTAGTACGCCAAATATTGCACAAGATGGTTTAATGACCACTTTTGCTATGACAGAAATTCAAGCCAAAGCTGTACTAGAATTGCGTTTACAACGCCTTACTGGTATGGAAATAGATAAAATTAGAGAAGAGCATGCAGGCTTAATGAAAGAAATTGAACGCCTAATTGAATTATTGGCTAATGAAGGAATGCGTTTTGATATAATTAAAGCAGAGTTACAAGAAGTAAGAGAAAAATTTGGTGATGCTCGTAGAAGTGAAATTGTATATGTTGGTGATGATATGAATATGTTAGATTTTATTGAGGAGGAGGATGTAGTAGTAACAATATCTCATTTGGGTTATGTAAAACGAACTTCTGCTACAGAATATCGCCAGCAACGCAGAGGTGGTAGAGGAAGCAAAGGAAGTAGTACTCGTAATGAAGATTATATAGAGCATTTATTTGTTGCAAGCACTCATCATACCTTATTATTCTTTACAGAAAAGGGTAGGTGCTTTTGGTTAAAAGTATACGAGGTACCAGAAGGTGATAAAACAAGTAAGGGTAGGGCAATGCAAAACCTTATTCAAATACCGCCAGATGATAAAGTAAGAGCCATTATTGATGTAAAAGATTTTAAAGATGAAGAATATGTTAAAGGTCATTACATAGTGTTATGCACTAAACAAGGAATTATAAAAAAGACAGATTTAGAAGATTTTAGCCGCCCTCGCCAAAATGGTATTAACGCCATAAATATTCAAGAAGGCGACCAATTATTAGAAGCAAGATTAACCGATGGTAATTGCGAAATAATGATGGCTATTAAAAGTGGAAGAGCTATACGTTTTAATGAAGAAAAAGTACGCAGCACAGGTAGAGGGGGAATAGGGGTTTATGGAATAGAGGTTGATGATAAAACCGATGAAGTAATAGGAATGGTTTGCGTAAACAGAGAAGATAAGTCCAAAACAATAATGGTTGTAAGTGAAAAAGGATTTGGGAAACGTACACCTTTAATTGATGAAGATGGGGAAGCTGTTTACAGAATTACAAACAGAGGTGGTAAAGGAGTTCGTACCTTAAATGTTACAGAAAAAACTGGTAGATTAGTAGGCTTATTAGCCGTAAGTGAAACAGAAGATTTAATGATTACTTGTGTAAGTGGCATTACTATACGTATGAGTGTTGCAGGTATTAGACCGCAAGGTAGAGCAACACAAGGAGTAAAATTAATTAAGGTAGATGAAGGTGATGCAATAGCAGCAGTAACGCAATTAGAGGAGCAAGAGGAAGAACTGATAATAGATGAAAATAGTGCAGATAGTAACGAAACAAATTCTGATTCTAATAAGGCTAGCGATAAAGAAAAGGATAGTGAAGATGATAGTATAACGGAATAATTAAATCACTAGGTATATTTAACTATTTTTTATACGCCTTAAGTCTACTTGCAAAAAACAAAGCCGCATTAGTTAAGTTGCAAGTTGAATATTAATCAAATAATCAAATAAATTTGTTTCCGTTTTTAACCCTAATTTTTTCCGTAGCCTATACCTACTAATTTCTACACCTCTTGCACTTATATTTAATAGTTGTGCAATTTCTTTGGTAGATAAATTCATTCGTAAGTATGCACAAATTTTTACTTCGTTATTAGAAATAGCTGGGTGTTTATCTTTTAACACTTTAATAAAATCACTATGTACTTTATCAAAATGTTTTGCAAATTTTTCCCACTCCGTGTCAATAGTATCATCTTCACTTATAGACTTAATCATTTTTTTTAACTCCATTTCTACTTTATTACTATCTGCTCCTTTTACTATCTGCGTTAACTCTGATTTTATTTTAGAAACCAATTCACCTTTTTTTACTAGATGCATTGCGGTAGAAGCCAACTCCGAATTTTTATAATTTATTTCTGTTTCTAATTTATCATTTTGCATGGTAATTAGCTCTGTACTAGATTTTGATAACTCTAGCTCATGTATGTACCGTATTTTACGTTGTTCCTCTTCGTACTTCTTTTGTTGAAGCTTAAATTTATTTTGGAAATAAACATATAAAAAATAAAGACTGGCCAAACATAAAATAAAATAAAGAAGTTTAGCCCAAACAGTTTTATACCAAGGCGGCAAAATATTAAATAGATAAGTTGCAATTTCAGATTCTGATCCTAAATTATTTCTAACTTTTACTTCAAAAACAAATTTGCCAGGGGGTAGATTCGTATATTCCTTTTCTGTTCTATTGGTCCATTCACTCCAGTTATTATCTAACCCTTTTAAACGATAGCTATACTCTAAATAATCTTGAATGCCATAGGTTGGGGAAGCATATTGAAAACGAAAAGTTTTCCAATTATTAGTTAATTGTGGGGCCTTATTTTTTTCTTGATTTTGCTTTTCATTGGCATAATAACCACCAAATAATATACTATCCTGTACATTACTAATCACTAATTTTTGTAGTTGCACAAATAGTTTTGGAACTGTTAACTTATATTTTTCATAGTTAATGTGGAAGAAACCTTTTTCTCCACCGATAAAAATATTGTTGCTATTTACTGGATAAATAAACTCAAATCCACTAAGCATTTTATTGGTTAACTCTGGTATATAAATAAGGGTAGGGCTTACCTTTGAAAAATCAATTATACCCAATTTTTTCCCATTAATAAACCAAACATTCCCATCTGTATCTTCTTTTAAATATCGAATACTTTTTTGACCCAAAATGTTTTGATAAAGCAACGAGGGTTCAAAAATATCTTTTTGATCATTATAACTATACACCCCTTTTTCTGTGGCAACAACTAACTCATTTTTAATTTTATAAACATGGTTATTAAAAGTAGATGGCAATCCTTTTTTATCATTATATGTAAAACTTGTATAGGTATCATTTTCATTATGTATAAGTTTAAAAACTCCATGGTAAGGTTGAGATATCCAAATGGCTTCATTTTTATCAGCAACAACAAAACGAGATGATTCTATAAAATCCGGTATTTTAGTGGTGTAAGAAAAATTGTTATTTTTATAGTCAAATATGCTTAAGCCAAAATAACCTCCAGCAATAATTTTACTAGTAGGAAATGTGCTGGAAAGTGGTACAAAATTCCAAAACCCCTTTGTTGATGAAAGTGGTAGTACACTATTTTTTTTTAATACAAAAGCACCTTCATGATGCCCCACTAATAACTGATTATTTATATTAGCTAAAGCCCAAACTTGCCCTTTCAACTTTTCTATACTGTTGAAAGTTCCCATAGTAAAACTTAAATCTGTTGATTGATTTATGGGCACACTAAATAAACCGTTTGATGTACCTAAAAATAATTTGTTATCGAACAAAATAGATGCATAGCCAGAGCCATTTTGAAACTGTGGCTTTATTAATTTAATAGCACTGTTATAATTTATTAAATCAATTCCATTGTCAAGCCCCAGCCATAAATTTTGCTGACTGTCTACATTAATACTTAATACATTATTGTTTTGAAGACCTTCCACAGTTGTAAATTGTTGAATAATATTTCCTTTTATATCTATAATGTAAACTCCATTATTACTTGTACCTAATGCAATCCAATTTTTATTTACTAGTTGTGCAGAATATATTCTGTGGGTTTTAAAGAGTTGATTATTTGCAGATTGAATCGGATTTAATGTATTATTTGCTAAAATATAAATTCCATTTCTTAGGGTAGTAACCAAACTGCTATCGGAGTTAATAGATAAAATTGAGGTGACAGGATCGTCATAGGCTAAATCATTTTGTTTAAAAATGGGTATCCAACTGTCATTTTCAAATAGCATTAACCCATTTTCAAAGTCGTGAGCATATAATTTTCCATTACATTCTCCCAAGTAAGTCCATTCGTTTTGTGTATCAAAAACAGTAATGCCTTGGCTAGTGTATTTAAAAATTTTTGTAGATGATCTAAAATAAATATTTCCTTTATAAGCCGTAATATCCCAAATATCTCCAAAAAATCTTTTCTTAAGGGGTATTAACTGTGTTAAGGAGGTATACGTTAATATTCCATTAAGGGATGGGCTAAAGTATCCCAATTCATCTTGCCCCCCCACGTAAATTTTATTTTTTTCAGAAATTTCAACCGAACGTACGTTTGTTTTGTTTGGAAGTGGGTAGTTATTCCAATATTTACCATCAAAACATAATAAGCCCTCATTATTTGCAAAATACATTTTCCCAAATCTATCTTGCTTAATGTCCCAGTTTTGTAAGCCTGCTTTATAAATTTGTTTGGGAAAATTTATAATATCGGGGAAGGCAATAGTGTTTTGAGCTAAAATTTCTAATGGAAGAAGTATAAATAATAAAATTTGTTTCATGTTTTATTCATTTATTGCTGTGCAATTATACAAAAAATAACTGATGTAGTAATGTTGTAGTTTAATTTAATTGATAATCAATGTATTAATAATTTTGATGTAGTAATGTTGTGGTAAATTATTTTATCAATGATGTACATGCTTATACATTTACTTTGCGATTGTTCTAAATTTTGGATTCACTAAAACTTGCATATATATGAAATTAAAAATTCACTATGTTATTCTCAGTTTAATTATTGGGATATTTTCACAAACAGCATTTGCACAAAATTTGCAAATTACAGGTAATGTTACAGTAACTAGCTCGGGTAAAACATTAGAAGGTGTAACCGTTAAACATACGGCATCTTCAACCACCACTACCACAAATGAAAATGGAGATTACTCCATCAGCATTCCTAAAGGCGGTAAAATTTCTTTCACCTACAGTGGTATGTCGGAATTAAGCATACAGCCTTCAAAATCGGGTGTTTTCAATGTTAGTATGATTGAAAACAGAAAAAACCTCGATGAAGTTGTGGTTGTGGGTTATGGTAGCCAAAAAGTTACTAAAGTTTCTGGTGCTATTAGTACTGTAAAAAGTGAAGCAATAAAAAAATTAAATCCAGTTAGGCTTGAAGAAGCTTTACAAGGAGCTGCTTCTGGTGTAACTGTTATTCAAAGCGGTTCGCCAGGTTCAAAACCAACTTTATTTATTAGAGGTATTCCTGGCCTTGGGGCAGACCCTGTAATTATTGTAGATGGTGTGCCTCAAACAGTAAATGATTTAAATTCTATTGCTCCAAGTGATATTGAAAGCATAAATGTTTTAAAAGATGCAGCAAGTACCTCTATATATGGAGTAAAAGGTGGTAATGGGGTTGTAATGGTAACAACAAAAGGAGGTAGAAAAAATCAAAAAACTGAAATAACGGTAAATACGAGTTATGCTATGCAACAAGTAGATAGATTATTACCTGTTTTAAATGCTAGTGAATATGGTGCAATGCTTAATGAAGGTAGTACCCTGAATGGTGGTAATCTTATTTTTAATAATTTATCTATATTAGGAAAAGGTACGAATTGGCAAGAAGAAATATTTGAAGAAGCTCCTCTACAAAATTATAGTGTCTCCGCAAGAGGTGGTAGCGAAAGATCTACCTATTTCTTAAGTACTAATTATCTCAGTCAAGGTGGTATTATTGGAGGATATGATAAGTCGAGGTTTAATAGAATGAATTTTACTTCTAACCTTACCTTTGATTTAACATCAAAACTTAAGTTTTTAGTAAATGCTACTTATCTAAATTTAAATAGCAAAGGTGTTTCAACAGATGCTTTTAACAGTGTTGTAGGAAATGCAATAAATTTTGATCCAACCGTTTCTAAATTTAATAAAGTAGCTAATACCGTTGGAAGATATGGTTTTAGTAATTTAATAACCAACGAAATTCAAAATCCACTTACACAATTAGAAAACACCTATAATCAATTACTAGGTAATAAATTGTATGGTAAGTTTGAAATGCAATATGAGGTAATTAAAAATTTAAAACTTACAGGTAGATTTGGTTATACAAAATACGGGGCTACTTCAAAAGTTTTTAGCCCATTAGCATTCTTAGGTCCAAATAACACAGACCAAAATAATACCTTAAATGCAGATGGTACTACAAAACCAAATAGACATAACAGTGTTGCTACCGATGATTTTAAAAATAATAGTTACACTGCAGAGTTTTTTGGAAACTATGATTTTAGAATAAATCAAAAACATCATTTTGAAACCGTAGTTGGTATGTCATTGGCAAAAGACTTTGGTGGCCAAGTAGGTAGTTGGAGAGAAGATGTTCCATTTAACTCATGGGATTACGCAGATTATACTGCTGCAACTGGTGTAAATAGAATAGAATTTGATGCAAACAATCAACCCATAGTACATACGGCAATTAGAGGGTATTCTTTTGAGTATTTCAAAAAGAATGCTTCTGGATTTTTACGTTTAAACTATGATTACGAAGATAAATATTTAGTCTCTTTTACAGGCAGAAGAGATGGATCTACACGTTTTGCAAAAAATAAACGTTTTGGTAATTTTTATGCAGGTTCTGTAGGTTGGGTTGTTAGCAAAGAAGATTTCTTTAAATCAAACTTTATTAATTTCTTAAAAGTAAGAGGTAGTTATGGTGTTGTTGGTAACGACCAAGCAGTATCTACAAACTACAATTCAATCTCAACTATTCAAACCGATTACTTAGCATCGCTTTATGGCTCTGGTAATGCAATTGGTTACACGTTTGGTGGGGCTTTTGCAAACGGTGCTACATTGGGTACTTATTATAATCCAGATTTAGGTTGGGAAACTAATGGCCAAGGAAATGTTGGTTTTGAACTGAATTTTTATAAAAACAAATTCAATATAAATGCAGATTATTATTTTAAGAAAACAACCGATTTATTATTTACTACTTCACTTGCAGGATATTTAGGTGCTATACCTTCTCCAACGGTGAATATTGGTAGTACAACTGCACAAGGTATTGACCTTACTTTAGGTTATACAGATAAGTTCATGGATAATAAATTAGGCCTAAATACAACTGTTGCATTTACAACCGTTAAAGGTAATGTAACAAGCACTGGTGCTAGTGGCGCAATAAGAGGTGGTGGTTTTTTTAATGGCCAATCTCAAACTACAACCTTATTTGCACCAGGCTTTGCTCCTGGAGTTTATTTTGGTTATAAAACAGCTGGTTTATTTCAAACTGTTGCTGAAATTGCGGCAAGCCCAACACAAGCTGGTGCTCAGCCTGGTGATATTAAATTTGCTGACCTCAATGGCGATGGAAAAATTAATAGCGAAGATCAAGAAGTTATCGGAAGCCCTTTTCCTAAATTTACGTTGGGTTGGAATTTAAATTTGAATTATAATAATATTGATTTGTCTGTGTTCACTTACGCCTCTTATGGTAACGATATTGTAAGAGCTTTTGAGCGTAACGCAAACTACACTAATAAATATGCACAGGTTTTAGAAAGATGGACAGGACCAAATACAACGAACGATGCTAAAAACCCTCGTTATACGTTTTCTGATCCAAATAATAATGCTCGTTTTTCTGATAGATATGTTGAAGATGGATCGTTTATTAAGGTAAAAAATATTTTAGTAGGGTACACCTTTACAAATAGAAAAGTAGCCAAAGTATTTAAAGGTTTAAGAATTTACGGACAGGTAAAAAATGCCTTTACATTTACTAAATACACTGGTTTCGATCCAGAAATTGCTGCTACTGGATTATTAGATACAGGTGTTGATAGAGGCGCTTATCCACAAGCAAGAACATTTGCATTTGGTGTTGATATTAGATTATAATTAAATAAAAATAAATACAATGAAAAATATAAAAATAATTTTAGTTTTAGCATCGCTTTCAATAGCTGCTATCTCTTGCAAAAAATGGGTTGATTATAATCCTAAACAAGATTACAAAATTACAGATCAAGATTATTTAAAATCTGAAGCCGATTACAGAGCAATGGCTGTAGGGGTTTACTCTCCATTAACATGGTTAAATCAGGTTGTAATAATAGGAGATGTAATTACAGATAATTCAGTTTCTGGTGGTGAGTCCGCTTCTGATCAAATTCCTATTCAACAAATTGACAATTTCACTCATACGCCGGTAAACTCTATGTTGGCAGATATTTGGCAAGCTGCATACGAAGGAATTAATAGAGCTAATTATTTACATCAGTATAAACTTAAAAATATTGCTGGCGATACCGTAAAATTTGCAGGCAAAGATGCTTTATATGGGGAAGTATATTTTTTAAGATCTTTTTATTATTTCTCTTTAGTAAGAATGTTTGGAGATGTTCCTTTATTTGTTGATAGAAGATTAGGTGTAGAAGATACAAGAACGCTTACCCGTTCAACTAAAGCAAATGTATATAAGCAGATAGAAATTGATTTATTAGCGGCTATTGCAGTATTACCTGTAGTGCAAACAGAAAAAGGAAGAGCTACTAAATATGCTGCACAAGCATTATTAGGTAAAGTATATTTATATCAAAATAAATATACCGAAGCAGCAGCAATGTTAGAAAATGTTATTGGTAAGTATAGCCTAGTAAATAATTTTAATTCAATATTTTTATTAGCAGGTGAAAATGGACCAGAGTCTGTTTTTGAAATACAATACTCAAACGGAAGTGCTACTTACGATTGGGGACACCCAACAAGAAATCAAGGAAACTTATTGGTACAACAAGTAGGCGTAAGAGGTATGTCAGGTATAAATGGAATGCCCTATGCAGATGGTTGGAGTACTAATTTGCCCACACAAAATTTAGCTAGTGCATTTACAGCAGGTGATAGTAGAAAAGCAACGACCATTTTTGATGTAGCAGCTTACAAAACCGCCAACCCTAGTTTTGATGTTAAGTATTTAGTTGCCCCTTATAGAAATACTGGTTTTTACGATGGTAAATTTTTACCTCGTATTGGAGAAACTAGCGGACAATTAGAGCTAAATTATACTAATAATTTTAGAACTATTCGCTATGCAGATGTTTTACTTATGGCTGCAGAGGCAAATAACAAAGCAACTGCACCAAACGATATCAAAGCTCAAACGTATTTAAATGAAGTTCGTCGTAGAGCATTTGGTAATAATGCTAATGACATAAGCACTACTGGAAATACATTATATGATGCTATATTAAATGAAAGAAGATTAGAATTAGCCATGGAAGGCGAACGCTTTTTTGATTTAGTAAGAACAGGAAAAGCAGCAGCAATATTAACTCCATTAGGATTTAGAGCAGGTAAGCATGAGGTTTTTCCAATACCTCAAGGCGAAGTAGATAATGGACTTTCTCAAAATCCAAATTATTAATTTAAATTAAATCACTTATAATGAAAGCAATAAAATTTATATTCAGTTTTGTTCTTTTGCTAGGCATAATTGCAGGTTGTACAAAATCTATAAACGAGGATGTATCATTTGTAGATACAGCTGGTGCACCAGCAAAACTTTCAGTGTTGTTTAATATAACGCAAGACAATAGTGGTTTAGTAACCATTACACCTAATGGTGAAGGCGCTGTTTATTACGATGTATTTTACGGACATGGAACAACTACAGCAGTAAATGTACCAGCAGGTAAAAATTCAACACATACCTACCCAGAAGGTGTATATGATGTAAAAATTATAGCACATAATCTTAATGGAAAAACTACCGAGTTAATTCAAAAATTAACTGTTTCGTTTAGAGCTCCAGAAAATTTAGTAGCAACTGTTGCTATTGATGCTGTAAACAATTTTAGAGTAAATGTTTCAGCAAGCGCTTTATACGAAACGTTTTTTAGAGTATTTTGGGGCGATGTGCCTAACGAAACTGGTCAAAGCTTTTTAGAGGGCCAAAATGTAAATCATATTTATACAGCCGTAGGTACTTACACCGTAAGAGTAGTTGCTTACAGTGGTGGCGCTGCAACAACAACCTACTCAACTACCGTTACTATTACAGATCCCATTTTAATACCAATAACGTTTGAATCTGCAACTGTTAATTATGCATTTACCAATTTTGGTGGAGCAACTGCAACTAAAATACCAAATCCGCAAATTAACGGTATTAATACCTCGGCTAGTGTGGGACGCATGGTAAAAAATGCACCTGAGGTTTGGGCTGGTACTTTGTTAACAGTAGGTGGCAACATCGATTTTTCGACTAACAAGGTTTTCCGTATGAAAGTTTTTTCTCCAAGGGTAGGAGCTAGGGTTTTATTGAAAGTAGAAAACCTGACTAACGGTGGAATCTTTTTTGAAAAAGAAGTTACAAGTACTGTGGCTAATGCATGGGAAGACATGGCATTTGATTTCAGAGCGATCAATACCGGCAATACTTATTCAAAAGTTGTTATTATTTGCGATCTAGGAATTGTGGGTAATGGAACTTCCAATTTTACCTGGTTATTTGATGATATTAGGTTAACTAACCAGATGCCGGTTGGTGTACTTGCATTGCCGGTTACATTTGATTTGCCGAATGTAAATTATGAGGTTACCGATTTTGGTGGTAACATCAGTGTACCTGCAACCGACCCTACCAATGGTGCAAATAATGTAAAAAGAACAACTAAACCCAATGGGGCACAAACATGGGCAGGTACAACTATTGGCGCATACTTTAATGCACCCATAGCTTTTACTGCAACCAGAACACAAATGAGCATCAGGGTTTATTCACCTGCAGCGGGTTTGCGTGTACGTTTAAAAGTTGAAGACCGTACAAACAATGCACGTTCAGTTGAAACCGAAGCCATGACGCAAGCAGCCAATACCTGGGAAACCCTGGTATTTGATTTCGCTACCCCTTCATCCGGCACAGCAGCTATGAATCTGGCCTATACCTACGATATGGCATCCGTATTTTTTGATTTTGGAAACAATGGAACCGGAAGTGTATTCTTTTGGGATGATGTGACTTTCTTAGCTGCCAATGTAACTCCAAATTATCTGGTATTACCTCTCGATTTTCAATCAACTACTTATGCTTATCCTTTTGTAAATTTTGGTGGTGGAGTTGCAACAGTTGTTAATAATCCTAATCCGTCTGGAATAAACACAAGTACTAAAGTTGGAAAAATGGTAAAAGGACCACCAGAAGTTTATGGTGGAAGTTTTATAGAGTTAGTAAACCCAATTAATTTTTCAACACTTAGAACGTTTAAAGTAAAAGTATATTCGCCAAGGGTAGGTGCAAGATTATTATTAAAAGTAGAAAACGCTACCAATGGGGGTATTAATTTCGAAAGAGAGGCTACTACAACTACTGCAAATACTTGGGAAGATTTAACGTTTGACTATTCTACTATACCACTTGGCTTATCGTACTCAAAAATTGTATTAATTTTTGATATAGGTATTACTGGTGATGGTAGTGCAAATTTCACTTATTATTTTGACGACATAAGACTTAATTAAATTTAAAAAAATAAAATTATGCTAACATATAAAAAAATAATTGCTATACTATGTGTACTTAGTGCACTTACTTTTACAGCATGTAAAAAGCAAGAGTTTTCAATTGGAGATTTAGTTAATCCTACAGAGCTTACATTAACAGCTACTGTTATTGGTGTTGACCCAACAAATCCGTTTGGAAATGGTACAGGTAGAGTAGATATAACCACTACAGCAAAAAATGCATTAAGTTATAATATTGATTTTGGAGATGGTAAATCTGAAGTTGTACCAACAGGTAAAATAATTCATAAATACACCGACCCAGGCACAGCAGAATATAATATTACTGTAAATGCTGTTGGTACTGGTGGCATATTATCTACCATTACAAAAAAAATTAAAGTATTTGTAAATTTTCAAATACCTGCAGATATTTTACTTAATGTAACTGGAGGCACATCTAAAGTTTGGGTTACAGATAAAAATACAAACGGACATTTTGGAGTAGGTCCATCTGATCAATTTGCCCCCATTTGGTATTCAGCTTCTCCCAATTCAAGGGAAGCCTGTGCGTATGATGATGATATAACTTTTTCTAAAGATGCTAACGATAACGTTTTTATGTCGATAAATAACAAAGGAGCATCTTTTTCAATAGGTGCGGCAACTACTTTTTATGGTTTTGGCGGAGGGGATGGTTGTTATCCCATAAATACCGGGGGTAACAAAAAATTATCTTTTTCCGATGCTGCGTCTGCATCAACGCCTGCACAATCAACCCGTATTCAATTTTCTGTGCCAGGTAATGGTATAATAAATTTTGGAACTGGTGGTGTCGTTTACGAAATATTATCGATGAGCGATACGCAAATGCACTTAAGAAATATTGGTGCAGATGGAAACTCTTGGTATCAAAAATTAATTAAAAAATAACTAAATGAAGTATTTTAAAGTTAATATTTTATTATTATTTATTTTAGTATATAGTTGTAGTAAAGGAGGATCTACTGGTGGTAATACACAAGTAGCTCCTTCAAATTTATCTG
>Ga0209550_10001577_pt1 | contig 21848 bp, 20 predicted proteins | sample LauGreSuBDMM15SN_2_FD_187567 | JGI IMG/M metagenome (GOLD analysis project Ga0209550, IMG submission 187567) | Freshwater lake microbial communities from Lake Michigan, USA - Su13.BD.MM15.SN (SPAdes) (version 5) | ecosystem: Environmental > Aquatic > Freshwater > Lake | place: Lake Michigan... | reverse complement strand
ATTACTATGGCCAAAGCCATGATTACACCTACCCAAGTGCAGTATTACGAAAAATTAAACAGCAGTTATTTTGACGGAAATTTTGAAACCATCAGTCAATTTGCCGGCACCGATTTAAATTTTCAAAAACTCCAAAATGTATTAATTGGCCAAGCCATCGAAGCTTTTCCGTCACACGAATGCAAAGCTACGCCCCAAGACAATTGGATTAAGGTAGAGAAAGATCAGGGAGACGCGGCCTTTATTACCTATTTCTTTGACGCCCTAAATTGGCGTTTGCAAAAACAAGTAATCCAACAGCAGGCACAAGAGCGCTTATTGACGGTAAGTTATCCGAAATTTGCGTCTTACAATAGTTTAATTTTACCGGCTTCGATTGTGGTGAATGCCATTCAAAAACAAGCCAAAATGAACCTCAATATCGAATATACCGACATTACGGTAAACGAAGAATTGACCTTTCCATATGCCGTTCCAGCTGGGTACAAACGATTAGTTATCAATTAGATTTACAAAAAAATTACCATGGGTAAAGCAATCACCATCCTTTTGTTTTTGTTCACTTCTGTGTTGGGTTGGAGCCAAGAAAACCAGCAAGAAAAGTTAGAACAGCGCAAAGCTGAAATTTTACGAGAAATTCGTGAAAAAGAGGCGCAGTTGCAGCACGTGAAAACGAAAGAGGTTTCCGTGAAAAAGCAGTTGGAAATTCAATCTGAAAAAATTAAGCTGAAAGAAAAACTCATCAACACCACCGAGAAACAAACCAAATTGCTGAGCAACGACATGTACTTAAATCAATTGACTATCAATAGATTAAAAAGAGAACTGACCGTGCTTAAAGACGATTATGCCCAAATGATTGTCAAATCCTACAAAAGTCGTTCCGAGCAAAGCCGCGCCATGTTTTTGTTGTCGTCCGAGAACTTTTTGCAGGCCTATAAGCGTGCGCAGTACATGAAACAATATGCCAGCTACCGCAAAAATCAAGGATTGGAAATTCAAAGTAAATCAGAAGATTTATTGGTGCACAACGAAACCTTGGAAGTGCAAAAAACAGCCAAACAAAAGCTAATTGAAGAAAACGAAAAAGAGCGTTTGGTATTAGAAAAAGAAAAACAACTGCAACAAGAGTTGGCCAAAGCCATCAAAAAAGACAAGAAACAATTGCTGGGCGACATCAAAAAGAAACAGCAGGAAACCAAAAACATCGACAACCAAATAGCCAAATTATTGCGCGCAGCGATTGCAGCGGCCAACAAAAAAACGGCAACAGCTGTAGTTAAGTCAAATCCTAAAACCTCAGCAGAATCTACAAAAGCTACCGAGACTTCGGCTAAAATTGTGTTGACAGCCGAAGGGAAAATAGAATCCAATAATTTTAGAGCAAACAAAGGAAAGTTGCCTTGGCCCGTAGAAAAAGGATTTGTTTCGTTGCCCTACGGCGACCAGCCGCACCCCATTGTGAAATCACTAATTGTACACAATAGCGGGGTTGAAATTACAACCGATCAAGGGTCAAGTGCACGTGCGGTGTTTGCTGGAGAAGTAATTAGCGTGATGGTCTTATCGCCGGTAAATAAAGCGGTGATGATCCAACACGGAGATTATTTTACGGTATACCAGAATTTGAGTAGTGTGTCAGTGACTAAGGGAGACAAAGTTTCAATTAAGCAAGCAATTGGTCGCATCAGAACCAATGGAGATACAGGAAAAACGGTTTTAAAGTTCACCATTTCTCAAAACACACTCTACAATAATCCCGCTACTTGGTTGTTTAATATGTAATTAGACAAACAAAGCTTTAAGTTCGGTGGCGTCGTGCGGGCTCATTTTTCCTGCCAACACCAAACTCAGTTGTTTGCGGCGCAAAGCTGCATCAAAACGCTGGTGTTCTAACTCAGTTTCGGGCATAACAGGTGGAACTTCTACTGGTCTTCCGGTATCATCAACCGCGACAAAAGTATAAATGGCTTCGTTGGCTTTATTTCGGTTGCCCGTTTCGCGATCTTCAACCCAAACATCAATGTATATTTCCATAGAACTTTTAAAGCTCCTAGAAATTTTTGCTTCTACCGTAACCACGCTTCCTAATGGAATGGCTCGATTGAAGGCCACATGATTTACTGAGGCAGTTACCGCAACTCGCCGCGAATGTCTGCGGGCTGCAATGCTCGCCGCCCGGTCCATGCGGGCCAATAATTCGCCGCCAAATAAATTGTTTAACGGATTGGTTTCGCTTGGAAGTACTAAATCAGTTAGAATGGTTAGAGATTCGGAGGGGGTTTTTGGTTGCATAGTTCGGGTATAAAAAAATCCCGCAAGTGCGGGATAAGTGATTATAGTTCTTTAACAAGTATCCAAGCCTCAGGGTTGGATTTTACAATATTGACTTGTGCGGTTTTTGCTTCTTGGTAGGTGGCATAACTTCCGTACAATACCGGGAATAATCCGTGTTTATTGGGTTGAATTCGGCGCGCCGTATACCCTTGTTTTACTAAATTTTGCAACACGATATTGGCATTTCCTTCGTTTCTAAAGGCCCCAGCTACAATGTGGTAGGACAACAGTTCTACTTCGACAGCCATAGCAATGCTAGGAATGGGGCTTTGAATAAAAAATGTGGCTTCTTGAATCGAATTTTGCACCTCTTTTTGCACGGCCATTTCTACAAGCAGGGTTTCTTGTGCTATCTGATCAGTATATACTTTAAAACCAATACTACCGGCTGTGGTAAAAGCCAACACAAAAACGGCTGCATATTTTAAATAAGCAGGTGCTTTTCTGCGTTCAGGGGTGAATTGAATAGGGGCTTTTTCTTCCAGTTCCTCGACAACTTCTTTGAGTTCTTCTCGAAGCACTTTTGGCGACACAAAGGTGGTAAGTCCAAAGGCTTCGGGCAAGTAATTTATAGTATCAGCGGGGGTAAACAACAAATTATTTTCGGCAGTTAAGGCAATTTCTCCAATGTTTTTCAAGGTAAAATGGCCATTAACTTCTAGGATACTTTTCCAAATTGCTAGTTCACTTTCTATGGCGTGAACGGCATTTTCATAGGTGGTTTTTTCTGATTCAGCAATGTGATTGGCCAATAAGCCGTCATTGTTTTTGAGGTTTGGATTAAACGAAACTACTTTTTTTGGTGGATAAAAGGAATGTGTAGCTGCATACAAATAGGCGGATTGTATTTCGGCCAAAAAAGCACCAAAACCAGGAACCGTTACGCATTGGTGACGGTAAAGCAGTTGTGAAATGTAGTGTTCAATCTTCATAAGAAGCAAAGGTATACAATGCGAAAGAGCAGCAAAATTTTATCCACAATTTTTTTCAACAATTTCAAAATATTCGCTACTTTCCGTTTTCAATTTTACCTTATGCGCCACGAAGATTTATTTTATGTATTAGCCTTGCTAAAAGCCGAAGGCATTGGAGATGTCACCGCCAAAAAACTCATTTCGATCTGCGGATCAGCCGAAGCCGTTTTTAAAACACCCTTATCCAAGCTCAAAGGCATAGGAAAAGGAGCCGAAAACATGCTTCGTCAACTCAAATCTCCCGACCTATTTCGGGCTGCTGAATCCGAGTTAAATTTCATTCAAACGCAGCACATTCAAACCGCCTATTTTCTGGAGGACAACTACCCAGAACGGCTGAAACATTGTTTTGATGGGCCGTTATTGCTTTTTTCTAAAGGAAAATTGCATTTCCAAAACCGTAAAATCATCAGCGTTGTGGGCACGCGTCAAGTTACGCCTCATGGGGCTGCGTTTTGCAAGCAACTCATTGCCGATTTGGCGCCTTTAGATCCAATCATCGTGAGTGGTTTTGCTTTTGGAGTAGACATTATAGCCCACCAAGCGGCTATAGAACAAGGGCTGCAAACCATTGCGGTAGTCGCGCATGGATTAGATCAGTTGTATCCCAAAGTACATCAAAAATACCTGCCCCAATTGCAAGAAAATGGGGGTTTACTCAGTGAATTTTGCAGTGGAACTCCCCCAGAGAAAGAAAATTTTGTGCGGCGCAACCGCATTGTAGCAGGCATCTCCGAAGCTACTATCGTAATTGAATCGGCCGAAAAAGGAGGGTCTTTAATTACCGCCAACCGAGCCTTTGACTACAATCGCGATGTCTTTGCAGTACCCGGTCGTGCCACCGACAAATTCAGCCAAGGTTGTCTGCAGCTCATACAAACCCAAAAAGCCCAGTTGCTATCTAGCGCTGCCGATTTGGTTTATCACCTCAATTGGGAGCTCAACCAACCGAAAAAACCGGTTCAAAAACAATTGTTTGTGCAGCTTGATGATCAGGAACAACGAGTCTATGACTATTTATTGGCCCACGGAAAAGAAGAGCTTGATTATATTGCTTTGGCTTGCGAACTCCCTATTTACAGACTGTCGGGACTTTTGCTCACCTTAGAATTAAAAGGCGTGGTTCGGCCGTTGCCAGGAAAATTATTTGAAGCTATTTAGCACCGAATCCCAACTTTTCGCGCACCCGATTGAGTACGCCATCGGCAATTTTACTTGCTTTGGCGGCGCCTTGATGCAAGGCTGCGTCCAATTCGGCCAGGTTGTTCATGTAGTACTGGTATTTTGTTCGCTCGGTTTCAAAACGACTCAGCAGCAACTCAAACAAAGCTTGTTTGGCATGGCCGTAGCCAAAATCGCGGTTGGTGTTTTGGTATTTTTCGCGGAAGATTTGCAATTGCTCTTCGGTTGCGAGTAGTTTATACAAGGCAAACACATTACAAGTTTCTGGATTCTTTGGATCTTCAAGTGGAGTACTGTCGGTTTCTATGCCCATAATTTGTTTCCGCAAGGCCTTGTCATCCAAGAAAATATTGATGGTATTATTGGCTGATTTGCTCATTTTCCCCCCATTGGTTCCGGGCACATATTTGGTGTCTTCTTGCACAGACGATTCGGGTAATACAAACGTATCGCCCATTTGGTGGTTGAAACGCGCCGCTACATCGCGGGTAATTTCGATGTGTTGCAACTGGTCTTTACCAACCGGAATAAACTCGGCATCATACAGCAAAATATCAGCAGCCATGAGCATGGGGTAACTAAAAAGTCCTGCATTCACGTCGTCCAAACGATCGGATTTGTCTTTAAAAGAATGGGCCAAGGTGAGGCGTTGAAACGGGAAAAAGCAACTCAAATACCAAGCCAACTCTGCCGTTTGTGTCACATCTGATTGACGGTAAAAAATTACCTTCTCAATATTGAGTCCACAGGCCAACCAAGCTGCTGCCGTACTATAGGTGTTGGTGCGTAGGGCTGTTCCGTCTTTTATTTGCGTCACCGAATGCAAATCGGCGATAAACAAAAAAGAGTCGTTTTCGGGCTTGTTTGACAATTCAATAGCCGGAATAATCGCGCCCAATAAATTTCCTAAATGTGGGGTTCCTGTGCTTTGAATTCCAGTGAGTATTTTTGACATGGTTTGTGCGTTTGTGCAAATGTAAATCTTTTGGCCAAAATAGGGATTGAATTGTTACTTTTGGTAGGATGAAACCCATAAAGATGATTTTTTGGCTGCTGTGGCGCATTTGGTTTTACCTGATGGTGGGCTTGCCAATCGTAATTATGTTTCCGTTTTTGGTGCTTTCTATACTAAAAGAAAAATGGTATCCCTACTTTTTTGTGTTGGCGCGCATTTGGGCCAAATCTATTTTGTATACCAGTGGTTTTTACTACAAGGTGACCCAAGATCAACAGTTGGATTCCAATAGCAGTTATATGTTTGTGGCCAATCACACTTCTATGACCGACATTATGTTGATGTTGGCCGTAATCCCCAAACCCTTTGTATTTGTGGGCAAGAAAGAATTGGCAAAGATCCCCTTGTTTGGTTTTTTCTACACCCGTACGTGTATTTTGGTAGACCGCGGCAATGCCAAAAGTCGTCAAGCGGTATTTGAGCGCGCGCAAAAACGGATAAACCAAGGCTTGAGCATTTGTATCTTTCCCGAAGGCGGCGTTCCCTATGACGAATCCATCGTGTTGGATGACTTTAAAGACGGGGCTTTTCGCTTGGCCATTGAGCACAACCTTCCCATTGTTCCATTGACTTTCCCGGACAACAAAAAACGATTTTCCTATACTTTCTTTAGCGGAAGCCCCGGCATTATGCGCGCTCATGTGCATCATTTTGTGCCAACATCGGGCAAATCCATAGAAAGTAAAGCTGAAATTAAAGCGCTCAACGAAGAGGTTAGGACAGTTATACTAGACAAATTACGGAACTATTAGGCATAAAAAATCCCGGGAAAACCGGGATAGTTTATTTAGACATTTTCTTTAATTCGTGCTTTGATTTTTTCTTCCAATTCATCAGCCAATTCAGGGTTGTCTTTGATGAGCACTTTTACGGCATCACGCCCTTGCCCCAATTTGGTTTCGCCATAACTAAACCACGATCCCGATTTTTTGATGATTTCAAACTCAACAGCCAAATCCAAAATTTCGCCTGTTTTGGAAACGCCTTCGCCATACATGATGTCAAATTCGGCAGTTCTAAATGGCGGCGCTACTTTGTTTTTAACCACTTTTACTTTGGTGCGGTTACCCACTACATTTTCTCCGTCTTTAATTTGAGACGAACGACGAATATCTAAACGTACGGAAGCATAAAATTTTAAGGCATTTCCACCTGTTGTAGTCTCTGGGTTCCCAAACATCACCCCAATTTTTTCACGCAATTGGTTGATGAAAAATACCGTACAATGTGTTTTGCTGATGGTTCCGGTTAATTTTCGCAAAGCCTGAGACATCAAACGGGCGTGTAATCCCATTTTGGAGTCACCCATTTCGCCTTCAATTTCACTTTTTGGCGTTAATGCCGCTACCGAGTCAATAACTACAATATCGATGGCGCCCGAACGAATTAAATTTTCAGTAATTTCTAGTGCTTGTTCTCCGTTATCGGGTTGTGAGATAATTAGGTTTTCTACATCAACGCCCAATTTTTCGGCATAACCTCTATCAAAGGCGTGCTCGGCGTCGATAAAAGCGGCAATCCCACCGGCTTTTTGTGCTTCGGCAATCGCGTGTAAAGTCAAGGTAGTTTTTCCGGAAGATTCAGGTCCGTAAATTTCGATGATTCGGCCTTTTGGATAGCCATTTACACCCAACGCTAAGTCTAATCCCAAGGAGCCAGACGAGATGGTTTCAACCTCTTCAATGGCTTTGTCTCCCATTTTCATTACAGTACCTTTACCGTAAGTTTTGTCTAATTTATCGAGCGTTAATTGCAACGCTTTTAATTTGGCTTCTTTTTCTGAACTCATCTTTTCCTTCATTTTTGGGTCATTAATTTTTGTAAAAATAGGTTTTTTTCTCAATTTTTTCTAGTTAATACAGTTCGTTTTCATCTTTTTATCAACAGCTTCTCGGTTTAATTTTCGGAATTCTAGGGGGAAGAAATTTCACCCGTTTTGGCCATGGTTTCCCATTTAGTAGCCAAGGAATACAAGCCAAGTTTCAAATAGGTAGCCTGTAATTCATGGCCAATTTTTTGAATAGCGGCTTTATTTGAACAGCTTTTTATCGCCTCAAAATACCAGTGATCAGCTTGCAGAGGTCTTTTGGTTTGCAAACAGGCATAGCCCAATTCTAGAAAGGCTTTTTGAGATGGACTTTCTTGCACTAGTTGTTCCAACACCAGAATCGCTTTTGGATACCGCGCCATGGCATTGTAGGCATAACCCAATTCAAACAGCAACTGCGGATTATTTGGGTAGATTTTGAGCGCTTTTTTGAGCACAGGCACTGCCAAACTACTTTGTTCTATTTGGTTGAAGTAATGCCCGAGGGCGGCGCGATTTTCTGCTGTTTGAGCAAACAGTTCGGCGGCTAAGGCTTCGGGTTTTTCGGGCAGGTTCCATTGGCGTTGAATCGCTTTGGGAATCAGAGCCACTTTTAGATTTGGATCGTGCAGGGTTTTTTGCAGCACATACGATTTCTTACTGCGGTTGAGATTCCAACTCCCGTTAAATACCAAGGTGTTTTCTAAATGAAACTGAATTCCTTTTTTGGGATCAAAATAAATGTATCCATAAAGGTATACCGATTCCGTTGGTTTTTTTGGTAAAACAACCCAATGGTTTACGGCGTAGAAAAAATGGGTATGGAATGTAAGATTGGGTTGTTTTTGAACTGCTGTGAGCGCTAAACAAGGCCAAAGAAAAATCAGGGCGTTTGTTTTAGGCTGGACAAATGACTGTATCATAATAAATTTGAATGGCTTAGATAAGTCAAAAGTATAGCGGGTTTTGCGCTACATACTGCAGATTTTATGTAGTAAATGTTAAATATATTCCAAAAAAAAGACGGCTCAAATGGCCGTCTTTTAAGCAGTTTTACTTGCTTTGTTATTTTCCTTTGCTAGCAAACTAGTTTATAACAATATCATCAATTTGCATGGTAGTGGTTACTCCTGCGCCATTTCCAGTATATTCAAACACAAAAAATCCAGTTCCTGTTATACCAGCTGGAATTGTATAGTTGTTGCTGTTGGTGAAATTGGTTGGATAACCTGTGGAAGAACCCGGAGAAAGCACAAAGCTTGCCGTGATATCGGTATAGGTAGCATTTGTGGTATTTGTGCCAGGTACATAGTCGGTTGTGTAATACACCTTAAGACAGTTTCCATTACTGAATCCGGCCTTTGATTTGAACGAGAAAATACTCGCAGCCGTAAAGTTTACAGGAACCATAAAAACAGTTCTGTTGGCTTCAGGCGTTCCGCCATAGGATGTCATTTGAATGTATTTGTTCCCACCAAACGTTTTCACTTGCCAATAGCGACTTCCCACAACGGCATCATTGATGTATTCTGGAAACACTTGTTGGTTGGTCGTGTTATAGGAGGTAAAGGGTTCGTTTAGAGACGATCCATAGCTTATATTTGTTCCTCCAATAGGTGGATAAAAGTCAATACTTAGACGTTCTTCTGTAAGATTGATGTCGCTTTCAGTACGAACCATAAATTGATAATCAGAATTGTATTTGGTAAGTACACCTCGTATTTTACCGTTTTTAGACGGAACAGCTCTTGAAGAAAACGTAGCATACGAGCTGATTCGAACGATAATGGTGTTGCCAAATTCATTGGTAATTAAATGGTTTGTTGCGCCACCTAAGTCATTTAATGTTGCATCGTAATACGTTTTTCCAATGGATGCATCGGTAAATTGAACGTTGTCAAACTCAATAAGTTTGTTCAAATAGGTGTCCGAAAGCGCTTGGTTAATTGTAATGCGGTTTACCAAATCTTCTTCGTCAATTTTTGAACACGAACGCGTGATAATAGTTTGATATTCAACGGGCGAAATTCTCCCTACTTCATCGTCTGAAGGATCTGTTGGCGTTCCACCATTGTATAAATTTCCAATTATTGGCGCATCAAATTCTTTTACGATGTAGCGATTTTTCATGTCTACAAATACTTTTCTTCCGGGTTCGTATTTTGTATATAAGTTGTAATCGTCTATTGGAATACTGAAGCCTTGTTGGCCATCTATAGAAACCAACGACAATGATTTATAGAAATTCCCGCCTAGATCGCTGGATGTAACATAGGCTTCAATAATATCGGCTCCGGTATATTTCACATAGGAAGCCGAAGCTGAACCGACCACTTCTTGTACGGTTTTGGTTGCCGTTAGGGTAGAACAGTCGCCGCTAAAATCTGGATTTTTGAATGAGTCGTTCACACAACTCACTCCTGTAAATGAGGCAATTACCAGGGTTAAAATAGTTAAATGTTTCATGATTTCTTACTTGTTAGAATAAACTTTGATTTTGTCCACTTGAAAAAGTCCGTCCAGGGTTGATCCATTTCCGGTAACCTTAAAGGCAAAGTGCACGGCCCCGGCATAATCCGATAAATCAATTTCGCCTGAAGAAATGTAAGTATAATTATTAGTTGTGTTGTCGGCAACTACCGCATCCAACTCAGTCCATGTGGCTGCCAAAACATCAGTGCCGTTGTAGTCGGTAGAAATGTATACTTGCAATTTATTGTCTGGATTGTCTACAAAGTTAGACGCCGATTCAAAGGCAAAAACTTTTCCGACTCCGTTTCCTAACTCAATTTGAGGTGTAATTGCCCAACCAATGTTAGAGGGTTGGTTGCTTCCATAAGGACTAAATTGAATGTACCCGTCGTTGTTATAATCGCGCTCTATCCACAATTTTGAACCCGTTTCGGCAAAATTAGTCCACCCTTCAAAATCAAAAGTGGCATTATAATTAATTTGTGGCTCCGGAAAATCTTCAGAGAAAATCAATGGTTTAAATGGGGCAATTTCCGTTTCATTTGAGCAGCTTGCCGCAACAAAGCAGGCAAATAGCAAAATTAGTTTGGTGCTGTTTTTCATAATATTCGGATTAGAAATTGATGTAAAGATTTAAGAAATAGGTTCTTCCGTAGCCATAAAAATATCGTGGACCGAAAGAAGGAGTACCATTGGCGTTGTCCGCTTGAAAGTCAGGAAAAGTTGCTTTTCTAGATTGTTCAAATCCGCCTGTTTTGTATCTAAAGTCAAATACATTATTCAAGGACGCAAAAAATCCAAATGTTTGATCACCCACTTTCCATGATTTTCCTCCTACTAAATTCACCAAAGTGGTTGGGTCAAATTTCTCTTGTTTCAACAGTCTGCGAACAGATTCATCCGTAGCGCCTTCAAAACCTAAGCCGTTGGCATCAGTAACAAAATTATCGGTTCGTAAAATATTAGAAATACTCAAATAATTGTCATCCAAATAATTCACATTGGCACCAATCCACCAAAACTTTGGATCGCGGTACTCTAATCCTACTGAATAGGCTTGCTGCGGCATGCCGGGCAACCTGTAATTTTTGAGGTACGCTTTCCCAAAATCAAAAACTGGATTCGGGTTCGCAGTTGAAGCCAATGCATCATCATTTATTTTCAGGTTCGGATTATTATCGTAAGTGTATTGACCATAAGATGCAGATCCCGTTACCTTCACTGTGGAGGTAATTTGGTATTCAACACCAAGCTCTGCTCCGATGTGTTTTTTGTTAATACCTGTAACAATTTCGCTAATAAACGAATCAGTATCTGTGTCACCATCTTCACCGGCATCAAAAATTCCTTCGCCATAGAAGAAAGAAATTTGTGTAGCATTTGAAATTCTATTGAAGAATCCGGTTACACGCGCTTTAAATTTTGGCGCTTTGATAATGTAGCTCAGGTCGGCCCCCATAATTGACTCACTGTTTAAATTTGGCGTGATGGTATTGTTGAGGCGCGCGTTAGAAAAGGTGTTTCGTAAATTGGGGGCTTTTGTCATAAACACCGTGTTGAAATCAAGAAACTGTCTTCCGCTTAGTTTGTAGGTTAAACCGCCTTTAAATCCAAAATTTTCAAAGGTAGTTGTGGCGCTCTTCCCAAAAGAGGTGTCGGCATAAATTCCATTTTTGTAATTTCCTTCACGTTGGTATTCTGTTCGTGAAAAAGTTTGGCCCAAATAGAAATCAATTTTTTTGTAGCTAAATTTAAATTGCGTGAAGCCATCAAAAGTGAGCGCATTTAATGTGTAATTGTATCCATATGCTTCACCCTCTCTTACTTGTCTGTCCGGATTATTTAAATCAGTTTGTCCAGCATTTCCTATAAAGAATGGGTCAATGTCATTAAAGTAGCTTCCGCCCAATAGGTCAATTAATTTTTGGAAGTTGTTCGATTTTAATTTTCTAAAACTCACACCAGCATTAAGCACGATGTTGTTGGCAATAGAGGAATTTAAATAAGAACTTCCGCTCCATTGGCTGTCCTGAACCCGGTCTTCATACAAAACATATGCGCTTCGTTGTCCGCCGTTGATTATTTGATTGGTGTAGTATAGGTTGCGCCAATTCAGTTGACCATCGCCAATAAAATTAGTGGCTGCAGCCGCAGCAGTAGGATTAGTATAACCTATAATGGTTACGTTGTCAGGCCCATAGGTAGGCACTGAATACGAGGGATCATTAAGGTAATAACTGGGTAAATTTTTGTAGTAGGTTGGGTCGGGGTTGTTGGCCAACTGAAAGTCCAAGCGGCTATTTCCAATAAAACCAGTCTGGTAAGAAAGGTTCGTGTGTAGATTTGTTTTGTTAGATATTTTCCAAAAATGACTCAACATGTTGATGGGCTCTTCTATTTCTTTGTAGCGAGAGTTTCTTTTTTCGCCTTCTTGCCAGCCCCAGAACGAGTTGTATTCAATGCCTTTCAATCGAGTTACTTCAGCAGTATTGGGAGAACTTTTGCCTCTTTTGTTTTGGGAATAAATAGAGGTGAAGTTAATGGAATGACGTTCGTTTATTTTTTTCTCTACACTCGCAAAGATAGAATTAGCGGCATAATTGGTGCCTTCGAAGAACCCTTCTTCAGCCCATCTTCTGGAGGCCGATACCACAAACGCCCATCCATTTTTGTTCATGCCTGAAGCGTGGGTAGCCATCGATCTCCAGCTGTAGTTGGTGTTTGTTCCTGAGAATGAAATTCTTGATCCTTTTCGGTAACTGGATGCTCGTGTATTAATTTCTTGGGTTCCTAAAATTCCGCCAAACGTATAATCAGAAGGAGCAGAACCCATAGTGAATTCCTGATTTCGGGTAGCATCATTTAATCCTCCCCAATTGCTCCATTGCGGTCTTCCGTCATAGATTTTATTCATGGACACCCCATTTATCATGGTGGTGCTGTATTCATTATCTAAGCCGCGGATTCGGAATCGGGCCTGACCCCAATTGAATGCGGCCGATTGTTGGAAGGCATCACGAGAGGCTTGCAACAAACCAGAGGTGCTTTCCGAGCCACTGTTGTCATCGCCCAAATCGCTTTCGGTAATGGTAACCAAAGCCAATTGTTGTTCTACCGTTTGGTCTTCTTGCGCAACTACAACCCCTAAATCAAGCATTTTGCCTGCAGCAATCTCCACTTGTAGCAGTTGATCCCGGTAGCCCATTGATTTTACCTGCAGCAATTGATTTCCTGCGGGAACATTCTCAATCGAAAATCGCCCATCTGAATCAGTGAGCTGGCTCAGGTTGGTGTTTGGAATGGATACTACTACATTTTGAATTGCTTTTTGTGATTTCGAATCCACAATTTTTCCGTAGACTCCGGTTGCTGATTGTGCGTAGAGGAAAACCACTTGCAATACAAAAAATGTACTAAAAACAAGTTTTTTCATAGATAATTTTTTACTGTTTATTTCTTAACGAAAGCAAATGTACCTTTTAAATTATTATTATTTACTTTTGTTTCCAAGTTTGTCCCAAACTTCATCATTCATTAACACCCTACTTATGCGGATTTCGAAACCAATTGGCCTTTTTCTTCTCTTTTTTGCAACAGTTGCTTCAACAGCGCAAGACAAAAAATTTGCGGTGCATACCGTTGCTTTTTACAACTTTGAGAATTTGTTTGACACCATTAATAACCCCAATAATGACGAAGAGTGGTTGCCCGAAGGCGCTCAAAATTGGACTTCCAAGAAGTACAAGCAAAAGCTTCAGAACTTAGCTACGGTTATAACTCAAATAGGAACCGGAGAACAGCAAAAGGAATCCCCTACTTTTATTGGTGGATCAGAAATAGAAAACAGAGGCGTTTTAGAAGACTTAGTCAAAGAGCCTTTGTTGCAAAGCAGCGACTACGGCATCGTGCATTACGAATCGCCAGACAAACGGGGTATCGATGTGGCACTGTTGTACAAAAAGCAGCATTTTAGACCCATAAGCACCAAGAATATTCCGCTGATGGTGTACAGCAAAAAGGTTAAATCCAACGAAAAGGACAGCAAAGAAACCGAAGAAGACAAAGCCGATACCGACAAGATAGACTACGACACCAGCACAAGAATTTACACCCGCGACGTACTTTTAGTAACCGGGTATTTGGATGGAGATGAAATAAACATCCTGGTCAATCACTGGCCATCTCGATCGGGAGGTGAGAAAAAAAGCAGTCCGTTTCGGGAAGAAGCCGGAAAACTCAACCGAAGAATTATAGATTCGATTTATAAAATTAATCCCAAAGCCAAGATCATTTCGATGGGCGACCTAAACGACGGCACCTACAACAAGAGCGTAAAACAAGGCATTGGAGCCAAACGCAAAAAAGAGGAAGTGCAGGAATTTGGCATTTATAACCCGTTTGAAGAAATGTTTTACAAAGGAAACGCCTCCTTATTTTACCGCGACGCCGGCGATATTTTTGACCAAATTATGGTGTCTGAAACCTTAATCCAGAAAGACTATTCTTCCTACCGCTATTGGAAAGCCGGCATTTACAACAAGCCCTTTATGATTCAAACCACCGGGCAATACAAAGGCTATCCGCTGCGTCATCAAGCCAATGAAATTGGATACAGCGATCACTTTCCGGTCTATATTTACCTCATCAAACAAATGAATTAAATATGGCCATTTCACTCCCATTCAATCTCAACCAATGGATCAACGACAACCGTTATTTGCTCAAACCACCCGTGGGCAACAAAAACATCTATGTTGATTCTGGGGATTATATCGTGATGATTGTGGCCGGACCTAATGCCCGAAAAGATTACCATTACAACGAAACGGAGGAGCTTTTTTATCAGCTAGAAGGCACTATTACGGTGGTGATTCAGGAAGACGGACAACGCAAAGAAATGCAATTGCAGGCGGGCGACATGTACTTGCATCCGGCTAAAGTGCCGCATTCGCCGGTTCGGTCCGAAAATTCGATTGGCTTAGTTATAGAACGCAAACGTGCCGGAAAAGGATTCACCGACGGCTTGCTGTGGCATTGCGATTCCTGCAACCACAAACTATACGAAGTCTACTTTGAATTACACAACATCGAAAAAGATTTCTTGCCACATTTCACTCGTTTTTACAACAGCCAACAGTTAAGAACGTGCAGCGAATGTGGAACAGAACTGCCCACCGATCCAAAATACACCAAAAATTAAATTAAAACGAAACAATACAAGAAGATGAATACACAAGCAGACCAATTTGGGATGAAAGCAGCTTTGGCGCAATTGGGCGTGAAAGACATTAACGAAGGAACTTCAACCGGACAGCACAATTTTTCAAACGGAACACTTTTAGAAAGTTATTCGCCAGTAGATGGCCAATTAATAGGAAAGGTAAAACAGTCTACACCAGCCGATTACGAGCAAGCCATGCAAGCCGCTACGGCAGCTTTTAAAACATTCAAAATGATGCCGGCTCCACAACGTGGTGAATTGGTGCGTCAGTTTGGCGATAAATTACGCATGCATAAAGAAGCCTTGGGCAAATTGGTTTCCTACGAAATGGGAAAATCCTTGCAAGAGGGCTATGGCGAAGTACAAGAAATGATCGACATCTGTGATTTTGCCGTGGGTTTATCGCGTCAGTTGCATGGATTGACGATGCATTCGGAACGTCCGGGACACCGCATGTACGAGCAATACCATTCGTTGGGCGTAGTAGGCATCATATCAGCCTTTAACTTCCCAGTAGCCGTTTGGGCTTGGAACACGGCTTTGGCTTGGATTGCGGGCGATGTGTGCATATGGAAACCTTCAGAAAAAACACCACTTTGCGGAATCGCTTGTCAAAACATTATTGCTGAGGTACTCAAAGAAAACAACATGCCCGAAGGGATTTCTTGTTTGATAAATGGCGATTACAAAATTGGCGAATTGATGACAGCCGATACGCGCGTGCCTTTGGTTTCGGCCACAGGATCTACACGTATGGGCAAATTGGTTGCACAATCAGTGGCGGGAAGATTGGGTAGATCGTTATTGGAATTGGGCGGAAACAATGCCATTATTGTCACTCCCGATGCCGACATCAAAATGACCGTAATTGGCGCTGTTTTTGGTGCCGTGGGAACAGCAGGACAACGTTGTACTTCAACCCGTCGATTGATTATACACGAAAGCATTTACGACAAAGTGCGCGATGCCATTGTGGGCGCTTATGGCCAATTGCGTATCGGAAACCCCTTAGACCAAAACAACCACGTAGGCCCGCTGATTGATGTGCAAGCAGTAGAAGCCTACCAACGTGCCTTAGACCAAGTAGTTGCCGAGGGCGGAAAATTAATTGTCCCCGGCGGCGTATTAAACGGAGAAGGCTACGAGAGCGGTTGTTATGTGAAACCTGCGATTGCCGAGGCACAAAATAACTTTGCGATTGTACAACACGAAACATTTGCTCCGGTTTTATACCTATTAAAATACAGCGGAGACGTAACCCAAGCTATCGAAATTCAAAATGGCGTAGCGCAAGGATTATCCTCAGCGATCATGACCAACAACTTGAGAGAAGCTGAAGCGTTTTTGTCGGTAGCGGGATCTGATTGCGGAATAGCCAACGTAAATATTGGTACTTCTGGTGCCGAAATTGGTGGCGCATTTGGTGGTGAAAAAGAAACCGGTGGCGGTCGCGAATCAGGCTCTGATGCATGGAAAGTATACATGCGTCGTCAAACCAATACCATCAATTATACTACAAGTTTGCCTTTGGCTCAAGGAATTAAGTTCGATTTGTAAGTTCTAATACAATGAAAAAAGTACTGCTGTTGTGTTGTTGTTTGCCTTTTCTCATGGCATCGACTTGTGAAGATTCTCCGCAAGACGACATTTTTTGCACCACCGAAGCCCGAGCTGGGCTCAACGTGCAGGTGCGATTGAACAGCAGCAGTACTTTTGAAACCACCGGCATTAGTGTAGTTGCCACCGAAGGCAGCTATGTTGAACCGCTTGAATTTTACCAAGGCAGTACCGTTTTCTCGGGCGCTTACGAACGTCAAGGAACTTATGTTATTTCGGTTTCAAAAGACGGGTACATTCCTTATACCTCGGCACCTCTCACGGTCACGGCCGACGAATGCCACGTAATTCCCCAAACCTTAGTAGTCAATTTGATTCCTCAGTAAAGGGTTAATTTTCTTTCAGCCCATAACCTTTCTATATACAGCCCATGAAAACCATCCTCATTACAGGAGCAACCAGTGGAATAGGCCGAGCAACGGCACGATTATTAGCCAAAAACCAATTTAAATTGGTGCTTTGTGGCCGACGAAATGACCGATTGGAATCCTTGCAACAAGAACTCTCGGCTTTTACGCAAGTGCATAGTTTGTGCTTTGATGTGCGCGACAATGCAGCGGTTGTTGCTGCCGTAGCTTCGTTGCCAGCGCCATTTAATCAGATCGATATTTTACTGAATAATGCTGGAAACGCCCACGGACTTGATCCGATTCAAACCGGCAGTATCGCCGACTGGGATGCCATGATTGACATCAATTTGAAAGGCTTGTTGTATGTTTCAAAAGCTATTATTCCCCAAATGATTGCCCGTGAAGCGGGACATATTATTCACATTGGCTCCACCGCCGGCAAAGAAGTGTATCCCAACGGCAACGTGTATTGCGCCACCAAACATGCCGTCGAAGCCTTGAATCATGCCATGCGCATGGATTTGAATCCTTTTGGGATAAAAGTAGGCGCTATTCATCCGGGTATGGTGGCCACCGAATTTTCGGAAGTGCGCTTTAAAGGCGATCAAGAACGCGCCGCCAAAGTATACCAAGGGTTTCAGCCCTTGCAACCCGAAGATATAGCCGACATCATTCACTTTGTGCTCACCCGACCGTATCATGTGAATATTGCCGATTTGATTGTGTTTAGCACCGCGCAAGCCAGTTCAACTTTGGTGAAACGAGATTAACCTTAAATTTCATGATAAATAGGCGCCTTTTGATAAAAAACTTATTAGCTCACCATGATGAGTCGAGTTTTTATGACAAAAAAAGACAGCTAAATTTACACACTAAGGAAGGGAAAGCTAAGTTTTTGAAACACATTTGCGCCCTATCAAATTCAAACCTTTTCAATAATTCGTATATCGTGGTGGGGGTAGAAGATCACGACAATGAGCTAATTGGGGATGATTTTTTTGACGACAGTCGCATTCAAAATTTAGTGAATGCCTACTTAGAAAATCCACCCGAGATACAGTACGAAAATGTGCCGTTTCCAAACCTGCCAAAAGACAAGGTAATTGGGTTGGTGACCATAAAAAAGAAAAAGAAATCTCAGGCGGCTTTTTTTAAGAAAAACATCCACACCATCACGGCAAACACCCGATATATCCGTATTGGAAGCAACTCAATTCCATACGAAGGCCCCATCGATCATAGTAAACTCAACAAAGAAATTGTAGGTGGAATCGAAAACATTTCCCGAAACAACATTGCCTATACCTTAGACGGGGTGCTCGATTTCATCAACATTAGCCACAAAAATATTTGGTCAAAACACAAAGTTTTCAAAGAACTTTTTGTGATTTGTTGGGCTGGAATTCAAAAAAAAGTGGGCGACACCACCTATCTTTCTCGAGTGGATATTGAGCTCATAAACGAGCAGATTAAGTTGTTCTATTCTGCCTTGGATGTGGTTACTATTGCCTATGATTTACACAGTTTTACCATTACGGAGTTTGTTCCCATAGAAGCAAATAAGACTATAAATTATTACCCATTAGAGAAACAAACCCTGCATTTTTTTGACAACGGATTCTACAAAATTGAACGTGAACTGTTGTTTAATCCGCCTGCATTTGACAAAAAAATCTTGCACCACGTGTACAACACCAACCTGGCCTTGTTAAAAAAATTGGCCCATGACATCACCTTGACGACGCAAGAACTTCTGGATTTAGAAAACCTCCCATCTACATTTATGATCTGCTACTTCAACGGATTTGACGAAGCCAAACACAAACTAATTGACGCCAAGTCATTGCTAAAACCCTATCCGTCCATTTATTTGTCCTTTAAAGAATCCTTGCGAATCTTACGAAAAATGAAATACGATTTGGGTTAATTCTGGTCACAAAAAAAGCGGCAATCCCCAACGATTGCCGCTTCAAAACACAAAGAACTCAAATATTTGATCAAGCAACTAATCAAATTCGTTTAATCCGTAGAGAATTTCTTTCATCTTCGTGCCATTGATTTCAACCGGCTTGTAGGCCACGTTAAATTTTTCGATGGCAAAATCGATATCGGATTTTAATTTCTTATACTCGGCAGGCAATTGCACTTCGCACTGCTTTTCGTTTTCGTAACTGTTTACGATGATTTTAAATTTCTCGTAATGTTTGGCACCTTGGTCAATAAAGCTGTTGTATTGGGCAATAAACTGCAACAAACGATCCACCGGAAACTCCATGTTGATTTGTAATTTGTATTGTTTTGCCCCCGAATTCGACTTCATTTTTTGCAAGTATTCTTCTGTTTTTTGCGAAATCACTTCCCAATCGTCACTGGTTCGGCAGCCTTCTAAGCTGTTGCTGTAGCCAATGGGCTTGGTGTATTCTTTGAACAACACTTCAATGTCTTGCTTAATTTTTAGGTTGCTGCTTTGCAAATAGGCCGTCTCAAAATATATGGTGTTGAGGTCGGTTTGCATGCGCAGACTAAAATCGAGCAAGCAAGCTACCGCAGCCAATTCTTTTTCTTTTTCTTCTTTCGAAATACTCGAATTGACCAAATTGGTCACCGACTGAACCACAGAAATAATGGTGTTGCCGCTCAGTAAGGCCGGCAAATCAACTAGGGATTTCTTTTCTCGCTTGGCTTGAACCACTTCTTTAAATTTAATGAACTCTTTGTACTGGTTGGGATTGGCCATGTTGTTGAGCTCCTGAAACGAGCGCGACGAGGCAAAATGATGATCTAATCCTAGCACTTTTTCGTACAATAACTTGATAATCTGCAGCCCTTTCAGGTATTTTATTTTGGTGATTTCGTTGTTTTGCTCCAACTGCAGCGCCTGTATTTGTTCTTTTGAAATCAGGTAAGCGGCCATTTCGTTTACAACCGCATTTGGTTGATTGGCTTGTTGCAACTGAGCTAAATGCCCTCGCATTTGGAATTCCAAGGGTTGAATTTGTTGCTCGTAAAACAGCCTCACCATTTTGATTTCGCAGGTCATCGCCCATATTACCGCATTGGGATTGTCTTCCATTGTCCTACCAAAACATTGGCAACACGGCATGCCGATTAAGCAAAAAAGGACAACGATTTTCATAACTCTTCTGTGTTATTTTGTTGATGAAACTAACAATTCCAGTTGCCCCCAATTGGCGGTGGAGTTGAGTAGCTGTTCGAATTCGCAGCAGTTTTTATCGGTAACTTTCACGCCGTTTACCGCCACAATCTCATCGCCCAGGTGAAAGGATTTGGCGTTTACCGCCTTCAATCCGATGCGCAATTTATCGCCAGCTATTGCCCGATAGGCGTGTAAGGTTGAATAATTTTCTGGAATGGGCTGGGCATTGCGTTTGGCAAATAGTTGTTTGTTTTTGAAATCAAAAATCCAATCAAAGCCTTGCATAAATTTAAATCCCAGTACGGGAACTTTTAAAGTGCTCGATTCTACGCACTGCAACGGGAATGAATGACTCCCCATTATCACGGGCATTTTGCTGTAAAACACTTCCTTGCCCAAGGTATGGCCCAATGCGGTTTGAAAGGCCGAACCTACATAAACCGTTTTCAAGGGATTTTGAAAGTTGTTTTTTTTGGAATAGGGCAGTGCGCTTGATCCGGTAAATCCGCTGTCTAGCTTAAACCAAACCTGTTTGTTTTCTACTTGTGCCGAAACCAGAATTGCGTTTCCTTTAAATTTACTCGGCAGTAATTGATAGCCTTGCTTCAATAAGTCTGCGGTAGATTCAACGCGATCCAAAAGCATAAGGCTGCCGGTTGAATAGGACATAACCAACGGCTTTTCTTGGTGAAAAAACAAATCCATTCCCAATATTCCTTGTAGCGTATTTTCGGGTTTTGCACAGCGATCTTGCGCGGTTTTTAGAGCTGCAAACACCTTGTTTTCGCTTTCAAATAGTGGACTACTCGCAGCCAATACAACCAATTTTTGCGGCTGTTTTTTATGGTCTGCACCCAGTACCCAACCAAAATTTATGGCGCACTCTAGTTCTTTTGGACAGATTGATTCGGCATTATTAATAGCCGAGAACATCGCGCCAGTATCAAACACAAAAGGGATATTTTTTTGGTGAATTTGCACCGGAATACGCCACAGATTTTGCGATTGATCAACACTAACTTTTGCTGTACTCAGTGTAATTTTTTGGTCTTTCAGGGTAGAAATGGCTTGGCACGAAACCAACGCAGCAAGCAGCACAAAAAGGTTTAGTTTTTTCATGATAGAGAAGAATACAAAGCGCTTTTATCTGCTTTTGGCAAACAAAAGCGCCAAATAAATTAAGGGTTAAAAACTTCAATAATAAGGGTCAAGAGATCTCTTATTAGTCCCAACCAACAGAAAAATCCACAACGATCGGTGTTGGTTGAACTGGCATTTAACCTTGTTTCCAATTGGGCCATGGCAGCTGAATTGGCCACCACGCCTTTGGAGGTGTAGAAATTTTTAATGCCGTATTCGTTTACGACGAGCACAATTTTGCCGCCATTTTTACCGTAAACAGGCAGCACTTGTTCAAAAGCTGAGGTTTGTTTAGGCTGAAGCGACGCAGGAACTTCTTGATTGACGAGCGGCCCAAATTGTTTTTCTAAATCAATTTTTGAAAGTTGGGCTTGAGCAGAAAATCCGATGAGGATTGAGGCAAATAATGGAATAAATAGTTTTTTCATGGTGTGTAAAAAGTTTAAATGGTACAATAAAATAAGAACGAAAATCTCGAGAAATTCAATAGAGTAAAAGTAGGGTGCAAGGTTCTGGTAGTGTTGCAGATTTTATGTAATAAATGTTAAAAGTTCTAACTATTTTACCTATTATTGT
>Ga0209550_10001576_pt1 | contig 21850 bp, 21 predicted proteins | sample LauGreSuBDMM15SN_2_FD_187567 | JGI IMG/M metagenome (GOLD analysis project Ga0209550, IMG submission 187567) | Freshwater lake microbial communities from Lake Michigan, USA - Su13.BD.MM15.SN (SPAdes) (version 5) | ecosystem: Environmental > Aquatic > Freshwater > Lake | place: Lake Michigan... | reverse complement strand
ATTACGCCAGATCCCTCGTACGGCGTTATCCGTACTGAACTCCCCCAGGGCAGGAATGCAGCAAGGGTAGGTACGCTCTGGCGGGTGTGCGAGGGGTCCTTTTAATAGGGTTTGGTTGTAAGAAAAATGAGCGCGACGAAGAGTAGAGAAGGGCGAGCGATGTCATTAGCTTTATATCGTAAGTATCGTCCTTCAGTCTTTGCCGATGTCATTGGTCAAGAGCATGTGACCGTTCCGCTATCCAATGCTTTGGAGTCAAGTCGTACGCACCATGCATATCTATTTAGTGGGCCACGTGGTTGTGGAAAGACATCGAGTGCACGGATCATGGCGCGCTCGCTCAACTGTGAAAAAGGCCCAACACCAAATCCATGCGGGCTTTGTCAATCCTGTAAAGATCTAGTCGCTAACGGCCCGGGTTCACTGGATGTTATTGAGTTAGATGCCGCGACCCATGGCCTGGTCGATGATGCGCGCGATCTGCGTGATAAGGCATTCTTTGCACCGGTACAAAGCCGCTACAAGATTTATATCATTGATGAGGCACATCAACTCGGACCAGGGGCTGCTAACGCTCTATTGAAGGTCGTCGAAGAGCCACCCCCACATGTTATTTTTATCTTCGCAACAACTGAGCCAGATAAGTTGATCGCAACTATCCGTTCGCGCACCCATCACTATCCATTTCGTCTTGTGCCTCCTGGAACACTCGGAGCGCATTTAGAGAAGATCTGCGACTTCGAAGGTGTCAGTGTCGCTAAAGGTGTCATCCCACTTGTCGTTCGTGCATCTGGAGGATCAGTCCGTGATGCCCTATCGGTACTGGGCCAGCTCTTAGCGGGTGCTGGAAGTGATGGTGTCAGTTATGAGATCGCCATCCAATTACTGGGCTTTACCGATGGCGCACTACTCGATGATGCTATCGATGCGATCGCTGCCCATGACGGTGCAACCTTGTTCAACACGATCGATCGGGTCATTGAATCAGGCCATGATCCACGTCGATTCACCGCCGATATGTTGGAGCGAATCCGTGATTTGATGATTGTGGATGCGCTCAAAGATTCAACAGTCACCTCAATTTTACGAGACTTGCCCGATGATCAGATGGAGCGCATGCGCAATCAAGCTGGACGTATCGGCACTGCCAATCTTTCTCGCGCCGCCGACATCGCAGCTGAAGGTTTGACTCAGATGCGTGGTGCAACAGCTCCTCGATTGATGCTCGAACTTATCTGTGGTCGAATCCTCTTACCTATCGGTGATGCAAGTGAGTCTGGGATGCTCTCTCGGATCGAACGCTTAGAGCGTGCAGAAAACCTTGCACCTATGACCTCTATTCGTTCATCAGAGGTTCGCACCGTGAAGCCAAAAGAAACTACAGGCTCCACTGATGCGACCCCTGAACCCACTCACTCCAAAGTTAAAGAAGTGAAACCTGCTCTAGCCCAGCCAGTTTCCACACCGCCCGGTGCCTTCGATATCACGGCGCTTCGCCGTGCTTGGCCCGATGTCATTGAGGATGTAAAGAAGCGCCGCAGGCTCACATGGTCATTACTGAGTGCATCGGCGCAGGTATTAGCCGTGGATGAGAGTGCAATAACAATAGGAATTATGAATGCAGGGGCCCGTGATTCATTCATTCGATCAGAGTCAGATGAGATTTTGCGCAAAGCTTTTGTCGATGTCGTCGGTATCGACCGGAAAATCGAATGTGTCGTCGATCCATCGATAGATACAACGCTGGCAATCAAAGGTGATACTCGAACATCAGAGGCACCAAGTGATCAGACGTTACTCTCGGGGGCTGCGCTGTTGGCACAAGAGCTCGGCGCCAAATTGATTGAGAAGTAACGATGTCGGGAATGTACGAAGGTGCGATACAAGATCTCATCGATGCATTAGGCCGTCTGCCAGGTATTGGCCCTAAATCCGCTCAACGCATCGCCTTTCACATCTTGCAGGCCGATCCGCAGATTGCCAGTGCTCTCGTCGACTCGATTCGCACGGTAAAAGAGCGGGTTAAGTTCTGTTTGATCTGTGGCAATGTCTCTGAAGAGGATGAGTGTCGAATCTGCCGCGATCCAAGGCGCGAGAACTCATCGATATGTGTCGTTGAAGAGAGTAAAGATGTCATTGCAATCGAGCGCACCCGTGAATTTCGGGGTAAGTATCACGTGCTCGGTGGTGCGATATCTCCAATCGATGGAGTTGGTCCAGAGCAGTTACGCATCCGCGAATTGATGGTGCGCCTTGGCGATCCGCAGATTAAAGAGGTCATCTTGGCCACCGATCCAAATCTTGAGGGCGAGGCCACGGCAACGTATTTAGCGCGCATGATTAAGCCACTGGATATAAAGGTCTCTCGCCTTGCATCGGGTCTGCCTGTTGGCGGGGATCTTGAATATGCCGATGAGATCACCCTAGGGCGCGCCTTTGAGGGTCGACGTAGCGTTTAATCTCATAATTTGAGACGCTCGCTGTCTTACATAGTGAGAAATCTAGGAAATACCTCGGCCACATCTCGCCTCATACGCGACCATTACTCCATGGGACTCATCGTTCAAAAGTACGGGGGCTCATCCGTAGCCGATGCCGAGGGGATGAAGCGCGTTGCCAATCGGATCGTGGCGGCAAAGCGCGATGGCAACCAGGTCGTTGTTGTGGTCTCGGCAATGGGAGATACGACCGATGAGCTCATCGATTTGGCTGAGCAGATCACACCGATTCCATCGGGGCGTGAGTTAGATATGTTGCTTACCGCGGGAGAGCGGATATCGATGGCGCTACTTGCGATGGCGATATCCAATCTTGGACATGAGGCTCGCTCATTTACCGGTAGTCAAGCAGGCGTGATTACGACATCGGCTCATGGTCGCGCGCGCATCATCGATGTGACACCGGGGCGGATTCAAGAGGCGCTCAAAGAGGGTGCGATTGCAATCGTTGCTGGCTTTCAGGGAATCTCGCAGGATACAAAAGATGTTACAACGTTAGGTCGAGGTGGAAGTGATACCACCGCAGTTGCACTTGCAGCCGCCCTTGATGCCGATGTTTGTGAGATCTATACCGATGTGGATGGTGTCTATAGCGCCGATCCACGAGTGGTACCGAATGCCCGCAAACTAAAGAGTGTTACATATGATGAAATGCTCGAGCTAGCGGCAAGCGGTGCAAAAATTCTGCATCTGCGCTGCGTTGAGTATGCACGTCGTTTTAACTTACCGATTCACGTACGTTCATCTTTTTCAACCAACGAGGGGACTTGGGTGGTTGCGGATCATCCAGAGGGAGTAGATATGGAACAGGCAATTATCTCAGGCATCGCACACGATAAGAGTGAGGCAAAGATTACAATCGTCGGTGTACCTGACCGGACGGGAGTTGCTGCACGCATATTCCAAGCAATCGCCGATGCCGACATCAACATTGACATGATTGTTCAGAACGTATCTGCTGCTGCCACCGGGTTGACTGATATCTCATTTACTTTGCCCAAGGCAGAGGGTGCTGATGCCACAGCAATTCTGCAAAAACTACAGGGCGAAGTTGGTTATGCATCGATTCAATACGATGATCAAATCGGCAAACTCTCACTCGTAGGTGCTGGAATGCGCTCACATCCAGGTGTAACTGCGACGTTTTTCGGCGCTCTTTCTGCAGCGGGTGTGAATATCGAGATGATTTCAACCTCTGAGATCCGTATCTCCATTATCTGTCGTGAGGCCGATATTGAGCGGGGGGTCAAAGCTGCTCACACCGCCTTTGATCTAGATGCCGATCAGAGCCAGGCCGTTGTCTATGGAGGCACTGGTCGATGAGTAAACCCTCACTTGCAGTCGTCGGTGCAACTGGCGCGGTGGGCACGGTGATGCTGGGAATCCTCTCAGAGCGCCCAGATGTTTGGGGAGAGATCCGCCTGATCGCATCGGCGCGCAGTGCTGGAAAAAAACTTATCTGTCGCGGCGAGGAGTTGACCGTTGTTGCACTGACTCCAGAGAGTTTTGATGGCATTGATGTAGCGATGTTTGATGTTCCCGATGAGATCTCGAAAGAGTGGGCACCGATTGCAGTATCTCGTGGCGCTATCGTTGTCGATAACTCAGGTGCATTTCGCATGGATGCCGATGTCCCACTTGTTGTACCTGAAGTGAATCCACAAGAGGTTGCGAATCGTCCCCGTGGAATCATCTCAAATCCTAACTGCACAACTTTATCGATGATCGTTGCACTCGGTGCGCTGCATCAAGATTATGATCTGCAAGAGTTAGTCGTCTCTTCTTATCAAGCTGCATCAGGTGCTGGACAGGCAGGCATTGATATTTTGCGTGAACAGATCTCCTTGGTCGCAGGTACGACTGCAGGCGATACTCCGGGAGATCTGCGTGCCATCATCTCTAACAATGGACCCTTTCCAGCACCTCTTGCCTTGAATGTCGTGCCATGGGCAGGCTCACTCAAAGCCGATGGGTACTCATCGGAAGAGCTCAAAGTGCGCAATGAATCACGAAAGATATTGGGTCTACCTCATTTGAAGGTCTCTGTTACATGCGTGAGAGTGCCGGTCATGACAACCCACTCGCTTACAGTCCATGCAGTATTTGCAAAAGAGCCTTCAAGAAAAGGGGCCCAAGAGATCTTGCACAATGCTGCGGGAGTAAAATTAGTTGATGATCCTGAAAACTATAAGTTTCCTACACCTGCCGATGTAGTGGGTACGGATCCAACATGGGTAGGCCGGGTCCGTAAAAGCATCGATGATCCAATGGCCTTAGATATGTTCGTCTGTGGTGACAATCTACGCAAAGGTGCTGCACTCAATACCGCTCAGATCGCTGAACTTCTCGCGATAGAGTTGACATCATGAGTATTAAAGAGAAACTACGCGCCGATCTCACTGAGGCGATTCGTAGTCGTGATGAGATTACTTCGGGCACAATTCGTATGGTCCTTACCGCACTCACCAATGAAGAGGTTTCAGGTAAGCAGGCTCGAACTTTGAGTGATGATGAGGTTATCAGCGTCTTATCGCGGGAGGCGAAGAAGCGTCGTGAGGCCGCTGAAGCATTTGAAACAGGGGGGCGTAGCGATAGAGCGGCGCTAGAGAAGGCTGAGGGTGAGGTGATTGCACGATATCTCCCCGCGCAATTAAACCTAGATGAGATCAAGAAGATGATCGCGGATGCAGTTGTTTCGACTGGGGCTAGCGGACCTGGCGATATGGGCAAGGTAATGGGTGCAATAAAGCCTCTGGTTGCAGGTAAGGCAGATGGCTCTATAGTTTCATCTCTAGTGAAAGAGGCGTTGAATAAATGAAATTTGAATATGCGACAGTGCCATTGCTCTCTCATGCAACCAAGCAGATCCTTGATACGTGGGGCTCAGATGGCTGGGAGCTTGTTCAAGTGATCCCAGCACCAGGCACCGGCGAACAACTTGTCGCTTACATGAAGCGAGAAATCAAATGAATGTAGTCGATGTACATGCGAAGTTGATCGAGCTCGGGTTTGAACTACCAGTTGCCGCTAAACCCGTTGCCGCTTACGTTCCAGCGATTCGCACAGGAAATCTTGTCTTTACCGCCGGTCAACTGCCCTTGGTCAATGGCGAGATGGCAGGTGTTGGCAAAGTTGGCGCAGAGATAACTCCCGAGCGCGCAAAAGAGCTCGCTCAGATTTGTGCACTCAATGCCCTTGCCGCTGTCGCCACCGTTGCTAACGTGAATAAGATTACAAAGATCGTCCGAGTTGTGGGATATGTGAATGGTGTAGCGGGCTATATCAATGCACCAGCTGCCGTTAACGGCGCAAGCGAGTTATTTTTAGCTATCTGGGGCGATGGCGCAAAACACGCGCGAAGCGCCGTCGGAATCGCTGAGTTACCTCTGAACTCTCCCGTTGAAATCGAACTTACAGTCGAGATTACCGACTAAGGACTGCCTTTACTTACCACGCTTTGATAGGCGCTCGAGATCGGTTATCAAAACTGCTCGGCCATCGAGTTTTAACCAACCGCGTCCAGCGAAGTCTGCAAGAGCCTTATTGACGGTCTCACGCGATGCTCCAACCAACTGCGCTAACTCCTCTTGAGTCAGCTCATGGAGTACATAAAGACCTTCAGGGCTTTGTTTTCCAAAGCGCTCACCGAGATCGATCAATGCCTTAGCCACGCGGCCAGGAACATCAGAGAAAACTAAATCACCAACGGCCTCATTAGTGCGGCGAAGGCGCTGGGCTAAGCGGGCCAGGAGCTGTAAGGCCACTGCAGGGTTCAAGGCGAGCCATGGTATTAAATCCTTATGACTAAGGCTCAATAGTTTTGCATCTGTCACAGCAGTTGCAGTAGATGTGCGAGGGCCTGGATCAAAGAGGCTGAGCTCGCCAAACATCTCACCTGGTCCAAGAATAGATAAGAGATTCTCGCGGCCATCACCGCTTGATGTGCCAAGCTTTAATTTTCCATCAAGGACGACGTACAAGTGATCACCATCATCACCCTCAGCAAAGAGCACACTCCCTTTGAGAATCTTCACAGGGCTCATCGATGCGCGTAGTGATGCCGCAGCTGCATCATCAAGGGCGGTAAAGAGTGGGGCCTTGCGGAACACATCATCTTCTGGAGTCACAAGGAGTACTTTAGCCCTATGTGGGCATATCGTGAGAATCGGAAGAAAGCAAGGGCTGTATACCGCATACTCACCAAGACATATCCAGATATACGTTGCGAATTGGATTTCAAGACACCCTTACAGTTGATGATCGCAACGGTCCTGAGCGCCCAGTGCACTGATAAGAGAGTCAATACTGTTACACCCGCTCTCTTCAAGCGATACAAGAATGTGAAAGCACTTGCTAAAGCAGATCTGAGCGATATCGAGAGGCTTGTCTTTCAGACCGGCTTTTATCACGCAAAGGCCCGACACATAAAGGGATTGGCGATAAAGATTCTCACCGATTTCAATGGAGAGGTTCCGCAAACTATTGAGGAGCTCGTTACGTTGCCAGGCGTTGGTCGCAAAACAGCAAATGTCGTTCTAGGTCACGCCTTCGATATCCCAGGGATTACCGTCGACACACACTTTGGTCGCCTTGCCCGCCGTTTTGGGTGGACAGATGAGACGGATCCAGTCAAAGTCGAACACATCGTTGGCGAGTTAATTCCGCAGCCAGAGTGGACGAATCTCTCACAACGCATGATTTGGCATGGTCGACGTATTTGTCACTCACGAAAGCCTGCATGTGCAGTCTGCCCATTGTCCAAACTCTGCCCAAGTTATGGGATGGGTGAGATGGATGTTGAAAAGGCCAGGCTTCTTGTTAAAACGGATAAGGATTTCCGTTGAAAAAAATAGCAGCGCTTCTATCTTTATTATTACTTACAAGCTGCGCAGCACCTGAGCCAGAGATTGCGGGCAAGCTTGTCTCATGTGCCTCACTCGCCACAGGAAGTGTTGCTAACCCAATTCAACTGGGGTGTCTTGACGGCTCAGAGGGTGTAGCGATCAATGCCTTAAAAGGACCGATGCTCATCAATGTCTGGGGCTCATGGTGCGCGGCATGTAAGGCGGAGATGGTTCACTTCCGGGCTTTCTATGAGAGAGCCCAAGGCAAAGTGGAGTTAGTCGGGATCGATGTCGAAGAGGCATCGATAAAGTATGGGCAGGATTTCGTTCTTACTCACGGCATGACCTGGCCCAATCTCTACGATGGTGATGGCAGCTCACGTGCATACTTTGGAATGGGCGTACCCGTTACCTGGTTCATCGCCCCAGATGGCTCTATCGCCCACAAAAAAATAGGTGAGATAAAGAGTGAGGAAGAGTTGATCGCGCTGACCAAGAAGTATCTAGGTATAGAGCTCTAATCCTCATCCTTAGCGCTCTGTAATCCTGCAGCGATGAGCTTCATAACATTTGGATCGGCTAATGTCGTTGCATCTCCCACTTGTCGATCCTCGGCGACATCTTTGAGCAAACGGCGCATGATCTTGCCGCTGCGTGTCTTGGGAAGTTCATTGACTATCAAGATTTGACGGGGCTTGGCAATTGGCCCTATCTGTTTTGCGACGTGATTTCGCAGTTCGGTCAAGAGCGCCTCACCATCGGCATGTGCGATTCCACCGCGCAAGATGACGAAGGCGACGATTCCCTGACCGGTCATCGCATCGGCAGCGCCAACGACGGCAGCCTCTGCTACCGCCTCATGTGAGACAAGTGCGGATTCGACTTCAGTGGTTGAGATTCGATGTCCTGAAACATTCATCACATCATCAACTCGGCCGAGTAACCAGATCGCACCATCCTCATCTAACTTTGCACCATCTCCAGCGAAGTAGATTCCTTCAAAGCGCGACCAGTACGTCTCTTTGTATCGAGCATCCTCACCCCAGATGCCCCGCAACATAGATGGCCAAGGTTTATCTAAGATTAAAAATCCACCTCGTCCATTTCCTACTGGCTTCGCCGATTCATCCACGACCTGTGCGCTGATACCAGGAAGCACACCCATCGCAGAGCCAGGCTTGGTTGCGGTGATACCAGGCAACGGTGAGATCATGATCGCACCTGTCTCGGTCTGCCACCACGTATCAACAATGGGACATCTGTTACCACCGATAATTTCGCGGTACCACATCCATGCTTCAGGGTTTATTGGCTCGCCAACGGAGCCAAGTAAACGAAGAGTCTTTAGATTGTGTGCGGCAGGAAAATTATCACCCCATTTCATCCATGTGCGGATTAACGTCGGGGCTGTATACAAAATTGTCACACCGTACTTTGCGATGAGCTCAAAGATACGTCCCTTATGTGGGGTATCGGGAGTTCCTTCATACATGACTTGCGTGGTGCCATTGATCAAGGGGCCATAAACGATGTAACTATGGCCGGTGATCCATCCAACATCTGCCGTGCACCAATAAATATCACTTTCGGCTTTAATATCGAAGACAACCTTGTGCGTGTAGGCGACTTGTGTGAGGTAACCACCAGTTGTGTGAAAAATACCCTTTGGTTTGGCCGTAGTGCCCGATGTATAGAGAATGAATAAAGGGTGCTCAGAGTCAAAGCTCTGCGCGACATGCTCTAAAGGCTGTCGGTCAACGATTTCATGCCACCAGATATCCCGATCACTCCACGCGGTCTCCTGTTTGGTACGTGCAACGACCAGTACTTTCTCGACATTGTGTTGGCCTTTAAGTGCCTCATCAACGGCGGGTTTTAAAGCAAAGGCGGCTCCTTTTCTAAATCCACCATCGGCGGTAATAACTAATTTTGCATCGGCATCTTGTATTCGTGAGAGTAGAGCATCTGCTGAAAATCCACCAAAGACAACTGAGTGCGGCGCACCGAGACGCGCACATGCCAGCATCGCAATTGCAGCCTCTGGAATCATCGGCATATAAATGGCGACTCGATCACCTGCGGTGATTCCAATCTCAATCAAGGCATTTGCAGTTTTTTTCACCTCAATCAGGAGTTGTGCATATGTGATGGTCTGTGTGTCTCCGGGCTCACCCTCAAAATAAAAGGCAACTCGATCACCGCGACCTTGGGCAACATGGCGATCAAGTGCGTTGACAGAGGCATTTAATTTTCCGCCCACAAACCATTTGGCATAGGGGATATCCCACTCCAATGCTGCGCTCCATGATTTATCCCAAGTCAACTCTTTGGCTTGGAGCTCCCAGAAAGCCAGACGATCTCTTTCGGCGCGTTCATAGATCTCTGGCTGTGCATTTGCATTTGCTGCGAAGTCGATGCTGGGCGCAAAGCGTCGCTCCTCATGTAAGAGGTTCTCGAGAGATTCATGGTCTTGGCTCATAACCTATGAGAGTACCTGTTTTTCATTGTTATCAACAAGGAGATGCAGGAGTGATTCTGTATGAGTGGTTAAGGCCAATGATTCGCCCCGGAAAGGAGTACAGATGCTGACCTCATTTATTCTCATGTTTTTAAAACTTCTCAGTAGCCCAGTATTGGTAGCGGCCTTAGCCAAGTTTTTGGCGAATGCCCTGAAGAATCTGAGCTAGCCACTCTTGAAAAGGCCCTCAACTCACGCGAGTTGGGGGCTTTTTCGCGCCGCTTTTGTTGGAATGACTGGGTAAGTGAGAGGATTGGTTGTAAGCCTCTAGATAGTCCAAGGATGCGCTCTCCTAGAGTTTTACATTAGAGCGACTAGGAGCCAAAGTGCCAATTGCAACTCCCGAAATTTATGCAGATATGTTGGATCGCGCCAAGAAGGGCGCCTTTGCCTATCCAGCAATCAACGTCTCATCATCACAAACCATCATCGCCGCTATTCGTGGTTTCGCCGAAGCCCAGTCAGATGGGATCATTCAATTCTCGTGGGGCGGTGCTGAATATGCCTCAGGATCAACGGTCAAAAATATGGTCGATGGCGCAGTCGCTCTAGCCGAGTATGCCCATGTCGTTGCCAAAAACTACAACGTCAATATCGCAATCCACACCGACCACTGCCCAGCTGAGAAGTTAGATGGCTTTATGCGCCCACTTTTGGCATTTGGTGCCCAGCGAATTGCATCAGGTAAGTCCCCATTATTCAACTCGCATATGTGGGATGGCTCAGCCGTCTCTATGGCGCAGAATATGAAGGTATCAAAAGAGATGTTGGCGATGTCAAAGGCTGCTCGTACCATTCTTGAGATTGAAATTGGAGTAGTTGGTGGTGAGGAAGATGGTGTCGAGGCAAAACATGATGCCAAGCTTTATTCGACTCCAGAGGATGCTCTCATGACCCTTGAAACACTCGGGGCCGATGATCTCTATATGGTTGCAGCCACATTTGGAAATGTTCATGGTGTGTATAAGCCAGGCAATGTTGTCTTACAGCCCAAAATCCTGGCAACGTTACAGGATGCTGTTTCGAAAAAGCTGAGCTTATCTGCAGGAAGTAAGCCTATGAACCTAGTATTTCATGGGGGCTCTGGCTCACTGCTCTCAGAGATTCGTGAATCCTTGGATTACGGCGTTATCAAGATGAATATCGATACCGATACACAGTATGCATTCACGCGACCAGTGGTAGATCACATGCTCAAAAACTACGATGGAGTTTTGCGTATCGACGGAGAAGTTGGTAATAAAAAACTTTATGATCCACGCGCATGGGGTAAGGCGGCAGAGGCCGGAATGGCCGCTCGTGTCGTACGGGGCTGTGAAGATCTTCGCTCAGTTGGCACTTCTTCTCTCAAGTAATCTCTCAATAGAAAGGCTTTATCGATGCCCGCACTTGTCTTGCTCGGCGCCCAATGGGGCGATGAAGGCAAGGGTAAAGCTACGGATTTACTTGGCGATCGCGTTGACTATGTTGTCCGCTACCAAGGGGGCAATAACGCAGGGCACACAGTTGTCATCGGTGATCAAAAGTATGCACTTCATCTGCTGCCCTCGGGGATTCTCTCACCGAATGTGATTCCAGTGATTGGTAATGGCGTAGTTATTGATCCTGGCGTTCTACTTGAGGAGATACAGGGACTTACTGAGCGAGGGATTGATTGCAGTAGATTGGTCATCTCAACGAATGCGCATTTGATAACACCGTATCACCGCACGATCGACAAAGTCTCTGAACGTTTCTTGGGTAAATCCAAGATCGGTACAACTGGTCGTGGAATCGGTCCTGCCTATGCCGACAAGATCAATCGCATCGGAATTCGTGTGCAAGACCTCTTTGACCCCTCGATTTTGCGTCAGAAATTAGAGAGCGCCCTACGCGATAAAAACCAGGTATTAATCAAGGTCTTTAACCGCAAAAATATCGAGGTAGATGAGGTGTTACAGGAGTATTTGGGATACGCCGAAGTCCTGAGGCCATACGTCGCAGATACTGTCTTACTCCTGAATGAGGCGCTCCAAGCAGGAAAACGAGTATTACTCGAGGGCTCACAAGGTACTTTGCTCGATGTCGATCATGGAACGTATCCATTTGTGACATCGAGTAATCCAACTGCCGGGGGTGCATGTACTGGAAGCGGTATCGGGCCCACCAAAATAAGTAAAGTGATTGGAATCGTCAAGGCTTATACAACCCGTGTGGGTAGTGGGCCATTCCCAACTGAACTATTGGATGAAGATGGAGAGGCGCTGCGCCGCATCGGTGGTGAGGTTGGTGTGACAACAGGTCGCCCACGCAGATGCGGATGGTACGACGCACCTATTGCACGATATGCAGTGCGCGTGAATGGGTTGACCGATTTCTTTTTGACCAAGTTGGATGTCTTGACTGGATGGGAAAAGATTCCAGTATGCGTTGCATATGAAATCGATGGGAAGCGTGTCGAAGAGCTACCGTCATCACAGAGTGATTTCCACCATGCACAACCAATTTATGAGTATCTGCAAGGGTGGAGCGAAGATATTACAAAGGCGAGAAAGCTCAGCGATCTTCCCAAAGCGGCGCAAGAGTACGTAGCCTTCCTAGAGAAGATTTCTGGTGCCCCCATGAGTGCGATTGGTGTCGGTCCGGGCCGCGATGAAACAATCGTCGTAACGGATTTCATTTAAGAGATGAGAATCCTCCTAGTCGGAAGCGGCGCTCGTGAGCACGCCCTTGGACTAGGTCTACTCGCAGATCCTGCATGTACATCACTTCACGCCGCACCCGGCAATCCTGGTATCGCCACTTTCGCGCAGTGTCACGCAATCGATATAACAAGCAATGCCGAGATCGTTGCGCTGGCTCAAGAGATCGCTGCGGATTTAGTAGTCATTGGACCAGAAGTCCCCTTAGTCAATGGAGTAGCCGATGATCTTCGGCGACTAAAGATTGCAGTCTTTGGTCCATCAAAGGCGGCAGCCCAGCTGGAGGGATCCAAAACCTTTGCAAAAGAGGTGATGTCAGATGCCGGAGTTCCTACAGCACATAGTTTTACCTGCACTACACAGATTGAGATTGAAAAAGCACTTGATTCTTTTGGCGCACCATATGTTGTGAAGGATGATGGTTTAGCCGGTGGTAAGGGTGTCGTAGTCACACACAATCGCCAAGAGGCACTTGCCCATGCACTTACTTGCAAACGTGTCGTTATCGAGGAGTATTTGAACGGGCCAGAGGTCTCACTCTTTGGAATCAGTGATGGGATATCGATTTTAGCGATGCAACCTGCACAGGATTTCAAACGTGCACACGATAATGATAAAGGACCAAACACCGGTGGCATGGGTGCTTACTCACCACTTTTATGGGCACCATCAGATATCGTCGATGATACATATACGCAGGTGCTAGCACCGGTAATCGCTGAGATGAATGCGCGAGGAACCCCATTCGTTGGTCTTCTCTATGCAGGCTTGGCACTTACTGATCATGGGATTCGTGTCATTGAATTTAATGTTCGCTTTGGTGATCCTGAGACACAAGTATTGATACCACTTTTGAAAACTCCATTGGCGAACCTTCTGTACAAAGCAGCAACTGCTGGACTTGCAGACACAGTATTAGAGTGGCGAGATGATGCAGCCGTGACCGTTGTACTAGCTGCTAAGGGATATCCAACTGCGCCTGAAAGTGGTGGATATCTCTCGGAGTTCCCAACGATTGAGAACGTCCAGATTTTTCACGCAGGCACCAACCTCAACGGTCAAGGCCTTATCGCAACAGGTGGTCGTGTTTTGAGTGTGACTGGGGTAGGTAGTGATCTGACCGAGGCGAGAGATCGGGCTTATCGCGCAATCAGCCAAATCTCATTACCGGGCTCTTTTTATCGCAGCGACATTGCATTTAACGCCTCAGTGGCTGAGAAGGGTAATTAAATGGCCGATAATTCACCAGTGAGCCTTATCGCGCATAGATATGCATCCCCCGAGATGCGTCTGATTTTCTCACCCGAGGCAAAGATAATCGCAGAGCGCAGATTATGGATCGCTGTGATGCGTGCACAATCTGGGCTCGGTCACACAATCTCTTCCGATGTAATTACCGCCTACGAACAGGTTATTACACGCGTAGATTTAGCATCGATTGATGCACGCGAGAAACATAGCCGTCATGATGTAAAGGCACGTATCGAAGAGTTCAACGCCCTTGCTGGGCATGAGGCGATTCATGCTGGGATGACAAGCCGAGATCTGACTGAGAATATCGAGGCGTTTCAGATCCGCAACGGTTTAGAACTTGTGAATAAGAAGGTAATAACCTTGCTCGCACGCTTAGCGCAGAAGGCCACTGAGTTTGCTGATCAGCCAATCGCTGGGCGATCACATAATATGCCGGCACAGGTCACAACTCTTGGTAAGCGCTTTGCAACGGCTGCACAAGAGTTACTCTTTGCATACGAGCGCCTATCAGCATTACAAGCGCGATATCCGATGCGTGGTATCAAAGGCCCTGTCGGTACCGCCGCAGATTCAATCGATCTACTTGGCTCGTCTCAGGCACATGCACGTCTTGAGAGTGAGATCGCTACAGAGCTCGGATTCAAAGAGGTCTTGGATTCAACAGGGCAGGTCTACCCACGTTCTTTTGATTACGATGTTGTGACAACTTTGGTTCAGTTAGCCTCTGCACCATCATCTTTGGCAACCTCAATCCGATTGATGGCTGGCGCTGAGTTGGTCACTGAGGGATTCAAAGATGGTCAAGTGGGTAGCAGTGCTATGCCACACAAGATGAACACCCGCTCTTGCGAACGGATAAATGGCTTAGCTGTTGTGTTACGTGGATTCTCTTCGATGGTAGGTGAGCTCGCTGGTGACCAATGGAATGAAGGCGATGTCTCATGCAGTGTTGTCAGACGTGTTGCACTACCCGATAGTTTTTTTGCGATCGATGGACTCCTTGAGACGATGTTGACAGTCCTTGATGAATTTGGGGTATTTCCCGCTGTGATTGCAGCCGAATTAGATCGCTACCTCCCTTTCTTAGCAACGACCAAGATCTTGATGGCGGCAGTAAAAGCTGGGGTGGGTCGCGAGCTAGCTCATGAAGTTATTAAGGAGCATTCAGTGAAGGCAGCACTACAAATGCGCGAGGGTAAAGGCAATACTCTCCTTGATGATTTAGCGAGTGATACACGCCTACCGCTGAATCGTGCCGCCTTAGATTCATTAATCAGTACACCACTTGAATTTACTGGCGATGCTCGCCAACAAGTTGCTCGAGTTGTTAATCGCATCGATGCGATCACATCCGCGCACCCTGCAGCAGTGCAGTACAAGCCCGGCTCTATTCGGTGAGTGGCTTTGGCCAAGCTGGCCCACCGCCAGCGCCTGTGATACCGGGGTGGACTCATATGCGCACCGGTAAAGTCCGTGATCTCTATAGCAACGAGAGTAATGAGATTTTATTGGTCGCATCTGATCGTGTATCCGCCTATGACTGGGTAATGCCAACGATGATTCCGGGTAAGGGCGCAGTCTTAACCCAATTGTCATTATTTTGGTTTGAACTCTTAGAAGACATTGTTCCCAATCACATTATCTCTACCGAAGTCCCAGAGATCGTTGAGGATCGAGGGATTATTGTGCAGCCCCTAAAGATGTTTGAGATCGAATGTGTCGCACGTGGCTATCTCACTGGTAGCGGTTGGAGCGAGTATCAAAGTACTAATGCAGTCTGTGGTAATTCGTTATCTGTCGGACTACTCGATGGATCACAACTTGCACACACTATCTTCACGCCGGCGACCAAAGCAGATATCGGTGATCATGATGTAAACATAGATTTTGAATCCGCTGCAAGAATTATCGGCCGAGATGAGGCCCAGACCTTGAAGGAGTTAACTATCGCTCTTTATGAGACTGCCAGTGAGTTTGCACAGAGTCGAGGAATTATTCTCGCCGATACTAAGTTTGAATTCGGTCGCAGCGCATCGGGAGAGATTCTCTTGGGCGATGAGGCTCTTACCCCCGATTCATCCCGCTTTTGGGAGCTCTCGACATGGGAGCCCGGGCGAGCCCAAGCCTCCTACGACAAGCAGTTTTTGCGTGATTACCTCATGGCTAGTGGATGGGATAGAAATAGCCCACCCCCCGAACTACCTGCAGAAATCGTAGAGAAAACTGCTCAGCGATATGAAGATGCATTTTTTCATCTGACCGGCAATAGATTCTAGATAAGGGGAAGAGTAATAATGGCAAAGATCGTGGTTGAGGTAATGTTAAAGCCTGAGATCCTTGACCCACAAGGAAACGCTGTTGCATCTGCTCTGGCGCGACTTGGATTCTCTGTTGCTAAATCTGTCCGACAAGGGAAGCGCTTTGAGATTGAGGTAGAGGGAGAGCCAACCGCCTCCCAGATAGCGCAGGTAGAGAAAGCTGCAGAGGTTTTATTATCTAATCCTGTGATTGAGACCTATGTAGTGCGAGTCGAGAAGTAATGCGTGTCGGTGTTATAACTTTTCCCGGAACTCTTGATGATCGAGATGCTGCGCGAGCTGTGAATAGAAGTGGTGCACAGGCAGTCTTGCTGTGGCATGGTGATACCGACCTTAAAAAAGTAGATGCTGTGATTTTACCTGGTGGTTTTTCATATGGAGATTATCTACGTGCGGGAGCTATCTCTCGCTTTTCTCCAGTCATGAATTCAGTCATTGAGGCAGCTGGTGAAGGTATGCCCGTCCTAGGAATCTGTAATGGATTCCAAGTTCTCTGCGAGTCACATCTTTTACCAGGAGCCTTGACACGTAACTCTGACCTTCACTTCTTATGTCGTGATCAGGAGATCGAGATAACGAACAATATGACCCCTTGGACGACCACTTTCTCACTAAAGGAGAGGATCGTCATTCCATTGAAAAACGGTGAGGGATCTTTTCAATGTGATGACAAGACACTTGCTCAGTTGGAGGATGAGGGCAGAGTGGTTGCTCGCTATGTTGGTGAGAATCCCAATGGCTCTCGCAATCTCATCGCAGGCATCAGTAATGAGCGGGGCAATGTTGTAGGCCTCATGCCCCACCCCGAGCACGCTATTGATCCACTAACAGGGCCAACGGCTCAAGGCCTTGGCTTCTTCACTTCAATCTTGAATTCAATGGTGAAGTAATGTCACTAGATACGGTCGCAGCCGCACAGTCATCACCTGATACCAAGCAACCATTTGCCGAGTTAGGTTTAAAACCCGATGAGTATGCACGTATCAAAGAGATTCTAGGTCGGCGCCCAACATCATCTGAGTTAGCGATGTATTCGGTCATGTGGTCGGAGCACTGCTCATACAAATCATCCAAAGTACATCTCAAACAGTTCTCCGAAAAGGCACCAAAGTCAGCTGCTTTGCTTGTCGGTATTGGTGAAAATGCAGGAGTTGTCGATGTTGGGCAGGGGTATGCAGTAACTTTTAAAATTGAATCACACAATCATCCATCTTTTATTGAACCGTATCAAGGCGCTGCAACTGGAATTGGTGGAATTGTCCGGGATATTCTGACAATGGGTGCCAGGCCAATTGCAGTCATGGATCCACTTCGCTTTGGTCCAGCCGATGCGCCAGATACACGACGTGTATTACCCGGGATAGTTGCCGGTATAGGTGGTTATGGAAACTGTTTAGGTCTACCAAATATTGGTGGAGAGGTCGTCTTTGATCAAACATATGCAGGCAATCCGCTAGTAAATGCATTGTGTGTTGGAGTCATGAAACATAGCGATATTAAATTGGCAAAGGCGGCAGGAGCCGGCAATCTAGTTGTCTTATTTGGTGCTAAAACAGGTGGTGATGGCATTGGTGGAGTATCAGTACTAGCCTCTGAAACCTTTGATAGTAGTAGATCCACTAAGCGCCCAAGTGTTCAAGTTGGTGATCCCTTTGTTGAAAAGCTTCTGATTGAATGCTCGTTAGAGATCTTCGCTGAGGATTTAGTCGTCGGTATCCAAGATCTTGGTGGGGCGGGATTATCGTGTGCTACCAGCGAACTAGCCTCAGGTGGTTCAGGGGGTATGAAAGTGGCCCTCGATAAGGTTCCGCTACGTGATCCATCGCTCTCACCTGAAGAGATTTTAATGTCAGAGTCGCAGGAGCGCATGTGCGCAATAGTTGAACCCCACAAGCTTCCACGCTTTTTGGAGATCTGTAAAAAATGGGATGTCACCGTCACTGCTATTGGCGAGGTGACTGATGGCAATCGATTAGAGATTACATGGAACGGAGAGCTCATTGTCAATGTGCCACCGCGCACTGTGGCACACGAGGGCCCTGTATATAACCGCCCAATGGCTCAGCCGGCATATATTGACAAGGTAAATTCACAAAAAGTGAAGCTCTCTATTCCGCATACAGCCACTGAAATCAAAGAGGCAGTCTTAAAGCTTGCCGCTGCACCTAATTTGGCCGATAAATCTTGGGTGACATCTCAATATGATAGATATGTACAAGGCAATACGATTCAATCACATCCTGAGGACTCTGGGATGGTGCGCATTGATGAGACCACTCATCTAGGTGTAGCAATCTCTACCGATGCAAATGCCAATTGGTCTTATCTAAATCCCTATCAAGGAGCGAAGTTAGCTTTAGCCGAGGCGGCAAGAAACATAGCAACTGCAGGTGCCAGGCCATTGGCTGTAACAAACTGTCTTAACTTCGGCTCACCAGAGGATCCAGGAGTGATGTGGCAGTTTGCAGAGACAGTACGCGGTTTGGCCGATGGATGTTTAGCAATGGGTCTACCTGTTACTGGTGGCAACGTCTCTTTCTATAACCAAACGGGCACAGTTGCCATCTTGCCAACTCCAGTGATTGGAGTGTTAGGTGTCATTCAAGATGTTCGCACACGCACACCGATGAGTTTTGATACAGCAGGTCTAGATCTATTTCTCTTGGGTCAGACGTATGAGGATTTATCAGGCAGCGAGTGGGCCTTCTTGCATGGAGAGCGCACGGGTCAGGCCCCAACGGCCGACTTAGCCCGCGAAATGCGCCTTATAGAGCTACTTTTAGCTGGACATGCAGCGAAGATATTTCATGCCGCTCACGATTTAAGTCAGGGCGGCCTATCTGCGGGATTGACGGAGATGGTTCTTCGCTACTCTGTTGGCGCGATCATCGCTTTGGAAAATGTGGGAGTTGCTTTACTGAGTGAATCACCGGGGCGAGTCGTTGTCGCTATCGATCCAAAAAAGGTAAGTGATCTTCGAGAACTGGCTACCACGCACTCGATAAAAGTTGAGAAAATTGGAACGACAGGTGGCGATAGCCTCACGATCAACGACTGCGTAATAGATTTAGATGAGTTGCGTCATGCACATACTTCAACCTTCCCTCGATTGTTTGGTTGAGCCGATGCGTGATCCGCAGATCTTAGAAGATGTCAAAGAGATGTTGGAGCTTTTGAAATTAAAAGCGCCAGGACGTGCAATCGAGGTTCGTGTACCACCATATGCCGCAGTGCAGTGTGGAGATGGCCCAACACATACCCGCGGTACTCCCGCTAACGTCGTAGAGATGAATGCAACGACCTGGCTGGCCCTTGCTAGCGGTGAAATATTGTGGGCAGATGCGATGCATAGTGGCGCGATTAACGCATCTGGTGTCCGTGCGGATCTCACACCGTACTTACCGCTTAGGATTCATGTATGAGCCGGCGTCCAGATGGTCTACTCAATCACAACATCCTAGATTCCGATAAGGGTCCACAAGATGCCTGTGGTGTATTTGGTGTATGGGCACCAGGTGAAGAGGTAGCAAAACTTGCATTCTATGGTTTATATGCGCTGCAGCATCGCGGGCAAGAGGCAGCGGGAATCGCGACAAGTGATGGTGAGAGGATTCTCATCTATAAAGACATGGGGCTTGTCTCACAAGTCTTTACTGAAAGTGATCTTGCATCCCTGCCTGGAGATCTAGCGATCGGGCACTGTCGATACAGCACAACAGGTTCAAGCACCTGGGTAAATGCCCAACCAACACTGCGCCCAACCAAGTATGGGACGCTGGCTTTAGCCCATAATGGAAATCTGACCAATACAGGCGATCTTGCCGAACTCGTGCAGAAGTTAGAGCCAAGTAATGGACGTGAACGTGGAGCAACCACCGATACCGAGATCATGACGGCGCTTATTTCGCTACAGAACGAGAAGAATGTCGAGGCCAGTGCGATTGCCGTCCTTCCACAGTTAGAGGGCGCCTTCTCCTTGGTCTTTATGGATGAGCATACGTTGTATGCAGCCCGTGATCGTCACGGTGTGCGCCCGTTAGTACTTGGTAAATTAGAGACCGGTTGGGTTGTCGCATCAGAGAGTGCTGGATTAGATATTGTCGGTGCCTCCTTTGTCCGTGAGATTGAGCCTGGCGAACTTGTTGCGATAGATGAGAGTGGCGTACGTTCACAGCGTTGGGCAACTGCTGAGCCAAAGGGCTGCCTGTTCGAATATGTATATTTAGCCAGACCCGATACTTTAATTGCAGGACAAGGTATCCATGCAACACGGATTGCCATGGGAGTCCGTTTGGCCACAGAGTCACCAGTTGAAGCAGATTTAGTAATCTCTGTCCCAGAGTCAGGCACTCCAGCAGCTATCGGATTTGCTAAAGGATCAGGCATTCCATTTGGAATCGGATTAGTAAAAAACTCTTATGTGGGACGCACCTTCATTCAACCCTCACAGACTATTCGCCAGCTTGGAATTCGCTTGAAGCTCAACCCATTGCGAGAGATCATCGAGGGCAAACGCATTGTGGTTGTGGATGATTCAATTGTTCGAGGCAATACCCAGCGAGCGATTGTGCGGATGTTGCGTGAGGCAGGTGCGCGTGAGATTCATGTGCGCATCTCTTCACCACCGGTTAAGTGGCCATGTTTCTATGGGATTGACTTTGCAACAAGGGCCGAACTCATCGCAAGTGGACTTGAGGTTGAGGAGATTCGCCGTTCAATTGGTGCTGATTCACTTGGCTATCTCTCCATCGAAGGTCTTATCGAATCCACACAGATACCGGAAAAAAGGCTCTGTTCTGCCTGCTTTACTGGTGAATATCCGATTCGTATCCCTGCCGACTTATCTGAGGGCAAGACGCGTCTTGAGATCACGGAAGTTCATGGCCATTAAATGAGTACATATAAAGATGCTGGCGTTGATATCGATGCGGGTAATCGCGCCGTAGAGCTCATGAAGGTATCGATTGCTAAGGCATCTAGGCCAGAGGCGATGGGCGGTATCGGTGGCTTCGCCGGATTATTTGACGCAAGCGCACTTAAAAATATGAAGCGACCACTTCTTGCAACATCGACCGATGGTGTTGGTACCAAAACTGAGATCGCGCGTGCAATGGGTAAGTACGACACTATCGGGGAAGATTTAGTTGCAATGGTCGTTGATGATTTAGTTGTCTGTGGCGCCGAGCCATTATTTATGACCGACTACATCGCTGTTGGAAAAGTAGTTCCAGAGCGGATCGCTGAAATCGTTGCAGGAATTGCACGTGGCTGTGTGAAAGCAAATACCGCACTTATCGGTGGTGAAACTGCCGAGCACCCAGGTTTATTAGAAGAGGATGAGTTTGATATCGCTGGGGCGGCAACGGGAGTAGTTGAGGCAGACAAGCAACTTGGCTCACATCTAGTACAGGCGGGCGATGTGATAATCGCTATGCCATCGAGTGGCTTTCATGCAAATGGGTACTCATTAATCAGGCACATCATAAAGTCACAAAAACTCAGCCTCGATGCCCATGTGAGCGAATACGGGAAAACTTCAGGTGAAGTATTTTTAACACCAACAGAGATTTATACTCTCGATTGTTTAGCGCTGATTAAATCAATGTCCGGAGCACTACGAGGCTTTTCCCATATTACAGGCGGTGGTATTGCCCAAAACACTGCGCGCGTTATTCCAGATGATTTAACTGCCGTTTATGATCGCTCCACATGGTCGCTGCCCATAGAGATGGAGTAC
>Ga0209550_10001575_pt1 | contig 21853 bp, 19 predicted proteins | sample LauGreSuBDMM15SN_2_FD_187567 | JGI IMG/M metagenome (GOLD analysis project Ga0209550, IMG submission 187567) | Freshwater lake microbial communities from Lake Michigan, USA - Su13.BD.MM15.SN (SPAdes) (version 5) | ecosystem: Environmental > Aquatic > Freshwater > Lake | place: Lake Michigan... | reverse complement strand
CATTTGCAAGCCAGCCGTAATCGCCTCTTCGACAATCGGCAAATTACCTTTTTGACCGTAGCTTGGATAAAAATCCAGATCCCCACCCATGACCAGTTCTCCTTTGTCAGACTGGCTGACATAGAAGTGGCCGGCTCCGTACGTGACAACGGTATCAATAATCGGTTTTAACGGTTCAGACACAAAGGCTTGCAGTACATGGGTTTCGATTGGTAACGTCAGGCCGGCCATGCCAGCGACACGGCCACTGTTGCCTGCGACGGCGATACCCACGCGACCGGCGCTCAAGCGTCCGGTTGAGGTTTCGACCCCAACAATACGATTGCCTTCGCGCACGAACCCTTGCACTTCGCAATTTTGAATGATGTCGACACCCAGGTTTGACGCTGCGCGTGCAAACCCCCAGGCCACGGCATCGTGGCGTGCCGTGCCACCGCGTCGTTGGATTAAGCCACCAATGATCGGAAATCGTGGCGTGTCAGAGCAATCAAGATGAGGCACCGCACGTGCAATCTCTTCGCGTGTGAGCCATTCACAGTCGATACCGTTTAAACGCATCCGATTGCCACGACGAAATAACGCATCGCGTTGCCCTTCAGTGTGGGCTAAGTTCAAGACGCCGCGAGGGCTAAACATGACGTTGTAGTTCAACTCTTGAGACAACTGGTGCCACAGCTTGAGCGACCATTCATAAAAATGGGCGTTTTCATCAGGCATGTAATTTGAGCGCACGATCGTGGTGTTACGCCCGGTGTTGCCCCCGCCGATCCAGCCTTTTTCGACCACCGCCACGTTTTTAATGCCGTGATTTTTTGCAAGATAAAAAGCAGTGGCCAAGCCATGACCCCCACCGCCCACAATAATCACATCATAGTGTTTTTTGGGCTCGGGATTGCGCCAGGCCATCGGCCAGTCTTGGTGGCCGTTGAGCGCTTGCTTAATAAGAGAGAAGACTGAATATTTCATCGCTCTAATGTGCCTTGTTCATGGCAGGATGTCAATCTTTCAGTGACACCTTTTGTTGGCACTCTTCGTCGGCACCCTTCAATTGACACCCGTCGGTGCAACGTGGGGGTGTTCAGGCAAAATACCCTTAAGCCTGCATGGATACGCATCGCTCACCCTAGGCCTGTCGCTTTGAAGGCACCTAGCAAATCGGAGTCAAAATCTTGTGATGCCAGATTACACTAAATGGGTGGATATTGATTGACCCAGTCGTGAGTGCGTTCATAGGCAGCGGCGACTTTAAGAACAGTCGCTTCCTCGAAGGGCCGACCGGCAATCTGTAGGCCAATTGGTAACCCGAGACGATCAAAGCCACACGGGATTGAAATTGCTGGCAGGCCGGTCAGGTTATACGGAAACGTATAGCGCCAAGAGGCCGACAAGACGCTCGTATCGCGATCACCAACCGGTACACGCCAGGTGCCGGCTTTCCAGGCGGTAATCGGCGTGGTGGGGCCGATGATTGCATCGCATTTTGTCAGGGCCTGGGCAAAATCCTGCATGAGCAAACTGCGTAATTGTTCAGCTTTTAAGTAATCTGGAGCACTCACGAAACGGCCAAGCTCAACAAGGGTGCGCACGTCAGGCGTAAAGTGCTCGACCTTGCCTTGACGCAAAGACTGATCGTGGTACGCGGTCGACGAGGCCAACTCAATCGCAAAAATAGCGCCTAAACCAAACTCGAGCCTAGGGATCTTGAATTCAATAATTTTTGCGCCAGCCCGCGAGAAATCTTCGATGGCGCGTTCAATAGCCTGTTCGACATCCGCTTGGTTATTGTCAAAAAAATGGTTTCGACAAATACCGAGCGTAAGCCCTGTGATCGGTTGGTTCAGTGTTTTCAGATAATTAGGTGTTGGCCGATCTTGGCATGCCGGGTCAGTGGCGTCGTAGCCTGCCATCACGTTTAGCATGATGGCAGTGTCTTTAACCGTTCGGGTCAAAGGTCCTGCATGATCCAGTGACCAAGAGTGCGGAACAATGCCAGTACGACTCACTCGTCCAAAAGTTGGCTTCAGACCGACCAAACCACACACCGCCGCGGGCATGCGAATTGAGCCCCCGGTATCTGAACCGGTTGCGGCTGCGCACAGCCCGGCGGCAACCGCTGAGGCAGAGCCGCCAGAGGACCCAGACGGGACGTAGTCGGTGTTCCAGGGGTTTCTGGTGGGTGGCGTGACGTTGCCCCAGGCAAACTCATGGGTACGGGTCTTACCAAGCAAAATCGCACCCGCCTTGCGTAAGCGTGCACTGACGGCTGAGTCTTGTTGAGCAAAAGAAATATTGGGCGCCTCTGTGCCTGCTGTGGTGGGCATGTCTTGCGTCAAGTAGTTGTCTTTGATGCCGATTGGCACGCCGTGTAAGGGCCCTAAAGTCTGACCCCTTAACACGGCTTGATCTGCCTGAGCGGCTTGTTTGAGGGCAGTTTGCGAGAGGTGAACAAAGCTTTTGAGCGTTGAATCATGCTTTGCAATGCGGTCGAGATAGTATTCAGTCACCTCAGTGCTGGTGATAGTTTGTGCACGAATCTTGGCCGCAATCGTTGCGAGGTTAAGTGTTCGGAAGTTTTGCATCGTTTCAAGACTTCTCAAGTTTACGGTAAGGCGCAGTGGGTTCGAAAATGATTGCTGGATGGACGTCAGTTAAGTCCAGTGCACGCAGCTTTTTGATTTCTTCAAGAATCTCGGTATACGACGCAAGGTTCTGCTTGAGCCGCTCAGGGTTCACTTGGACATCGAGGATGTCAGTCCAAACATCAAGTGGCGGTTTCTTTTTCTTCTTCAGTGGAGTTTTCTTTGTCATATCTAGCGGCGTGTTCTTTTTAATATCTATTGGAGTTTTCTTTGTCATATCTAGCGGCGTGTTCTTTTTAATATCCAATGGAGTTTTCTTGTTTATCTGTCAGCGTTTAAAAATAACGTTTATCGTTTGCAATCATTATCATCTGGATGCAACGCGGGATTTAAACTACCTCCTGGGCGCAGGGCCGGGCTTAAGGCCAACATTTCGACAACATGCTCGGGGGCGGGTGCTCCGGCGCCATTGCGGGTGGGCATGCCACGTACAAACGGAATTAATTGAAGTGCCGCAACGTTAAAGACACGTCGCAGTTCGGCGACTGGTTCGCTGTGCTCGTCGACGCGCAGATCCCAAAGCGGGTAGTCTTCATGTTCATAGACGCTTAAGCTCGCTGATTGTCGGCCTCGCTTATCGCCCCCTGCGTGTTGACCTGCCTCGAGCGCACGCATCAAACGCTCTGCTAGTTCGAGCGCAGACGACTCGACGAATGCAGTTTGCATGGCCGTCAAGGTTTCACCATTCACAAGCATGTTGCCTTGAATACTGTATCCAGCACCAAGGATATCCCCAGCCCAAGAGGTGCAGTCGGAGCCCGACCACACCGCAGCGCGGCCCTGAGAATCGACAATGCCGATTTGACGTAATTGTTTTGCTTGATCTGATTGCATAACACACTCTAGGGCTGTTGGTGCGTCGAGCCCAGAGGCGATTAGATCAAGGGCACGCGTGGCGAGATAGGGGTTCACCCAGGACTGGGTTGATACAGCGCCGACGCGGGCCCGACTAAACGGGCACATCGCACCAACCGCAGGCACCGCTGTGCTAACAGCGACCCCTAATTGACCCGTACGCGGGCAATGAGCAACGATTGAAAAAGTCATACAAGACCCTTGCTTGGGCTATCTGGATTTGACTTGAACGCGCGTGCGCAACAGGTCTACGTATATTCTGCACGGACTTTACCTCATTGGCAATGTTTCAACCCGAGCCGCTTGTTCGTTTGGGCGGGTGTTGGTGACGCAAACGCAACCCTCTCAGTCACGATTGTGCTGAAAATTATTTTTAATTAAGGTTTGCAATGCATGCACAAAAATGATGCCTGATAGATGGTGATTGATGCACAAGAATGAGGCCTGATGGTTTGCGATTCATGCACCAGCCTGTGCCCGATGGCTTGCGATTCATGCACAATCATGATGCTCAATGACTTGCGATTTAAAAGACGTCTGACGGTTTGTGATTCAAGTGTAAGAATAATGCTTGACAAAGATTTGGATCAGTTCTTACTATCAGACAAGTGTTGAGTTTTTTAAAGGCTTGGGCCAAAGTTTTTGGTCCGTTCAAAGGCTCACGCGACTCTTCGACAGGCTTACTGCGCCAGAGCTGGCGCTTACGTGAGTGCAGATTGGTTTAGCAACAGCGCTAATCAGTCTTGAGTATGGCTCCACTCGGCAATAGCGCCGACTTACCAATGGCAATGACGCCCTCTATTTTGCGTGAATACGCGATGGGGGGTTTTTTTATTTGGAGTTTGTGATGCACGATTCGGTTTCTCATCAGGGCGTAAAAATTGCTTGCATTCAGTTTGATCCTCAAATGGCTCAAAAGGCGTTGAATGTTGAGCGCACACTTGCGCTGATTGAAGAGGCCGCGGCCACAGGCGCGCGCGTGATCGTGTTACCCGAGTTATGCAACACCGGCTATATGTTTCAAAGTCGCTCTGAAGCGTTTGACCTGGCAGAGCTGATTCCAGAGGGAGCAACTTGCCAAGCTTGGCTGACGGCGGCCCAGCGGTTGGGTCTCATCTTGGTTGCAGGGATTGCCGAGCGCACCGGCAACGTACTTTATAACTCTGCTGTCGTGCTAGGCCCTGAGGGCTACATCGGTACGTTTCGTAAGGTTCATCTTTGGGATGCTGAGAATCTTTATTTTGAACCTGGCAACCTGGGATTCCCAGTGTTCAATACGCCTCATGGGCGCATCGGCGTTGCGATTTGTTATGACATCTGGTTTCCTGAAACCTTTCGTGTGCAAGCCTTAAAGGGAGCAGATTTGGTCTGTGTGCCCACGAACTGGGTGCCGATTCCTGGGCAGGCTGAGGGCCGCGATGCCATGGCCACGATTTTGGCGATGGCTGCAGCGCACACGAATTCGATGTTTGTGGCTTGTGCGGATCGCATCGGCACAGAGCGCGAGCAGCCGTTCATTGGCCAGAGTGTCATCGTCGGTTGCACGGGTTGGCCCGTGGCGGGGCCTGCCTCAAATGATCGGGCCGAAATTATTTACGCCGACATTGATCTAGGCCAGGCCAGGCGCGCCCGTAACTGGAACACCTTCAACCAAGTGTTACGAGACAGACGACCCGATGTTTATCAAGAGACGATGCATGGTGGTGGGCCATCGAATCGCCTCTAGTCATATCCTTTACCCACTGTTCAACCCCTTTTCTCTCTTTAGGAGTGCTTCATGTTCAAACCTCGCATTCGCGCCCTGTCTTTGGCTGTGGCGCTGACTTCAATATCTTTTGGCGTTTTTGCCCAAGACAGCAAACCGATTGTGATCGGGGTGCCAGTTGGTTTGTCGGGCGCTAATAGCGTTGTCGCACCTTCAGTGGTTCAATCTGCACAGTTAGCAGTCGAAGAAATCAATGCCGCGGGCGGTATTTTGGGTCGCAAAGTTCGGCTCGAAGTGGCCGATGATGCCTCTGGTGCCGTTGGCGCTCAAAAAGCCTTCGACTCGCTCATCTTTCAAAAGAAAGTCGATGTCTTGATATCGATGGAAACCAGCGCTGCGCGTAACGCTGGTCTCCCCGCGGTTGCCAAGGGCAAAACACCTTATATTTACACCTCGTTTTATGAGGGTCGTTCTTGCAGTCCCTATATGTACGTCAACGCTTGGGTGCCAGAGCAACAAGTGCCGCCTATTGTTGATTACTTCATGAAAGAAAAATCGGCAAAAACGATTTTCTTGATTGGCAGTGACTATGCCTTTGGTCGTGGCATGCTCGCCTTCACCAAGCAATACGCCGAGTCAAAGGGCGTTAAAGTGGTTGGCGAAGAGTATTTGCCGATGGATGGTAGCGACTGGACTGCAGTGATCAGTAAACTCAAAGCAGCTAAACCTGATGCCATTATTACTTCGACAGCGGGTGGTGCACCAAACGTCACGCTGACCAAGCAATTGCGTGCTGCAGGTGTCAATCTGCCCTATGGCAATTTGGCCGTCGATGAAGGTACAGCCAAGAGCATGGGCAAGGATGCAGAAGGGATTTATATTTCGGCTTCTTACGTAACCGGTATCGACTCGCCTGCGAACAAAAAATTTCTCGCGGCGATGACCAAGAAATTTGGTGCTGATTTAAAGACACCAAACGATTTGTCTGTGCCACAGTATGAGGCCGTCTATGCCTACAAACTGGCTGTTGAACAAGCTAAGAGCACCGATTCTGCAAAGGTTCTGCCGGCTTTGGCTCAGGTGAAGGTCGATGGTCCGCGCGGCGCGATCGTGATGAACAAGCAGCATCATTCGCCTCTGACCATGTATTTGGCTCAGGTGCAGGCTGATGGTAGCGTCAAGGTGATTTCTACGTTTAAAGATGTGGATCCGGGCCAACAGTGCCCCGCACTGAAGTAAGCGAGACTTGAGCGCCATGAACTTAATTTTTGATATCGTCACAACCACAGCGATTCTTTATATTGTTGCGGCCGGCTTGTTACTTGTGTTCGGCGTGATGAAAATCATTAATTTTGCCCATGGCGCTTTTTTGACGATTGGTGCGTATGCCAGCTTAGTGGCTTCTCAGTTGGGCCTCACCCCTGTTGCAGGATTTGTCTTTGCCTTGCTGGTGGGTGGCGTCTTTGGCTTGCTGGTTGAAAGACTTGTTTTAAGGCCGTTGTACGAACGGCCCCTTGATGCGATTCTTGCAACTTGGGGCTTGGCGATTGTTATAGGTCAGGTCATTACGTTGTTGTTTGGACGTGAAGTGCAATTTGTGCCAAGCCCTGTGCGCGGCACAATTATTTTATTGGGTGCAGAATATTCTGCGTATCGCTTGCTCTTGACGCTGGTTGCGTTGGCGTTGGGGTTGACGCTTGCCATCTTACTGACGCGAACTCGTATTGGCTTGGTGACTCGCGCAGTGATTTTGAACGAGCAGTTAGCACAGGGCCTGGGCATTCACTCGCAACTTGTGCGCTTTTTTACTTTTGCCTCAGGTGCCGCGATCGCGAGTTTGGCCGGTGCGTTGATTACGCCCTTGTCCAGCGTTGATCCCAATATGGGGGTGCCTTGGCTGATTAATGCCTTTATGTTGGTGATGGTGTCAGGGGTGTCAATGTTAAGCCTGTTGTTTGCGACGCTGATTTTTGGCGCGGCACAGGTATTGATTAGTTCTTACGTAAGTCCGATTCTGGGTGGAATGGCGATCGCAGTATTGGCTGCGATTACCTTGCGGATTCGTCCCAAAGGATTCTCTCGTGATTGATAGTGACTTGATCCGTAAACAGTTACTGCGTTCGGCGTTGCCCGCCTTATTATTGGTGCTGTGTGCGCCGTGGTTTCTTGATACATACACGACCAATATTCTGATTCGTGCCTTGCTGTTCGCCATGTTGGCGCTGACCGTCGATGTGCTGTGGGGCTATACCGGTTATCTGACGTTTGGACAGTCAGCCTTTTTTGGCGTTGGTGCCTACGCCGCCGCTCTGGTGTTTACCCATCTTGGCTTTGGCCCGGGTTACGTGGTGCTTGGGGTTTTACTGGCAATGCTCGCCGCGCTTTTGATTGGGGCCGTAACGGGCTGGTTGTCTTTTTATCATGGCTCAACGCCCTTGTATGCCTCGGTGGTGTCTTTGGTGCTACCGATCGTTCTGACACAGGTTTTATTTTCAGGCGGAACCTTCACAGGTTCTAGCTCTGGGCTCACGGGTTACAGCACGCCCGATCTGGGCATCGAAGAGTGGTTCAGACTGATAGGGTGCTTGTTAGTGGTACTGACGACGCTAGCTTGGTTGTTTGTGCGTAGTGACGGCGGCCGTATCTTGTTTGCGATTCGTGACAACGAGATGCGTTGCTCTTACCTCGGCATCAATACTTCAGTCTATAAAATTGCCTTGCTTATTGTGACAGGGATAGTTGCAGCCTTGGCCGGCTTTGGCTACGCGTCCTTTAGCGGAGTGGTTGCGCCAGAATTAGCAGGGTTTGTCTTTGGCACCGAAGTGATTATTTGGGTAGCGCTTGGCGGGCGAGGTACGGTGATTGGTCCCGTGCTCGGTGCGATTGTGATTGAATGGAGTAGTGCCTACTTAAGTGGCAATCTGCCTTATGTTTGGAAGTTTTTTTTGGGGATTGCGTTTGTTCTGGTGATCGTGCTCTTGCCTCAGGGCCTTTTGCCTTCAGTATTTAAAGGGTTCAGGCGCCTGTTGCCCGCCTCTGCCGGTTCGAGCGCTCTAAAGTTGATTCAGACTGATCCAAAGCCTGTCGAACTCGATTCGCAGGCCTGTGTGGTTGAACTGACAAACGTATCAAAGAACTTTGGTAGTTTAAACGTATTGTCAGACATTAATTTTTCGGCACGCGCAGGAGAATTGGTGAGCTTGATTGGCCCAAATGGTGCCGGTAAAACAACACTAATGCGTTGCATGAGCGATGGTGAAGAACGAGCCCGAGGACTGGTTCGCATTCAGGGGCATGACATCAAACGCATTGCTCCACATCAGTGCGTACAGCTCGGTTTGGGCCGCAAGTTTCAGACAGCAACCGTATTTGATAGCCTCACAGTCGGTGAATGCTTGCGAATTGCCCGAACTCGCATAGATACCCCTTCGTTTTGGCGGCGCAGCGCTCATTTAAGCCTGCCTCCCTATGTACTTGAAGTGTTACATGCCACTGAGCTTGATCAAAAGCTCGAAGTGCTGGCGGGCAACTTGTCGCACGGCGAAAAACAAGCGCTTGAGTTGGCGATGGTGCTCGCACTTGAGCCACGCGTAGTTTTACTCGATGAGCCGACGGCAGGCCTCTCGATGTCTGAACGCAGCCTGATCGGCAAAATTTTGGTCGACTTAACCAGCCGGTTTGGCTTGTGTCTCTTGTTGGTTGAACACGATCTAGACTTTGTCCGAGAAATTTCGACTCGGATTGTGGTGTTACATCAAGGGCGTTTGGTGCTCGAGGGGACTGTCGCTGAAGTTGTAGATTCAGAATTGATCAAAACGATTTACTCAGGAAGCGTCGGGCATGCATAACCTGACCGCGCCTTCGAGTACGGGGCTACCTGCGCTTGAAGTTACTGCTATGACAAGCGGCTATGGCGCACTGATGGTATTGCGCAATATTCATTTGTCGGTAGCCTCGGGTTCTGTGGTTGCAATTCTTGGCAAGAACGGAATGGGTAAAACCACTTTGTTAAAATCGATCTTAGGTTTTTTACCTAAGCAGAGCGGTCAAGTGCTGTTGAATGGTCAAGATATCACGACCATGCATGCCTATCGGGTAGCACGACAGAGTGTGTCGTATACGCCTCAAGAGCAGGCCCTGTTTGCCGATTTAAGCATTAAAGATAATTTGCGACTCGGATTGCCAAGAGACTCTTTGTTGGCCGAACGGTTGGTTGCTGTGTATGAAATATTTCCTTTTTTAAAAGAGAGAATGCAGCAATTGGCAGGGACTTTATCCGGCGGTGAACAGAAAATGTTGTTGATCGCCCGTGCCTTGCTGAGTCGCCCCCAACTGATGTTGGTTGACGAAATCACAGAAGGTTTGCAGCCGTCGGTGATTCAGCGCGTTGCAAACGCGTTAAGCACTGAACGGCAGCGTCATGGTACGTCGATGTTAATCGTTGAACAAAACGTTGAGTTTGCGTTGCAAGTGGCTGATCAATACATCGTGTTAAAACGAGGTGAAGTTGTTTTGACAGGGCTGACGCGCGAGGCTGGTGCGTTGGCGGCAATTGAGGCAGAGCTGACGATGTAGTGGCAAGCTGTTGACGATGCATGGCAAGATTAGTCTGCGCGGTGGCTCTTTCAGGCCAGTCAAAGGTTGTTTGCTGCAATGACCTTACGCAGTTCTTGCACTTTATTTAAAAAAATGTTTGCCATGATGACCTTGCACGGTATCTCTTGCACTTCATTCAAAAGTTGTCTATCACAATGACTTCCACCGATTACTCAAAACTAACCAGTGATGTCGAGACGCCAGCTGTCTGGCGCGTAGGAGTTTTGTTTTCTAGATCTGGAGTCACTTCAGTCTCTGAAAGCGAACATTTTTTTGGTACGGTGCTAGCGATTGAAGAAATCAATCAAGCCGGTGGCGTGCTTGGTCGTATGATCGAACCCGTTGCGCTTGATCCTAAGTCAGACCCGTCGCTATACCGAAGCTGTGCCGAGCAGTTGTTGCTCGACGAAGGCGTAAGTGTCATTTTTGGCTGTTCGACCTCGTTTTCGCGTAAGGCCGTCTTGCCTGTCATTGAACGCTGCAATGGGTTACTTTGGTACTGTTCGCTTTATGAAGGTTTTGAGTTTTCACCGAATGTGATTTACACCGGTGCGGCGCCTAATCAAAATAGCCTGCAACTTGCCGCCTATCTTTTAAGCGAGGGCCACAAACGCTGGCATTTGATTGGCTCTGACTATATATATCCTAGAGAGTCCAATCGAATCATGCGTGACGTGGTAGAGCAGCACGGAGGCGAAATCACCAATGAGATGTATTTTCCGACAGACGTGAATACTGGTGAATTAGCGAGAGCCGTGCAAATAATTAAGGGTGTGAAGCCCGACGTTGTTTTTTCTACGCTAGTCGGGCGCCCAGGTAGAGAGTTTTATCGACTCTATCGCGAACTCGGCATCGATCCTGCTCAAATCCCGATTGCGAGCTTGACCATGGCAGAAGGTGAATTGGCGTTGATTGATCCGTCTTTATGCCAAGGTCACATTACCTCGGCCACCTATTTTGGCTCAATCAACTCTGCTGCGAATCGAAAATTTGTAAAAGCCTTTCAGGCACGTTTTGGAGCCACGACACCTGTTAGCCTGTGGTCTGAAGGTGCTTACAGTCAGGTACATCTTTTTGCGCGTGCGCTTGAACAAGCCGGAACCCTCGATACCGAAAAGCTTGTGCAAGCGGCGTTAAAGGTTGATTTTGATGCGCCTTCAGGTCACTTGCGCTTAGATGCTGACAATCAACATGCCTGGCTGCGCCCGCGTATCGGTCGGGTCGGTGCGGCGGGTGACTTTGAAATTATCTGGGAAGCTGAGGCGACCGTTAAGCCTGACCCGTATTTGACTTTGTATGGTCTGACAGATCCTTTTGTTCGGTAAGCTGAGCGATGAACATTAAGCGCCTGTTTGAAGATCTGCGTGGTACACGCGTTGTCGTGGTTCACCCCGAGGGCGCTGAGTGCAACGTGCTCGTGAATCAGTTAAAGCGTTTCGGTTGTCTGGTGCAAGTGCTGTGGCCTTGCCCGTCTTCGCCGCCTAAAGAGGCTGAAGTGATTTTTGTGTTGGTTCCGGCAGAGCACGGCAACACTCATTTTTGGAGTGTTGTTGACTGCGATGCGTTGATTATTGCCTTGGCCGAATATGAAAACCCTACTGTTCTGAAGGGGATTCTGGATATCAATGCTCAGGCAGTGCTTAATAAACCCTTTCGCTCAACCGGCATACTCAGCACCTTGATTTTGGCGCGCGCCAACAGAGGGTATCAAGATCGGTTACTGGTCAAGGTGAAAAAACTTGAAGAGAACTTGCGCTCACGTCGAGAAATCGAGCGCGCGGTTAAATTGTTGGCAGAGCGTCACGGTCTGACTGATATTCAGGCATATGAACAGATTCGTCGTCAAGCAACCCAAAAGCGTATTTCTATTTCAGAGTTGTGCGGGGTGATTAATAGTGCGGGTTCAATTTTAGATGGTCTATGGCCGGTTGATCAGTGACGATACGCACAAGCCCCTCTTCCGGAGCCAGAAGTTGATGAGTACTGGCCTCGAATATTAATGTTTTGACTGCGGATGCTCTTGCAAGAACACTCTTAAGGCTGCATTGATACGTGTCTGCCACCCTTTACCCGTCGCTTTGAAAGCGGCCAGCAAGTCGGCGTCAAGCCTCAGGGCGGTAAATACCTTTGTTTCTACTGCCTTAGGCCGACCTCTAGGCCGTTTCAATGCAAGCACCTGAGCGTATTTTTCTGGACCAAAAAAATCGGCGGCGTTTTGCACCTCGTCAGAGTGGCTAAATACAAGCTCAGGGTTGTCCGGATCAGCCGCGATTCCTGCACTAATCTGTGCGTCTTCGTTCGCTGTCGGATACTGTGTATTGGATTTCAGTTTTGGCATAGCTGTTGATTTCTTTCCCATTCAAATTCTATGACTTGCTCGAATTTGAGGCCGTGCTTGGCGAAATTGCTGAGGTTTTTGAGTACATCGTCTTCATAATTTAATTATTGTATCAACAAAAAATAAGTTGGAACGATTGATTTGCGTTGCCATCCTATAGATGTCTATCGACCAATACATCCGTAGATGGACTAATTGGTCAAAGTGCGGGGAGAAACATTTAACTGTGAGTGCTTTTCGCTGTTTTGACCCAATGTCCAGTTAACATTCCCTCGCCTATCTCTGGAGCCAGATCATGCTATTTGCCTTATTAATTGCGGTGCACACCTTGTCAGCGGTTGTCTGGGTGGGCGGAATGTTCTTAATGCACTCTTCGCTGCGCCCAGCCGCGGCTGCGTTGCTTGAGCCGCCTCAACGACTGCCTTTACTGTGCGGCGTGATGGCACGCTTTTTCATCTGGGTGAAGGTTGCCATTGTCTTGTTGTTTGTGACGGGTATCTGGCTCATCTCTTTACACGGAAGCTTTGGCAAAGCGGGCTGGCACGTTCATCTGATGGTGTTGATCGCCGTGATCATGGCCGCGATTTTCGGCATGATTTATGGTGTGCCGTTTAAGCAGCTTAAGGCCGCGGTTGCTGCCAAAGAGTGGCCCAAGGGTGGTGAGGCGATGGCCAGTATCCGCAAGTTGATTTTCATCAATTTAGTGCTTGGTCTGATTACTGTTGCGGTCGGGGCGGGTGGGCGTTATTTATAGTGATCAGTTACCGACGGGTGTCTTGCAGTACTAAGCTGCAAAATGTTTCGCTGAGAGTTGTCGAAGATGCCAGAGCGAACCGTCGGGGACTGGACTTAATGCGCTGGTAACCGAAGTGGCTAGAATGATTGCACTGTCTATTAGCGAACGTTCGCTAATAGACAGTCGTGTCTTTGCGCTACATCACGGCGCCAATCTGCCAGGGAACAAACTCGCTTTGTCCGTAGCCGTGGATTTCGCTTTTGGTGCGCTCGCCTGAGGCGACTTTGATGATCAATTCAAAAATCTGCGCGCCTTTTTCGGCGATCGACATCCCGTCATCGACGATCTCGCCGCAGTTGATATCGATGTCTTCGCTTTGACGCTTCCATAAGGCGTTGTTGGTCGAGAGCTTGATCGACGGTGTGGGCGCACAGCCATAGGCTGAACCCCGACCAGTCGTAAAGCAAATCATGTTGGCACCACCTGCGACTTGGCCTGTGGCCGATACGGGGTCGTAGCCCGGTGTATCCATGTAGACAAAGCCTTTGGCTGTGACGGGCTGCGCATATTCGTATACGGCTTCTAGGCGCATCGTGCCGCCTTTGGCCACCGCACCCAGTGATTTTTCTAAAATTGTTGTTAAGCCGCCTGCCTTGTTGCCAGGCGAGGGGTTGTTATTCATTTCGCCTTGATTGCGCGCGCAATAGTCTTCCCACCAATGGATACGTTCGATGAGTTTTTCGGCAACCGCCGGGCTTGCCGCACGGCGCGTCAGCAAGTGCTCGGCACCATAGATTTCTGGAGTTTCTGACAAAATTGCAGTGCCGCCGTTTTGCACCAACAGGTCAACCGCGACTCCCAGCGCAGGGTTGGCCGAGATGCCCGAGTAGCCATCCGAGCCGCCACATTGCAGGCCAAGCGTTAAGTGACTGACTGGTACGTCAACGCGTACGACTTTGTTGGCGTGTGGCAACATTTGTTGAATCAGTTCAACGCCCTTACGCACGGTCTTTTGAGTGCCGCCTGTGTCTTGAATATTGAAGGTTTGAAACAACGGATTTTCAGAGAGTTTTTCGGCCGTTAATAAATCGGTGATTTGATTAGACTCACAACCTAGGCCCACCATCAGCACACCACAAAAATTTGTATGGCGCGTGTAGCCTGACAAGGTACGACGTAACACGTCGATACCCTCGCCGGTGCTGCCCATGCCGCAGCCGCTGCTAATCGTCAGCGCAACCACTCCATCGACATTCGGAAACGCTGCCAAGGCTTCAGGATGCGTGTCGCGATCAAAATGGCTGGCAATCGCGCGCGCTGCGGTGGCTGAGCAATTGACGCTTGTCAAAATGCCCAGATAGTTTCGAGTGGCGACACGGCCATCGGCGCGCACGATGCCTTTAAACGTACGTGGCGTTGCAACATATTGGGTGGGCCTGGCGTCGACTCCAATTTCGTAGTTACGGCTAAAGGCACCCCCCTCAGCTCCGATGCTTAAGTTGTGCACATGAACATGCGAGCCCGGCTCAATGTCTGCACTGGCAAAACCAATAATTTGGTTATAGCGACGAACCGGTTCGCCTTGTTTAATCGTTTTGGTAGCAACCTTGTGGCCAGGTGGCACCAACCCGCGAATCGTGACATTTTCAGAGGCAAGCTTGGTGCCTGAAATCAATTGGTGGCGTGCAATAACCACATCATCTTGAGGATGAAGGCGAATCACTGGTTCCATGAGTTTTCCTATTATTTAATCTTTGACGGATCCAGTCATCCCAGATACGTCGTATTCAACGAAAATGAGTCAGGTTAGGCACCTTGCCCAGGGCCTGAGCGCGCGCTTATCTTCGGCGCTTAGCTATCATACACATGACTGACATTGTGCTTTGCGATGGCCGGTCAAGCACGAAGCTCTGTTGCCCCGTGTCAGCCATCACCGAGTTCCTTTTGTCACGATGTAGTCGGGCCTGCCCGTGCGCGCAAAGGTAATGATGTTCTGTGCAGCTTTGCTGCGTAATTCGATTTCAGCCTCTTGCGAGAAGAAGGCTGCGTGCGGTGTCAAGATGGTGCGTGGGTGTCTCACGAGGGGATGATCGCCCGGTGGCTCTTGGGGCAAGACGTCAAGCGCCAACCCACCCAGTTGACCCGAGTTCAGTGCGGCCAACGCATCGTCGACATTGACTAAGCCACCGCGCGCCGTGTTCACCACGTAGCTGCCTGGTGTCATCAGATTCAACACCTTGCTGTTCACAATGTTGCGAGTCTCATCATTAAGAGGGGTATGTACCGAAATAATATCCGCCGTGGCAAAAAGCTCGGCCATATCGACTCGCTCGACATAGGGCGCAAAGTCATAGGCCATGATGTGCGGATCGCAAGCAATCACTTTGCCGTAGGTCTCGCGCGCGAGGTGTGCAAAGCGGCGACCGATGCGCCCCATCCCAAGCACGCCTACCGTCATATTTGAGGGGCGCTTGAGTACGCCAGGGGTGAGATAGTGCCATTTACCTGCACGCACATCGCGATCATAAAAGGACAGGTGTCGGGTCAGATTCAAGGCCATTGCAAAGGCGTGGCTGGCCACTTCATGTACGCCATAATCAGGCGAGTTGCCGACCCAAACGCCACAAGCTTGAGCGTCATCGGTATTGATGGTGTCAAAGCCGGCACCATAGCGACTGACGATTTTTAAACCAGGTAGGGCTTCAAAGACCTTGCGATTGGCGGGGGCGTATTGAAGTAAAAATGCGTCAACGTCTTTGCCCGCTGCAATCACTTCGTCTTCGGTTTTACATTGGGCCGTGATGACCTGTAACCCAGCCTGTCTGAATAATCCGAGTTCGAGTTCTACGTTCGGAAAGTCGAAATCCGTAATTAATACTTTCATGAAGAGGGCTGCCCTTGGCTGGCTGCGCGCCGCGCGCTTAGAGTACATGCAGCGACAGTGTGTTTGACTTGTTAGGGGAAAGGATATTATGGTTAAACTTCAAGAGCAATTGGTCTGACCAATTATTTGAGTCAAAGACGGGAAAACCCCTAAACATTCGAGGCGAACAAACATGTCCAAACCGGCCCAATACGACTTTTCTGGCAAGCATGCGGTGATTACAGGCGGGGCTGCCGGGATCGGCGAAGCTTGCGCGGCGCGACTGATCGGTGGCGGAGCAACCGTCACCCTTTGGGATCGCGATGCAAAAAGTTTGAAAGAGGCTCAGTCGCGCTTAGGTTCTTCGGTGCACGGGGTGCAAGTCGATGTGTCCGATGAACAGTCGGTGGCTCAGGCCGTGAAGGCGACTTTGGCGTTTGGGGCTTCGATCGATATTCTGGTCAATAGCGCGGGTATCACAGGCCCAAACGTGACGGTGATTGACTACCCTGTCGACGAGTGGAACCGCGTCTTTGACATCAACGTACGCGGTACGTTTTTAACGTGTCGTGCGATTGCACCACTGATGAAGCAAGCCAACGGTGGCAAGGGCTATGGCCGCATTGTGAATATCGCCTCGGTGGCGGGTAAAGAGGGCAATCCAAACGCTTCAGCCTATAGCGCATCAAAGGCTGCGGTCATGGGCTTGACTAAGTCGTTAGGTAAAGAGCTTGCCAGCACCGAGATTAAAGTGAATTGCATTACGCCGGCGGCAGTAAAAACTGGCATGTTCGCGCAGATGACGCAGCAGCATATTGATTTTATGTTGTCGAAGATCCCGATGAATCGTTTTGGTGAAGTGCAAGAGATCGCCAACCTCGTGGCATGGTTGTCGTCTGACGAAGTGAGCTTTTCGACCGGCGCTGTGTTTGATATTTCGGGTGGTCGTGCTACGTATTAATTAGTTGTCAGAACGTCGTCACGCATTTGCGTGACGGTTTGTCGAGTCAAATGGCACAGCGTTGATGCGTGCGTGTCAATTGTTTATCTGAATACCGGCGGCATGCTGCGCTGATGTCGCGTTTTAGAAAGAGAAGTTTCATGAATGTAGCGAGCTCCGCGCGCCCCACTTATTTAAGTACAGAACTCGTGCAATGGGCGAAGCATCTGCTTGTTGCCGCAGGGCTTGATCACCACATGTCGCTAGTGGTCGCACAAACACTGGTTGAGGGTGATTTGCTTGGGCATGATACCCATGGCTTAGCCCTCTTGCCGGGCTACCTCAAAGATGTTGAAACCGGTGGCATGACCCGAGAAGGCGATTACCGCGTAGTGAGCGCCAAGCCTGCCGCGCAATTGTGGGATGGCATGCGCTTGCCCGGCCCGTGGTTGATCGAACGCGGGCTAGATGTGTTGATTCCGGTTGCTCGTGAGATGGGTGTGGCGTCTCTGACGATCAAGCGCAGCCATCACATCGCCTGCTTGGCGGTGTATTTGATGCGCGCAGCCCGCGAGGGGTTTTTGATGGTGCTGGCCAGTTCAGACCCCAACGTGGCAAGTGTTGCGCCCTATGGCGGCACGCGTGCTGTCTTCACCCCTAATCCGATTGCCGTGGGCTTTCCGTGTTCGCGTGGTGATGTGTTGATTGATATCTCGGCATCGATCACCACCAATGGAATGAGCAATCGCAAAGCCGCTGCCGGCGAGACCTTTGCCGAAGAGTGGTTGTTAGATGCGCAAGGCCTACCCACCAATGACCCTGATGTATTTAATCAAAAACCACCTGGCACGATTTTGCCGATTGGCGGGCTGTCATATGGGCATAAGGGTTTTGGCTTGGGGTTGATGGTTGAAGCGCTGACAGGAGGTCTATCCGGCTTCGGCCGCGCCGACCCAAAAGAAGGTTGGGGGGCGACGATCAACATCACTTTGTACGATCCCGACGCCTTCGGTGGCAAAACAGACTTTTTAAGGCAGATGGATCAGTTGGCCGACTCTTGTCTGGATAACCCACCGCGCCCAGGGGTCTCGAAGGTACGTTTACCTGGTCATGCGGGCTTAGCCGCGCGCACTGAGCAACTGAAATCTGGCGTGTGGCTTCATCCGACACTTTTACCCGGCTTGGCGCCGTTTGCCGAGCGATTTGGAATCGCTGCGCCAGCGCCGCTTAACGTTTGACTCCGCCACCCGCTTTGCGGTTTGAGTGCGTGCCGAGGCTAGGCTTGCTGGTCTTTGAGGCAGCTTGACTCGCTTTTGGACGCGAAACTGTGGCCGAATCATGCATTGCTGCTAAGCGCGTTGACGCATGTCCCGTGCTAGCGGGTTGAGGCTTAGCGTTTTTCAGCCAGCTCACTGAAAACCGTTTGTAGGCGCGCTCCATATGGTGGCGCATGGCGACGCGGGCACGCTCGGGATCTTGTGCTTTCACCGCGCGCAGCACAGCACGGTGTTCTTTGATGGCTTGCTCCCAAGTCGTTTGGGTGTCAAAGTAATTGGCCAGTCTTGAAAACAGTACGCCCATCCGCGCATCAAACAATTGCTCGACCAAGCTGGCCAACACCTGGTTACCGGTGGCGCGGGCTAGCACCACATGAAATTCGCGATCTGCAGCCAGGGGATTTTTTTGTTGCGCAGACTGAGTACTCATGTCTTGCAACCGTTGTTCAAGCTCTTGTAGCTGCGCGTCGGTTCGGTTGATTGCGGCCTGTGCGGCGATCTCAGCTTCGATCAACGCGCGCGCTTCAATGAGTTCGAACGGTGCAAATTCTTTAACCGGTGCTTGCTGTTTGCGCTGGGTGGGTTTGCAAACATACACCCCCGAGCCCATCTTAATTTGGACGAAACCCATCACTTCAAGCGCAATTAATGCTTCGCGCACCGAGGGGCGCGACACTTTGAATTGTTCAGCCAAGTCGCGCTCTGAAGGCAACCGGCTGTTGACTGCAAACTCGCCTGCCTGGATCTGTTGTAAAACTTGATCGGCAATCTGTTGGTATACGCGGCGCGTGTCAAGGGCTTGAGAGCTCATGATTTCATTTTGACACGAAAACTGTTAAATTGGTCAAGCCAATTTGGCACGATCATGAGGGATAGTGAGCATGCGTTTACAAGGAAAAACAATTCTGGTCACGGCAGCTGGGCAAGGGATTGGCCGTGCTTGTGCACTTGCCATGGCGCGCGAAGGTGCAACCGTATGGGCAACCGATCTCAAACAAGACCTGCTCAACGCTTATGCCGGCGTGCCCAACATCAAGACCCATATCCTTGATGTTTTAAAAACTGCCGAGGTCGATGCCTTTGCTAAAAAAATCGGCAAGATCGATGTCTTGTTTAATTGTGCGGGTTTCGTGCATCAAGGCGACATCATGCAAGTCAGTGATGCCGACTGGGATTTCAGTATGGATTTGAATGTCAAATCTATGTACCGGACAATTCGTGCGTTTTTGCCTGGGATGCTTGAACAAGGCAAGGGTAGCGTCATTAACATGGCCTCTGCCGCCTCGAATATTAAGGGCGCACCCAATCGCGTGATCTACGGTGCCTCAAAGGCCGCGGTGATCGGTTTGACGCGCGCTCTGGCTGCTGATTACGTGGCGCGGGGTGTGCGATTTAATGCGATTTGCCCAGGCACCATCGAGTCGCCCTCGCTCGGCGAGCGTATCCAGGCAGTCTCAAGCCAAACCGGCAAGTCGGTTGCTGAGGTGCGCGATATGTTCGTGGCGCGTCAACCAATTGGTCGTATCGGCAAGCCTGAAGAAATCGCTCACTTGGCGGTGTATTTGGCCTCGGACGAGTCGTCTTTTACAACGGGTACCTCGCAAATTATTGATGGTGGTTGGTCGCTATAACAAATACTTTGCAAAGAATATAGGACGTTTGGTTGTTGTACCGCTGCGGCTTAGTTCATGGACGGCTTTGCTTGTGATGCTTAGTACTTTGGGGTGCTTGAAGGCAGTTGCTGACCATACATATTTTGTTTGTTTTTCATTTGTATTGATTGGATAGCTTAACTTTAATTTCTCACATTTTTTTAACACGAAGGAAACCGCATGAAACTCGTACGCTATGGTGCCAAGGGTAAAGAAAAGCCAGGTTTGATTGATAAAGCAGGCAAACTGCGTGACCTGTCAGGCGTGATTGCCGACATCACCAACGATCAGTTGTCGTCTGCTGCGTTAAAAAAGCTCGCTAAAATTAATACCGATACCTTGCCCTTAGTGAAAGGCAAGCCGCGTTTTGGCGTGCCGATTGCCAAGATGGGTAAGTTTTTGGCGATTGGTTTGAACTACTCAGATCACGCCGCCGAAGCCGGCATGCCGATCCCCAAAGAGCCAATCATGTTTTACAAGGCGGATACCAGCCTGACTGGCCCTAACGATAACGTTATGCTGCCCAAGGGTTCAAAAAAATCAGACTGGGAAGTTGAACTCGGTATCGTGATTGGCAAAAAAGCCCGTTATGTCACCAAAAAAGATGCACTCAAGCACGTGGCCGGCTATTGCGTGGTCAACGACGTGTCTGAGCGCGAATACCAGATCGAGCGCGGCGGCACATGGGATAAGGGCAAAGGTTGCGATACCTTCGGCCCGGTCGGCCCTTGGCTGGTGACCACCGACGAAATCAAAGATCCACAAAAATTAGATATGTGGCTTGATTTGAACGGTAAGCGTTTTCAAACTGGCAACACCAAGACCATGATTTTTGATGCCGCCACCATCATCAGCTACGTCAGTGAATTCACGACGTTAATGCCAGGCGACATCATTACAACCGGTACGCCTCCGGGTGTTGGGATGGGCGTCAAGCCTAAGCCGCGTTACTTGAAAGAAGGCGATGTGATGACACTGGGTATTGAGGGGCTTGGCCAGCAATCGCAAAAAGTTGTCGCGTTTAAAAAGTAAGTCTCGGTGTTCCAGTCAAACATTGAGAGTTTTCATTTTTAACGCAAGTCGGTTGCTCTACGGTAGTACAAAAGTTTCCCGTTTGACGCGCAGGTTCTGGCCTAAAGGCCTGCGCGAAGGGAGATGACAAACACACGATCACTCAGGGGTCTTGAATGGCGAAGTCAGAGAAAAGCAAAAAACCGGCAGCACCAAGCCGTTCAAGTCAGTGGTTTTCGCGTAATGATATTTACGGTTTCCTCTACCGTAGCTGGACAAAAAATCGTGGCATTCCGCACGACCAGTTCGATGGACGGCCCGTCATTGGTATTTGTAATACCTGGTCTGAACTAACGCCCTGTAATTCGCACTTCAGATTACTGGCTGATCAGGTGCGCCAAGGGGTGCTCGAGGCCGGGGGGTTTCCACTTGAATTTCCGGTAACGTCCATTGGTGAAACCTTGGTGCGCCCCACGGCAATGTTGTTACGTAATCTTGCCAGCATGGATGTCGAAGAAACCATCCGGGCCAATCCACTCGATGGTGTGGTGTTGCTGTTTGGTTGCGATAAAACGACGCCTTCGCTTTTGATGGGTGCTGCGAGCGTCAATATCCCGACCATTGGTGTTTCGGGTGGGCCGATGCTCACCGGTAAGTATCGGGGTAAAGATATTGGATCCGGGACTAATACTTGGTCAATGTCAGAAGATGTGCGGGCCGGCAAGATGACGCTCGACGAGTTTCATGAGGCCGAATCCTGCATGCATCGCTCGCACGGGCATTGCATGGTGATGGGCACAGCATCGACGATGGCCAGTATGGTTGAGTCTTTGGGCGTGGCGCTGCCTGGTAATGCCGCATATCCTGCTGTTGATGCACGCCGCAACGTACTAGCACGCGAATCGGGTCGCCGCATTGTGCAGATGGTGAAAGACAATTTGACGCTCGATAAGATTTTGACGCGTCAGGCGTTTGAAAATGCGATTCGTACCAACGCCGCGATTGGGGGTTCAACCAACGCCGTGATTCACCTGATCGCAATCGCCCGACGGATTGGCGTCAAGCTTGACATTGATGATTGGGATAAGTTTGGGCGTGATGTTCACACGCTGTTGAACTTGATGCCAAGTGGTAAGTACCTGATGGAAGACTTCTGCTATGCAGGCGGTTTGCCAGTGGTGTTGCGCACCTTGGGCGAGCAAGGCTTGTTGAATAAAAAAGCGTTAACCGTGAACGGCAAT
>Ga0209550_10001574_pt1 | contig 21859 bp, 22 predicted proteins | sample LauGreSuBDMM15SN_2_FD_187567 | JGI IMG/M metagenome (GOLD analysis project Ga0209550, IMG submission 187567) | Freshwater lake microbial communities from Lake Michigan, USA - Su13.BD.MM15.SN (SPAdes) (version 5) | ecosystem: Environmental > Aquatic > Freshwater > Lake | place: Lake Michigan... | reverse complement strand
CCCCTCCTGTCCAGGAGGGGAGTCTTTGATGAGAAATAATCTGTCTTTTAAGATATTGATTTTCAATGACTTACAAAACCGTCATTAAACCAACTCAATAAATTCATCTTCACTAAGAATTTGAATAGAAGCAATTTTTTTTGCTTTCTCAAGTTTAGACCCTGCATCTTCTCCTACCACCAAATAATCTAGCTTACTGCTCACACCGGAAAGAATTTTACCTCCATTGGCTTCAACTTTTTCTTCCGCCTCAGCTCTTTTCATTTTCAAAAGAGTTCCTGTAAAAAGGAATGATTTTCCCGTTAAGTTTCCTTCTGCAGATTGCTTTTTAATGCTGTTTAGTTGAAGTCCTGCTGATTCAAGTTTTTTCAGCATGACTATATTTTCTTCATCATTAAAATATTGAAAAATACTCTGCGCAACCTTAACACCTACATCCTCTAATTTTTGTAATGATTCATTGTCAAATTTTTGCAAGTCAAGCAAGTGGTCTATATGTTGTGAAAGTCCTTTGGCCGTTGTCTCTCCAACAAATCGAATTCCCAAGGCATTGATAAGCCTATACAATGGTTGTGTTTTTGATTTTTCTATCGCATCTGTTAGATTGTCAACCGATTTTGCACCAAATCCTTCCATTGTTTTCATCAAATCAAAGGGAAGGTGGTAGATGTCAGGTATCTCTTTTAACCACCCTAATGCATAAAATTTTCTAATATTTGCATCACCTAATCCACGGATATCCATCGCATCCTTGCTCGTGAAATGAATCATTCGTTCAACAATTTGAGCAGCACAACGTGAGTTTGGACAACGCCAGACAGCTTCTTCTTCTGTTTTGATTAAGCTGGCATTGCAGGATGGACAATTTTGGGGGAATGCAATTTTTTGTTCTTCACCATTCCGAACTTCAGCAAATGATTTTACGATATAGGGGATTACATCGCCAGCCCTTTCAACCAAAAGCGAATCCCCAATGCGGATGTCTTTTTCTCTGATAAATTCCTCGTTGTGCAGGGAAATTGAAGCTACCATTACACCTCCAATCGGCACTGGTTTTATCTTTGCTACAGGCGTGATGCTTCCTGTTCTGCCAACCTGAAATTCTACTTGTAATAATTTACTGGTTGATTGCCTCGCTTTGAACTTATACGCAATGGCCCAACGAGGATGATGTGTCGTCATTCCTAATTTATCTTGCATCTTGAGTTCATCAACTTTAATAACCAATCCATCTATTTCATATGGTAACGTATCTCTTTTTGCTTCAAATTCTGCGCAAAATGAAATGACATCATCTATTTTGTTGAAGATCATTTTTTCATTCACAGGACTCCTAAACCCTAAATTCCAAAGCATTTCAAGGCTTTTTGAGTGAGAAGGGATCTCCTTTTTATTGTCATTGTATTGAACATAGGCGATGTGATAAATGAAGGCCTCAAGGTTTCTTTTTCCGACCAATTTGGCGTCTTTCATTCTTAAAGAACCGGATGCAGCATTTCTTGGATTTGCCAATGGTGGCAAGTTTTGCTCTGCCAATTGTTCATTGTATTTTCTGAAGTTTTCTTTGTTGATGAGTACTTCGCCACGGATTTCAACTTGCTGAATACCGTATGTAGAAAATGCAGCAGAGAGAGGGATTGATTTTATTTGTTTAAGATTTAGGGTGATGTCTTCGCCCGCAACACCATCACCCCTGGTGGCTCCACGAACGAATAAATCATTTTCGTAGACAAGCGAAATGCTCGCACCATCAAATTTAGGTTCAACACAAAAATTCAAAAATGGCAATCCTGAAAGTTCCTTTGCTTTGCGGTTCCATTCTACAAGGTCATCTGCATTGTAAGAGTTCTCCAAAGAGAGCATAGGCACAAGGTGAGGAACGGTTGTGAATTGTTTGGTAATACCAGGACCAACACGTTGAGTGGGCGAATCAATTGTAATTAAATTTGGATTTTCATTTTCCAATTTTACCAACGCAGCGTACAGTTGATCGAATTCAGCATCAGCTAACAAGGGATTGTTCATTACATAGTACCGTTGTTCATGAAACCTGATTAGGTTCCTCAGCAGCACAATATTTTCTTTAAGAAATGCTGTATTGTTCAGTTTTTCAAGCAATTCATTGCTGTTATCAAGATAAAACTTAGTACTTTCATTTATGTCCATCATGCGAAGTTGAGCCCTAAAATTAGAAATTTTGTGTTTCTTTTTCTATTTGAACTTAAATTTGTTGTTTGACGACTATTCAATTTTGCCAAATGAAAGAAATCTTTACCGGTTCCAATAAAAAAGTACTACCTACTAATAAGATTCCAGATTTTCGTTTTTCTGTGTCCGTTGATTGTGTAATCTTTGGTTACGACAATGGTGTTTTAAAGGTTTTATTGATTGAAAGTGATCACCCAACGTATTTAGGACAGTGGTCGTTATTAGGTGATGTACTCAAAAAGGAAGAGGATCTTGACAATGCATCCTACCGGGTTCTTAGGGAGCGGACAGGCTTAGACGACATGTTTTTGGAGCAAGTAAAAACATTTAGTGCAGTTGATAGACATCCAGATGGCCGGGTTATAACAACGGCGTATTTGGCGTTGGTTAATGTAAAGAACCATCAATTAAAAACGATAGACAATGCATTGCATTGGCATGCTGTATCGGAGGTATCAATGATGGCTTTTGACCACAAACTGATCTTAGAGACTTGTTTAACAACCCTTAGGAAGAAGATACAGGAAGAACCAATCATATTTAATTTATTGGAAAAGAAATTTTCACTTCGGGATTTACAGCATCTTTTTGAAGAAATATTAGGTAAGGAATTTGACAGGCGAAATTTCCGAAAAAAATTGTTCACAACAGGCATGCTAGTAGATGAAAATGAAATGGAAGTAGATGTTCATCATCGACCGGGGAAGCTTTATTCCTTTAATAAAGAAGCATTTAAGCAACATCAATGATATTAGGAGGTACTTAAAATATCCAAATTTATATTGATTATCAATTAGTTGCAAGGGTGTCTTAAAAAAACATCTGTTTTTATTAGCAAATAATAACTCATTCCACTAATTTTGCATTCCCTAAAAGAAATAGGGCTGTTCCTGGGATGGCGGGAACATATTTTTAAACCCAGATGGAAATCTGAAAATTAGTAAACATGAGTAAATTACATTTTACCACTAAGCATGCAAATGCAGCTTCCGTTCAACGTCATTGGCACGTTGTAGACGGGACCAATCAAACTGTGGGACGAATCTGCAGCAAGATTGCTTCAGTATTACGCGGAAAGAACAAAGCGTATTATTCGCCCCATGTAGATTGCGGAGATTATGTTATCGTAATTAACAGCGAAAAGGTTGTTTTTACAGGAGACAAGCTCAACTACAAGGAATACCAGCACGTAACTGGATATCCTGGTGGACAAAAAATTGAAATTGCAAAGGACCTACAAAAACGTCGTCCTGAAGTAATTGTGGAAAGGGCTGTAAAGGGAATGCTTCCAAAGAATCGCTTGGGTCGTCAGATGATCAAAAAACTTTTTGTTTATGTTGGTCCATCTCATCCACACACAGCACAGCAACCAACCCCTTTCAAATACTAATTTCAAAACGATTACAAAACAAGTATAATGGAAAAACAAAAAATCGGACTTGGTCGTAGAAAAGAAGCTGTTACCAGGGTTTTCCTCAGCAAGGGAGAAGGTAACATCGTTGTAAACGACCTTGACTATAAGGCATATTTCCCACAGATATATCTGCAGAACCAAGTGGAATTAGCAATCACAACTGTTGAAGGTGCAGGTAAATATGATATTAAAATTAACGCAGCTGGTGGTGGAAAGAAAGGTCAAGCTGAGGCTTCCAAACTTGGAATTGCTCGTGCCTTGATCGTTTTGAATCCTGAATTTAGACCAGCCCTTAAAGCAGCCGGACTTTTGAGAAGAGATCCAAGGGGTGTTGAAAGGAAGAAATTCGGTAAGAAGAAAGCGAGAAGAAGCTTCCAGTTCAGCAAACGTTAACAAAAGTGTATTGCTTCAATTTTGTCGCAGCATTTTTAAAAATTTTAAACAAGAATTTAAAACATACATTTTACAATGGAAAATAACACTTCACTGCATCAGCAACTTTTGGAAGCAGGTGTTCACTTCGGTCACCTCCGTAAGAAGTGGAATCCTAAGATGTTGCCATATATCTACGCAGAGAAAAAAGGAATTCATATCATTGATCTGAATAAGACACTTGATTGCTTGCAAGAAACCGCAGCAGCGCTTAAGAACATAGCAAAGAGTGGCAAGAAGATCATGTTTGTTGGAACCAAAAAGCAAGCAAAAGAAATCGTTACCGAATGTGCTCAGCGTGTAAACATGCCTTATGTTACCGAGCGTTGGTTGGGTGGTATGCTTACCAACTTCAATACAGTACGTAAGTCTGTAAAGAAAATGCAAAGTATTGAAAAAATGTTGGCTGATGGAAGTTTCGACAACATCACCAAAAAAGAACGTTTACAACTATCTAGGGATAGGGATAAAATGGAAAAGGTACTTGGTGGTATCGCACAACTAGGTCGTGTTCCAGCTGCTTTATTCATCATTGATATCGGACATGAGCACATTGCACTTGCCGAAGCAAAGCGTTTGGGTGTTATGACTTTTGGCATGGTTGATACAAACTGTGATCCTAATAAAGTTGAATTCCCAGTGCCTTCAAATGATGATGCAACAAAGTCAATTGCCATTATCACCAACTACATCACGGCTGCAATAGCTGAAGGTCTTGCAGAACGTCAGGCTGAAAAGACTGAAGAAGGTGACGAAGGTGAAGAGTCATCTGATCATTCAACTAATTTTTCTGTTGATGAAGAAGGTGGCGATAGCGAAGCGGCTAAAAGAGCAAAAGCTGCACCTCCTAAACGCCGTGTTCCTGCTGCAGGAGCAGGTGGAAGGAAGCCAACACTCAAAAGATAGTTTATAAAAACATCACATTAACTTAAAATAAGGTATTTCAAATTATTTATAATTTTGAAGTCGGAGAATAAAGTATGTCAACTGTAACAATTACCGCCGCAGAAATAAACAAGTTGCGTCAAATGACTGGCGCAGGAATGATGGATTGCCGCAAAGCACTCACTGAAAATAATGGTGATTTTGATGCTTCCATCGATTGGTTAAGGAAAAAAGGACAAAAGGTTGCTGCCTTAAGGGGCGATCGTGAGGCAAAAGAAGGTGTGGTTTTAGCCAAGACTACTTCAGATAACAAAACTGGTATCACCTTATGTGTGAGCTCTGAAACAGATTTCGTTAGTAAGAATGCAGAATTTATTGCTTTTGCACAAAGCATCATGGATGCTGCTATTGAGAACAATGTTAAATCTGCTGATGAACTTAGCGAAGTTCATATTAATGGTGCCAAAATATCGGATCTTATCAATGACAAGTTAGCCAGTATCGGAGAAAAAATCGGTGTTTCTAAGTTCGAAAGAATAGATGCTGAATTTGTATCTTCTTATATCCATGGTGCAAACAGAATGGGTGTTTTAGTAGGTCTGAACAAGGCACTTCCCGAAGTTGGTAAAGACCTCGCTATGCAGATTGCTGCTATGAATCCAGTAGCAGTAGATTCTTCTTCAGTATCTGCTGAAGTTATTGAAAGAGAAAAAGCAATCATATTCGATCTTATCAAAAATGACCCTAAAATGGTTGGTAAGCCTGATGAGATGATCAGCAAAATTGGCGAAGGTAAACTTAATGCATTCTTCAAAGAGAGTACATTACTTGCCCAAGCTTTTGTAAAAGATGGTGGTATGTCTGTTGGTGATTATATCAAATCAAAAGACAGCGAGTTGAAAGTGATTTCTTTCAAGCGTGTTGCTTTAGGATAATTAATAATTATTGCTAATTATATTCAAGGGGCCTCCATAAGGCCCCTTTTTTTATTTTATATCCATTAATTCCTGTTTTCTTTTTTCTTTATCCATCGTATATTCGCACCATGCAACCTGTATACAAACGTGTTCTACTTAAGCTTTCTGGAGAGTCTTTAATGGGAGAAAATAGTTTCGGTATTGATCCTGCCATGGTTAGCCGCTATGCCCGCGAAATCAAGAGTATTGTTGATTTAGGCGTAGAAGTGGCCATCGTAATTGGAGGGGGTAACATATATCGGGGGATGAATGAATCAGAAACAGGCATAGAACGCGCTCATGGCGACTATATGGGCATGTTGGCAACGGTAATCAATGCTATGGCAATCCAAGCAATGCTCGAAAAGCAAGGCATGTATACGCGTTTGCTGAGTGCTATTAAAATGGAGCAAATTGCAGAACCTTATGTAAGGCGGAGAGCAATGAGGCATCTCGAAAAGAACCGTGTTGTCATATTTGGCGCGGGTACAGGTAATCCATACTTCACAACTGATACTGCAGGGGCGTTGCGTGCAATTGAAATTAGTGCAGATGTTATTCTTAAAGGAACCAGGGTTAATGGCATTTATACAGCAGATCCTGAAAAAGACCCTGACGCAAAGAAATTTGAGACAATATCTTTCAGGGAATGTATCGACATGAATCTGAAAATCATGGACATGACAGCTTTCACACTTTGCATGGAAAATAACTTACCCATCATTGTATTCGACATGAATGAGGATGGTAATTTGAAACGCATTGTAATGGGAGAAAAAGTGGGTACCTTGGTTAGCTAGCACCATATTACTTTTCTAATTGATTTGGTACATGGTTTTTATCATACTTACAGTAAAAAGTTTCACGTTTTACGCCAAACGCAAATATCCTAACTATGTCAATTTCATCCATTAGAAGAGATTACCAATTAGAATCCTTGTTGGAAACTCATGTAGATCCAAATCCTTTCAATCAATTTTCTACTTGGTGGAAGGAAGCTTTAAGCGCAGAAATTGATGAAGTAAATGCAATGGCACTTTCTACTGTTATGCCAAGCGGAATGCCTTCTTCACGAATTGTATTGCTCAAGGGATATGACGAAACTGGTTTTGTTTTTTTTACCAACTATAACAGCCACAAAGGCGATGCTCTTCTCCATCATCCATTTGCATCCTTGCTCTTTTTTTGGAAAGAATTGGAGCGACAAGTAAGAATTCAGGGACGTTGTGAAAAAATATCACCTGAAGAAAGCGATGAATACTATTATAGCCGGCCACTAGGAAGCAGGTTGGGGGCATGGGCTTCTCCTCAAAGTCAAATCATTAAAGATAGAGAGGTGCTTGAATCGAAGGCACAAGAACTTAATGTACAATATGCAGATGGAATTGTGCCAAGGCCACCACATTGGGGAGGATACCGGGTTGTACCAGATTCTATTGAATTTTGGCAAGGACGAAGCAGCAGGTTGCACGATAGATTGTTATATTCGAAAGAAGATACAATATGGACAATTGCTAGACTTGCACCATAATTTGAACTTTGAGCTAAAAGATAAGAGATAAAAGATAAATCACTTTTCTCTTTTTTCTCTTTTCTTTAGTCACTTAAATCTTAATTTGCTTTTGCAATTACCTTTCTGATTTTTGCTGGTCTTGATTTACCAAATGATCCTTTAAAAATCTTTCCTTTCTTTGTTTTTTTGTCGCCTCTTCCCATTTTATTTTGATTTATTGTTTGTGTTATAAAAAAAAGCAAGACACGAAAGCATCCTGCTCTTTAGTGATTTTGTTGTAATTAAACTTTAGATGATAAATCTTTACCTGCTTTAAATTTAGCCACTTTTTTAGCTTTGATTTTAATTACAGCACCTGTTTGAGGATTACGGCCATTGCGAGCTGCTCTTTTGGTAACAGAGAAAGTACCGAAACCTACAAGCGTTACTTTTCCTCCACCTTTTAGGGTTTTGGTTACAGCACTGATAAATGAGTCGAGGGTAGCGTTAGCCTGGGTTTTGGTGATTCCTGCGTCTTCGGCAAGTTTCGCGATTAATTCAGCCTTGTTCATAGTTATTTGTTTTGATGATTAGTACAGACAAATTTAAATGCTTTTTTATTCTGACAAATTTTTATTTTTAATAATAAAGCCCTAAAGTTAAGCCTGTATTGTATTTTGCTTAAACTTGAATATCATTTATTGATTTTTCAAATTATTTGTTGAAAATAATTTCTATTTTTCTTTGTCCTTGATTATTAAAGTTTTAGAGCTGATTTTCTTTGTAATTGTAAGGAATGTTTTGTAAGGTTGTTCTAAAACTAAAAATGTCATTTCCCCATTTGTTGACAGACTTACTTCTTATATCAGTATCAAACTTTTGAATAAAAAGATCATATTCTTTCATGGACTTAGCATAAAATTGAACGGAGTACGTTGGTCCATCAATATCATCAACATTGATCAACTGATAGATTTTTACATCATAAAATGTATTTGTTGCCATGATTTCTGGTAAATGCTCTTCTTGAAGCCACTTCATCCATAAATCGTGGGCGTGGATGGTTACATTTACTGTTACGTTATAAATAATCATGGTTTACGGATTTAGTTCTAAATAAACGGGACAGTGGTCGCTGTGTTTTATATCTGGATAGATTTCAGCGTCAACAATATTGTTTTCAAGGGTATCTGTAACGTTGATATAGTCAATTCTCCATCCTTTATTGTTCAGCCGTACACTGGGAAAACGTTGACTCCACCACGAATAGCGATGAGGATCTTGGTGAATCTTCCTAAATGTATCAATCCAACCTAATTTAAAAAAATCATCCATCCAAGAACGTTCTTCTGGTAAAAAGCCAGTCGACTTTTTATTTCCTTTTGGATCATGGATGTCAATTTCTTTGTGTGCGATGTTATAATCTCCACAAAGTATGATTTTCTTATGTGTTGCTTTTAGTGTGTTTAGATAGTTTAACATTTCTGTCAGCCATTCCATTTTAAAGCCTTGTCTTTCGTCTCCAGAGGTTCCAGAAGGAAAGTATGCATTAATAAGTAAAATGTCGCCGAATTGGAGCTGTATTACGCGCCCTTCATCGTCGCTAGACACATGCCCATTTCCTTTTATTACATTGTCTGGTTTTATTTTGGTAAAAACAGCTACGCCACTATAACCTTTTTTTGAGGCGCTGAACCAGTAATCGTGGAATCCTAAATCCCTTATTGCCGCCAAGTCGATATCGTTTTCAGTAGCTTTTGTTTCTTGCAAGCATATGATATCAGCAGGATTTGTTTTGAGCCAATCAATGAATCCTTTTTTGATAGCTGCTCTAATTCCGTTGACGTTGTATGAAATTATGCGCATTTTAAATGAAAAATTAAAAATGGGGAATAAAAATGAAGAATGAAAAATGAAGAATGAAAAATGGGGAATACAAATGAAGAATTAAAAATGAAGAATGAACAATACGCGGGCTGTTAGATTCTTCATTTTTCATTTTTCATTCTTCATTTAATGCTCACTCCAATATCGGTCTAAGCCATTTAACCGCTTCGTCATGGCTCATGCCTTTCCGTTCAGCGTAGTTATTCAACTGATCTTTTTCAATTTTACCTACTCCAAAATATTTAGCATCTGGATGCGATAAGTACCATCCACAGACTGAAGAAGCTGGGAACATCGCCAATGACTCTGTAAGTTCAATCCCAATTCCATTTGTGGCATCTAATAGATGGAATAGCTTATTTTTCTCAGTGTGGTCTGGACAAGCTGGGTAACCGGGCGCAGGTCGAATTCCTGAATAGGTTTCTTTGATAAGGTCTTCGCTTGTTAGTTTTTCATCTGTCGAATAACCCCAATAATTCGTTCTTACCTCTAAATGAAGGAATTCTGCCAATGCCTCTGCTAGTCTATCTGCCAACGCTTGCAACATGATTTTGCTGTAATCATCTAAATCTGATTCAAATCGTTTTATGTGTTCTTCAATGCCTTTAATTGTTACAGCAAATGCACCAATATGATCTTGTTTGTCAAACGAGGATGGAGCAATGAAATCTGCGAGCGAAAGGTTTGGTTGTCCACTTGCTTTTTTCATTTGCTGACGAAGAAACTGCAATTCAACTTCTTCTTTTCTTTCTTCATCGAGTAAGGTTACAGTGTCTTTCTCATTGTTGTTTGCTGGCCAAAATCCGAGTACTGCATGCGCAGTAAGCCAATTTTCTTTGACCATTCGGCCCAGCATTTTTTTGGCATCTTCATGGAGTTTTGTGGCTTCTTTGCCTACCACTTCATCACTTAAGATTCCAGGGTATTTGCCATGCATCTCCCAAGCAATAAAAAATGGTGTCCAATCAATGAACGGTATCAATGATTCAATAGAAATATTTTCAACTATCTTTTTTCCAGTGAAAGTAGGTTTGATAAATTCAGTATTGTTCCAATCTATGTTGAATTTATTTTTCACCGCATTATCATACGAAAGATATTCTTTTGATTTCTTCTTGTTTTCAAATTCGATTTTTAACTTCTCATACGCTTCCAATGTACCTGCGAGGAAATCATCTTTAAGTTGATTGAGCAGTGATCCTGCTACTGATACACTTCTAGATGCATCGAGCACATGCACTACACCATTGTCGTACTGAGGTGCAATCCTTATGGCAGTATGCATCCGCGATGTGGTTGCTCCGCCAATCAGCAAAGGTTGTTTCATGTTTCTACGCTTCATTTCTGAGGCAACATGCACCATTTCATCCAATGATGGCGTAATCAGTCCACTTAAACCTATGATATCAACGTTTTGTTTTTGTGCTTCATCTAATATCTTGTCAGCCGAAACCATCACGCCTAGGTCTATAATCTCATATCCATTGCATCCCAACACAACACCAACGATGTTTTTGCCTATGTCATGCACATCGCCTTTTACGGTTGCGAGTAATATTTTTCCTGCTGAGGATGCTTTTTGTTTTTGTGCTTCAATGTAGGGGGTTAAAACTGCCACACTTTTTTTCATGACGCGGGCACTTTTTACAACCTGGGGTAAAAACATTTTTCCTACTCCAAATAAATCACCTACAGTATTCATGCCGTCCATGAGTGGACCTTCAATAACATCGAGGGGTCTAGGATAGTTAAGCCTGGCTTCTTCGGTGTCTGCGTCTATGTATTCTGTGATGCCGTTAACTAGGGCATGTCTCAGCCTTTCTTCAACGGTGTTGTTCCTCCACTTTTCATCTTTTTCTTGAACCTTGCCTTTTGCTTTTACCGTTTCGGCATAGACAATCAGTTTTTCTGTGGCCTGATTTTCATCATTTTTCCTATTAAGGATTACATCTTCACAAAGTTCTTTCAGCGTAGCTTCAATTTGGTCATAAACTACCAATTGCCCTGCATTTACGATACCCATGTCCATACCCGCTTTAACAGCATGGAATAGAAATACGGAGTGCATCGCTTCTCTTACATGGTCATTTCCGCGGAAAGAAAAGGATAAGTTGCTTACACCACCTGAAATTTTTACCAGCGGGAACTTGCTTTTGATAACACGGGTTGCTTCGATAAAATCTACTCCGTAATTATTATGCTCTTCCAGTCCTGTTGCTACTGCAAATACGTTGAGGTCGAAAATAATGTCTGAAGCCGGAAAACCAACCACTTCTGTAAGAATTTGGTAAGCTCTTTCTGCTATTTTAACACGTCTTTCAAGTGTATCAGCTTGTCCATTTTCATCAAAAGCCATTATAACGACTGCTGCTCCAAAACTTCTGCAAATAATGGCCTGTTGAATGAATTTTTCTTCGCCTTCTTTGAGTGAAATTGAATTGACCACACATTTTCCTTGCACACATTTCAATCCTGCTTCAATGATAGAAAATTTAGAAGAGTCTATCATGATGGGTATCCTGGCGATATCTGGCTCACTTTGCAGTAGGTTCAAGTATGTTACCATTGCTTTTTCTCCATCAAGCAACGCATCATCCATGTTTACGTCGAGTATCTGTGCTCCACTTTCAACTTGTTGTCTGGCAATTGACAGCGCTTCTTCGTATTGATCATCTCTGATGAGGCGTGCAAATTTTTTTGATCCTGTCACATTGGTTCTTTCACCAACATTTACAAAATTCGTTTCTGGCCTTATTACCAGCGGCTCTAATCCTGCTAACCTCATGAAAGGTTTAATATGTAAAGTAGATGCCATATTTATGCGTTTGATTCTGTGCTCAATGTTGTTTCAAGAACTGGTAGGTTTCTTGGTTTTATTTTCTTCACATGGTCTGCAATGTGTTGTATATGGTCTGGGGTTGTTCCGCAGCATCCCCCTACAATATTTACAAAACCATGGTTTGCCCAATCTTCAATAAAGTGGGCAGTTTGTGCTGGTTCTTCATCATATTCTCCCATTGCATTTGGCAATCCTGCATTAGGATATGCGGATGTATAACAAGAAGCAATTTGAGAAAGTTCTTCAATATGCGATCTCATCTGATCCGCACCCAGCGCACAATTCAGACCGATGCTGAGTGGATTCGCATGTTGAACACTGGTATAAAACGCTTCTAATGTTTGTCCACTCAATGTTCTGCCTGATGCATCAGTAATGGTTCCACTGATCATCAACGGAAGTTCTTTCATTTGATGGTCTCTGAAGAATTTTTTTACTGCATAGATGGCTGCTTTTGCATTGAGGGTATCGAATATGGTTTCTATGAGCAGTATGTCAACGCCTCCTTCAACCAATGCCTTCACCTGATCGTAATAAGCTTCTGCCACTTCATCGAAGCTGATAGACCTGAAACCTGGATTGTTTACATCTGGAGAAAGTGAAAGGGTTTTGTTCATAGGACCAATGGCACCCGCCACAAATGGGCCACCTTCTGCTGCTTTTTCAGGATATTTTTGATGAAATTCTTCCACTGCATTTCTCGCACATCTTGCTGCAGCTAGGTTGATTTCATAAGCATGCATGCTCATGTTGTAATCAGCCATTGATACTAATTGGGCATTGAACGTATTGGTTTCAATGATGTCTGCACCCGCTTCTAAATATTGCAAATGAATATTTTTGATGATGTCTGGTTGCGTTATAGACAACAAGTCGTTATTGCCTTTTACATCAGATGGCCAATCTGAAAAGCGTGTTCCCCTGTAATCTGATTCATTGAGTTTATGGCGTTGTATCATGGTGCCCATTGCGCCATCAATAACCAAAATTCTTTCTTTTAATAGAGCGTATATATCTTTCATACTAATTTTCGAGGTGCAAAGTTAAGAATAATAAAGAATGAAATATGAAGAATGAAAAATCAACTGAATGATGCTTTGGAATGATTTTCCAATCTATTGATAATCATCATTGAATGTAGCTGTCAACCGGTAACCTGTTGCGTATACTTTTGGCTAAAGTCATTTCATCCGCATATTCCAATTCCCCTCCAAATGCAATCCCACGCGCTATTGTGGTGAATTTTAAAGCATTGTTGTTAAGCTTTTTTCGAATGTAATAGATGGTGGTATCTCCTTGAATGGTGGGATTGAGGGCAAACACAATTTCCTTGATTTCTCCTAATAACATCCTGCTGATTAATGGTTCAATGGTAAGTTGGTCTGGACCAATTCCATCTAGTGGTGAGATGACTCCTCCTAGAACATGATAGGTTCCACTGTATTGTTCTGTTGTTTCAATGGCTATTACGTCTCTTATGTTTTCTACCACGCAAACAATGTCTTTTTTTCTACCAGGATTGCTGCAAATTGAGCACAGCTCATTGTCTGATATGTTATAGCAACAACTGCAAAATTTGATGTCTTCTCGCATCTGAGAAATGATGTCGCTAAATTGTTGTACATCTTTCTTTTCTTGTTTCAGCAGGTGAAGAACCAAGCGCAACGCAGTTTTTTTTCCAATCCCAGGGAGCCTTGTAAATTCCTTTACAGCAGATTCTAGCAGTTGGGAGGATAGTTGCATTTGGCGAAATTAAATGAAAATGAAGAATGAAATTAAAATGAAGAATGAAAAATGAAGAATGAAAAATGGCCTTCGACAACTTCGGCAAGCTCAGTTACCGCAAAAGGCACCGAATACAATATGAAGGTTGAGTTGCTGAGGCGTTGAGTTGTTTAGAGAGTTTACAATGTTTAGGTGTTTACTTTTCTAGTGATAAGTCTATGCTCAGTTCATTGTCCCAGTTTGCTTTAATTTGCAAGGTCTGTTTTCTAGAAATCAGTCTTTCCGGTTGCCGTTTTTTCCAATAATCTCCTGTATCCCATTTTCCATTGTTATTCAAATCGTATAATATTTCAATGGTGTATTCTCCCGGTGCAATCATTTTAATACGGTATCTTTTTTGTTCAAGTTTTTGTTTTAGAAAAACCTTGCTTTCTTTCTTTAAAAATATAATTGGGTGTAAGGTGGAGTCTATCTGTTCTAGTTTGATGTCTAGGCTGCCATATTCAGATTCTTTTTTTGTAGAAAAAGAAAGGGTATCTGTTTTCATAACCTTATGATCCAAAGTGTCTATTGCAAAATCTTTTTCTATAATCAGTTTGTAATCAGTGTTTTCTGTCCATTTGGTAACAAACGTCAACTGTTTCCCAGTGGTATCCGCTTCAATTGTATAATTGACTGTGCGTTCAAAATCTTTGTTTGTCAGCCTTATTTTACTTGTATCATATTTCTTTAGTGGATGTTCAGACACCAAGGTTAGGCTGGTAAGTAAGTCTTGTTTATTTCCTTCCAAGGTATTTGTAAGCCTGAGCCTTTTGTCTTCAACCTTTTTACCATCGACTTTAGGTGCTGTAGGCTTGGGTTTTGGTAGAATTTCTCTTTCTTCTTCAAAAGCATACAAGGTAAAGGCAGTATCAATACCAATCATGATGGGTCTGTTTAAAAATGCAATCATTTCGCTTGGCTGGTCGTATTTTTTCATACCATCTGCATCTTTCAAAGCAAATAAGTTATACTTGCCTGGCTTGATGAATTTGAAAGTAAAACTGCCATCTCCCTTTAGTTTTGTGTAGTATCGGGGTGTTTCTTTTGCCACGGCGGAATCACCTAAGTTTTGTTGTAAAACCGCTATTAGTGTTGTATCGATTTTTCCGGTTTCAGCCATCAATACCCTTCCTATGATAAATCCCGTATCAATATAGCTGCCTGTTGAAAAAGTATAGGTAAAATCTTTCATCGGATTATTTTCATTAATGTCTCGAATCGCATCCGTGAAATCGATGCTATAGGTTGTGTTTTCTTCAAGGGTATCTTTTATTTTGATGGTTACATTTTTTAGTTTTCCAATTGCTTCTGGACTTTTCTTAGGGGTAGGGGAAAATACAAGTTTCTCGAATGGGTTGTCTAGATTGATGTATTCATCGAAAGTGAGTACAATCTTATTCCCTTTAAAATTGATGGCGCTTTGGATGGGTAATGCGGTAACGAGTTTAGGAGGAAGCGAATCCCTGGGTCCTCCAGTTGGTGGAATCTGCTGTCCGCAGCTTGAAAAAAACAAAATTCCCGCGATTGGAATCACAATGTGAAGGCGGATATGTTTTAATATATGTTTCATGAATGATGCAAAGTTAACTGATTCTCATTTTTTTGATGTGCTTATTTGTGCTTCGAAATTATCTCTCTGAACAAATCTTTTTCCAAAATTCTGTTAGGTTACAGAACTATTTCTTCTCAAAAGCATTACTAGTATTAATATGTTGATTTGAATTTTATACAAGTCAAGCAAATTTTCATTTAAGTAGTTAGCTAATAAAAAAACATGTCTGTACATAAATTTCAACGAACACAATTTGTTCCTGTCACACTTGATGTGGCATGGGATTTTTTTTCGCATCCTAAGAACTTAGCAGTGATGACGCCGGAGTACCTAAATCTGAAGTTTACAAATGAGTTATATGGGGATGAAATGTATCCTGGACAGGTTATGACTTACAATGTTAGGCCAGTTTTGGGGATACCGATGTTTTGGATGACTGAAATTACGCATGTTGTTCCTAAAAAGTTTTTTGTGGATGAACAGCGATTTGGCCCTTATGCAATGTGGCATCACCAGCATCATTTCAAGGAAGTAGAAGGTGGTATTGAAATGGTAGATTTGATACATTACAAGGCTCCTATGGGATTTCTAGGTGATATTGCAAACATGATTTTTATCAAAAAGCAGTTGGAAGGGATATTTGAATTTAGAAAAGCCAAGGTCGAAGAAATATTTGGTTAACATCAACATACTAAAAAGGGTGAATAGAAAAAGCATTTGCATGCTTTGCCTTCTCACCCTTTACTATTAATTAAAATTCTTTTTGTTATCCTGGCATTCTTGAGATGTACTTCTCAATTTGCTTTATTTGATCCACTACTTGTTGCGTAGTGGCTTTTTGTGCTTTCGCTCTTCTGAAAAAATCTTTTGCTGAGCGGAATTCTCTTTTTTGCATCATGATCTGGCACATTTGGAGGTTTGCCAAAGCAGCACTTTCTTTGTCAGCAATGCCTGCTTTAAGCGCTTGCCTGATTAAGCTTTCTCCTTCCTTCATATTCCCTTTTTGCATCGCCATCATGCCCAATTGAAGTTTATTTGCACCTTCTGCTTCCTTCATGGGGGAGCCAAGTGACAAACTTTTTTTCATGTGCTTTTCAGCTGAATCAAAGTCTTGCTTCGTCATGGCAATATTCCCTTTCAGTGTATAATATACTGATTGGATTGGCTTATAAAGTAAATTGGGGTACTTGATTCCATTTAAAATTTTCTCTGCCCCATCAAAATCACCTTCTTCCAAAAATTCTTGTATAAGACGTAACGGTCCGATGAAAAAATGTGTAAAAATGCATAGCACTGCTATGATGTACAGTAACAAGGAAGGCCAGAAACTGCTGAAGATGGTGACTAAAATGGCTCCAATTAATGAGACAACGCCTAGTGGAAGTCTGTATTTGATGAATATATTGTAGAATTTCATGGATGCAAAGATAAGGAAGTTTGATACTCAGTTTTGGTATGAAATTGTGGTGTTGATTCATTGATTTGTTTATTTTTTCGAGAATTAAACTCATTCTCCATAGAAATAAACTATAATTCATTCATTCATACAAGTTCCTATTTGGCATTATTTACTTCAATCCAATATCCGTCAGGGTCTTTTAGAAATACCTGCAGGACTCCATCAACACGGGTTGTAATTTTGTTGGGATTGCCTTTTGCATCAACCCATGTGATAGATTTGCTTTCCAATAATTTGGTAAACCCAATCACATCAGTGGTATTAAAACAAAGATGATTGTTTTGAAAATATTCTTTTTCTTTTTCTGCTCCTTGGATGATATGCATTTGCCGGCCAAATCCAATATCAAGCCAAATATGTCTTCCGTCGTGAAAAGGTTCTGGGATGGTATCTAGTCCTATGACTTGTGTGTAAAATATACCTGTACGCTTTAAATCGGTAACATAAATAGCAGCATGGTTGAAGGTGAATTTTGGTTTTGCTTGTGCTTTGCTCAGAAATGGAACAGAAACAAGCAGTATAAAAATCAAATATTGTTTTCTAAACATGAGTTTAAATTTGGGGCTTTAATTTTTAAGTAGAATATTTTCTGCTTCTACATCTTTGTATTCTTTCACAAGTTTTAGCAGTTCTGCTTTCAATTCTGTTGTAATTTTTTCGAATCCTGGTTTCCCAAATAAGTTGTTCATCTCTGTATTGTCCTTTTCAAGATCATACAATTCCCATGCATCAAAAGGACCATAAAAACGAATGAGTTTGTATCTGCTTGTTCTAACACCGAAATGTGCTGGAACCTTGTGTGGTTGTGGATATTCATAATAATGATAGTACATGGACTTTCTCCAATTCTTATCTGTTTTGTTGGTTAGCAACCTGCTTGCAAAGCTCTTGCCTTGGATATCAGTTGGAATGTTTACTCCTGCCATGTCGAGCAGCGTTGGCGTGAAATCAATGTTAACTACAATGGCTTCTACACGTGTATTGGGTTTTATTTTTCCAGGATATTTTATCACAAAAGGAGTGCGCAAACTTTCTTCATACATAAAGCGTTTGTCGAACCAACCATGTTCTCCCATGTAAAATCCTTGGTCTGAGGTATATACAACAATCGTGTTTTTAGCTAGTCCTGTTGAGTCGAGGTACTTCAAAATCCTGCCAATATTTCTATCAAGTGCCCTTGCGGTTGAAAGGTAATCTTTCAAATAGCGTTGATACTTCCATTTGATCAATGCAGCAGAATCGTTCTTCACTTTATTGTATTCTATTTCTGCTTGGTCGAAATATTTTTTGTAGGCTGCTTTTTCCGCATTGTTTAACCTGCCAAACATGCCTGGTTTTGAATAATTTACTCCAATCTTCAAGTCGTCACCGATGGTCATTGTTTTATCAACGGTCATGTCTTGTTCCAATGCTGCCCTTCTGTTTTTGTAGTCATCATAAAAGTTAGCCGGCATAGGAAATACTACATTTTCAAAAGCACCTAGGTCTTCTACAGCCGGCATCCAGTTTCTGTGTGTGGCCTTCTCTCCAACAACCATGAAGAAAGGTTTTGTTGTATCCCTTTTGTCGAGCCATCCTAAGGAAAGGTCACTAATTACGTTCGTAACGTAGCCTTGGTGACGGACTGTGTCGTTTTTCATGTTGATGAAGTCAGGCTGAAAATAGTGTCCTTGATCTGGGAGGATTGTCCAATAATCAAACCCTTGTGGAAGCGTAACTAAGTGCCATTTTCCAATCCAAGCTGTTTGGTAATTGTTAGCACTCAGTAATTTCTGAACTTGTTGCTGAGCTCCATCAAATTTGCGTTTTGGGGAATTGTCTTTTAACCCATTGAGGTGGCTGTATTTACCGGTAAGCAGCACCGCCCTGCTTGGAGCACATATTGAGTTGGTAACAAACGTATTTTTGAGGATGGCACCTTCTTTTGCAATACGGTCTATATTGGGTGTTTGCATCAATGAACTTCCATAGGCGCTGATGGTTTGTTGCGTATGGTCATCAGAAAAAATTACCAATATGTTGGGACGATCTTGGGCAAAAGAGTTTGAATGAATAATGAAGAATGAAAAATGAAGAATGAAAAATGGGGATATAAAAAAAGTAGAAATTAAATTCTTTGAGCTATTGAATGTTTTTTTTTGCATGGCAGATGATTGTGCCTAAAAATAATCAAATTATGGGTTGGGCTATCTAAATTTTTTTCAAAACTCCTGTCATCCTGAATGTTTTATAGGGAGACCCTAAAAAAAGGTTATGACGTATTGTGAGTAGAAAAAATGTGCTGGTGAAGCAATAAGCACAAGACTCCCCTCCTGGACAGGAGGGGTGGACTCTGGCGAGTCGCCGAAGGTGACGAGACAGAGGACGGGGTGGTGGATTTCTTTAAATTAATTCCACCACCCCGCCTCGCCAGATTCGCTTCGCTCATCTGTCTCGGCACCCCTCCTGTCCAGGAGGGGATTCTTTGATGGGAAAAATCTGCATTTTAACATGCTGATTTTCATCGAATTACAAAGACGTCATTATAAGCGCAGCGAAGGACCTACTTCAAAAACACCTCCGCAAACGCAAATGCATAACGCCTGCCCAGCTCTCTCTGTCCTGCGCTGTTAAAATGCAAATTATCACCCTTGTGATCAAGTCCTTTAGCTCCAACTACCTCCGATAGTTTATCTTTTGTTGCATACTGATGCAATGCAAGATTTATCTTCATAAACTCGTCATTGGCAGTCTTGGAAAAGTAGCCTAATTCACCCATGAGAATTGGTAATCTTTTTTTGCCAGTTTCTTTTCTCATTTTTGTAAATAAGGTCTTTAGATTTTTACCATAAACTGGAATTCCCTCTGCATTGGCATCAGCCTCGCCTTGATGCCAGAGAATACCTTTTATGGTTCCATATTTTTTTCCAATTTCAACCATTGACTTGAAATTAGTCCACAACATTACCCCTCGGTGCTCCGAATCATCTATCCACTTTATGATTGAACTTCCTCCAACGGCTGTTGGTATCAACAGTATTGTTACATCTTCTGGGATAAATGATAACAGGGTTCTTGCAAATGATAATCCACAATCTAGTCCAGCCATCTTTGGTTCATAAAAATGAAGAGGTTCCTTCGCCATCACCATATTCCCGTCTTGATTAATTGCTTGAATTCTACGATTGGTTATCGTATCCCCATTAAATGGATTCTTATCAACGGTTCCTCGTCCTGCCATATTCGATTGTCCAGCCATGATGAATACCCAAATTTTGTTATTTTTTTTCTGAGCATTTGCACCCATTGTGGTTACTGAAAAAACCAATAGGATAATAAATTTTTTCATGATATTTTAAGTAGAATGATTAATATAAAAATTGTAGCAATTTTTTTTAAAGTTAAAACGATTTTTCCTTGTTTAGGTATCCAAAAGCCTGATTATTCATATTGGTGAAATTTACTTGCATTTTATCAATAACCTGGGGTTTAAACCCTAGGCTTTTGATTTTATAAGTTAATTACCTCCACAACCGAAAACGATTTCGGTGTTTTTCCTGTTTAGTTTCATGTTTGTTTTAACTAAAACGATTTAAATAAGTTAAATTTATACACGTTTATTGAAAAAGCTTATGATTTCAATAAACCCGTATTTTCAACCAAACATCTTGCCATGAAAAAAATATCAAAACTCATACTAGCACTGGCTTTTATATGCCTTTCCTATGCTTCATTCTCTCAATCTTGGGTTGACTCCGTTGACCTAAACGGCAGGGAAGTCTTCATGCCGGCGGATAAATACAAGTGGGACTGGGGCCAGGCTACTTTCCTGAATTCTTTGATTCACCTCTACAACTCAAAATCCGAAGCGGATAAAAAAACATATTTCGACTATGTAAAAAAAGCGATGGAAACCACTTCCTCCGTTGCCAATGGCAAACACCCCAACGCGGTTGCTTCTGCCCACGGTATCGCTTTCCTGGCGCGCATCACAGGCGATAAAAATTATATCAACAAAGCCAATGGCATCTACGCCGATTACCTCAACATCCCGCGTGCTTCCAACGGCGGTGTTTCGCACCGCGCTGAAACCGTTGAACTTTGGGACGATACCGTTTACATGTTGAGCATGTTTTTATTGGAAATGTATCGCTTAACAGGGGATGAAAAATACATCGCTAATTTCGTTGAACAATTTGATGCTCACAACAAAGAACTTACAGACAAAAAAACGGGTTTGTGGGTGCACGGTTGGGATGCCGACAGTGTTTTTTATGACGATGGATGCAGCATTAAGAACTGGCCTGATAAAATTACACACAGAAACGACCAAATCTGGGCACGTGGAAATGGTTGGGTTGGTATGGCTCTTTCAGATGCACTTGAAACCGTTGGCAGGACTTCCAAATTTTGGAAACCCCTCGAAAAAGCTTTTGTCCATTACGTTCAATCTGTTGCACCTTTTCAGGATAAGTCAAGCGGACATTGGTATCAGTTGGTTTCACTCCCCAATGAACCAAAAAACTATTTAGAAAGTTCAGCCACCGCCATGTACGCTTATACTATTGTGAAAGGACTACAACTTAACATCCTCAACAAGAAAAAATATTTTCCCATGGTTCAACAATCTTACAACGGATTGAGGGCAATGAGCATCAGAAATACATCTGGCGCTTACCTTGTGCCAACAAGGGTTTCCGGCGGAACCTGTGTGGGTGACAAAGAATATTATCTGAATAGAAAAATTGGCGAAGGCACAGGATTCGGGTTTGGTTCTTTCATCATGTTCGGATTGGCTTACGAACAGTACACTGGCTTGAGAAAATAATCACTTCAAAAAATTATCATGCAAAGAAGAAATTTTGTAGCACTCAGCACAACAGCACTCACAGCAATTCCCTTCATGGGATTTTCAGCTTTCTCTAACTTGAATGTTGATGGGAGCGTGTCTAAGCCTGAATGGTTGGTAAAGGCCATTCGCGACAATGA